>Ga0316203_1001152_pt1 | contig 21015 bp, 24 predicted proteins | sample 6monrhotite_MG_FD_204940 | JGI IMG/M metagenome (GOLD analysis project Ga0316203, IMG submission 204940) | Microbial mat bacterial communities from mineral coupon in-situ incubated in ocean water Damariscotta River, Maine, United States -... | ecosystem: Environmental > Aquatic > Marine >... | reverse complement strand
CAATTTTACGAGTTCATTATCTGTCAGATGGAAACCTTTCATGGTTAAAAACAATAACCAATTTTGGTCTGATTTTCAATAAAATAGAAATTTTCATAAACCTAATTCTCAATCGCTATGAGTATAGTAATGTTAAAATGGATGTTTTGATTGGGTTGATGTCTCGATTGGGTTTGAAAGTCCCTGTCGGGCAAGGTTAACCACCCACCAGTATCGAGTGTTGCGCTTGTGGCGGAGCTCGAGGATCGCGAATACTTTCCAGCCTGTCCTGAACAGGTAATCGAGCGAACAAAACAGGTGAAGCGTAGACAGAGCAATGCATAGGCCATAGGGGTTACTGTGATCCTAAAGCGCTGTCCTCACCGACGTAATCACCTCACTCGTATCAGGCTGCACCCCGCGCCAGATAAAAAAAGATTCTGCCGCTTGCTCTACCAGCATGCCGAGGCCATCTAGCACTTTTGGCGCGCCATGTTGAGAAGCCCAGGCCATAAAAATGGTTGGCTCTTTGCCATACATCATGTCGTAACAACAGGTTGTCGCAGTGATAGCTGTTGTTGGTATCGGTGGCAGATCCCCTTGCAAACTCGCAGCAGTACCGTTAATAATAATGTCAAAAGGTTGATCTCCAATCGATTGAAATCCACAGCCACGTAGCTGATCACCCCGATTAAATTCATTTACAAGCGCAACCGCCTTCTCTTCGGTGCGATTGGCGATCACGATTTCAGATGGTTGCTGTGCCAGCATTGGCCCCAGTACACCGCGTACGGCACCGCCTGCGCCGAGAATTAAAATACGTTTGCCAGCCAGTTCAACAGCATGGTTTTCCATCAGGTCGCGTACCAGTCCGACGCCATCGGTGTTGTCGCCAATGCAATGACCGTTGTCACTAAAACTGATGGTGTTGACCGCGCCCGCTTGAATGGCACGTTCGCTTTGTTCATCAACAAACGTCCACGCCTCTTGTTTGAATGGCACGGTGATATTGAGCCCCTTGCCACCACTGGCGCGAAAGTTCCCCACCGCCTGTTCAAAACCACCCGCATCCACTTGAATGGCACTGTAGTTGAGGCGCTGCTGAGTTTGTTTGGCAAACGCAGTGTGGATCTGTGGTGATTTGCTATGCGAGATGGGGTTGCCCATCACCGCATAACTATCGGGTGCCGCATCAAACTCAAACAGTGAAGACATCCAATCAATCCCTTTAGCCAAAGATGGCTTTTAAGATAAAGAAAAATAGGATCGCGAGGCCTGCACCGGCTGGCAGGGTAATCACCCATGACATAAAGATGGTGCGAATGATGCGCAAATTAAGCGCGCCGATACCGCGTGCCAGGCCAACTCCGAGCACGCCACCTACTAATGTATGCGTCGTCGAGATCGGCATGCCGGTACCCGAGGCAACTACTACGGTGGTTGCTGCAGCCAGTGTGGCAGCAAAACCACGGCTAGGTGTTAGTTCGGTGATGTTGCTACCGATGGTCGCGATGACGCGGTGGCCGTAGGTCACCAATCCAACCACAATGCCCACCCCGCCAAGGAGAAGCACCCAGATTGGCAGTGCTGATTGGGCGGTAATCTCACCACCATTTTCAACGATACCGATAACGGCTGCGATTGGACCGACTGCGTTGGCGACATCATTCGAGCCATGTGCAAAGGCCATCGCACAGGCGGTGACAATCATCAAGATGGCAAAGACCTTCTCCACATTGGTGTAGTGAAAATCTTTATCTTCTGATGGTTCGTGCTTGATTCGATTGATAAAAATTTTACTGATGAGTGCCATGCCGATACCAATCAACACAGAAAACAGGTAGGCCTGAAAGGTAGTGAGATCCAGCCCTACATGCTTGAGCCCTTTAAACATGGTGACGAGTGAAATAATAAAGCCGACCAGGAAAATATAGAGCGGCACATAGCGTTTAGCACTCGCAAATGGATCCGGTGTATCGATGATCAGCTTTTGCACGCTCATAAAGAGCGCGTAGGCGATCACCCCTGCTGTGACAGGCGAGATGATCCAACTCATCGCAATGGTGCCAACTTTACCCCACATCACCGCTTCCATGCCGATACCAACTGCTGCGAAACCGACAATCGCACCCACGATAGAGTGAGTGGTTGAAACCGGCCAGCCATAATAAGAGGCGACCAGTAACCACACTGCCGCCGCGAGTAGCGCGGCGAGCATGCCATATACCAGTAATTCCGGTGTACTGGCGATGGAAGCAGTATCGATCATCCCCTTGCGGATGGTCTGTGTTACTTCGCCTCCTGCGAGCAATGCGCCGCTAAATTCAAAGATCGCGGCGATAATAATTGCGTGTTTAATGGTGATGGCACCAGAACCGACCGAGGTACCCATTGCATTGGCGACGTCATTAGCGCCTATGCCCCACGCCATGAAAAAGCCAAAGATGCAGGCCAGAATGATAAAAATATAAGCGTATTCCACTGAAAGCCCCTTCTATTTATTTGGCCAGCATCAACTGCAGGCGGCTGCCAACTCGTTGGGCGAGATCGGCAAGCTCTCCGACCCATTCGATGATGCGATAGATAAACATGGCATCGATGGGCGGCAGATCTGTTTCTATTTTAAACATAACGGAACGGATCTGAATTTGAATCTCATCGGTATCACTTTCAATCTGGTTCAAGGTTTTGATCATCTTCTCAACCACTTTCACTTCACGTCCGCGGAAGCCAGTCTCAACCAGCTCATCGAGTTCGTTAATGGCGGTGTCAGCCTGTGCGACTGCATCAATACTGCGTTTTACATAGGTCAGAAAAAGCGGCGCGATACTCTCTGGCAGTACCATCTTTCGCCCCAGCATCAGGCCAGCAATGTCTTTGCTTTTGTTGGCGATATTGTCCTGCATCGTCAACATGTCCAGAAGGTCGTGACGGGATACCGGCAGAAACATCCCTTTGGGCAGGCTAAGGCGTAGCGTTTTTTTTAATTTGTCAGCCTCGTGTTCAAATTTAACAACGGATGCCTGTGCCTCTTGAATACGTGCGGTGTCCTGGCCGATCACTGCCTCAAAAAAGGTGACCAGCTCTGAGGCGCACAGGTGTACCTGAGCCATGTGGTCTTGCAGCGGCTGCATTGGCGAGCCGCCAAACATGCGAAAGACATAATTAGACATAAGTGATCCTTGATAACCAAATTGAACTTGATGGAATAGTATTGACGAACCGCAGAAAAACCGTTACTGCATGACCATCGTTAAATTGCGATGCTAAGCGGTCTCTTTTAACCACTGTGCAACGTGTTTGGCATAGTATGTCAGAATACCATCGGCACCCGCACGCTTCATGCTAAGTAGTGATTCGAGCACAATGGCACGCTCATCAAGCCAGCCCTTATCACTGGCCGCTTTGATCATTGCGTATTCGCCACTCACCTGATAGACATACGTGGGCGCACCAAATTCATCTTTGATACGACGCACGATATCAAGGTATGGCATGCCGGGTTTGATCATTACCATGTCGGCACCTTCGTCGAGATCCATACCGACTTCCCATAGTGCTTCATCTGAATTTGCAGGATCCATCTGATAGGTAAATTTATTACCTGTACCCAGGTTAGCCGATGAACCCACGGCATCCCGAAACGGGCCATAAAAGCTTGAGGCATATTTGGCGGCGTAGGTCAGGATGCGGGTGTGAATGTAGCCGTTTGCTTCGAGTGCGGTACGGATCGCGCCGACGCGGCCATCCATCATATCGGAGGGGGCGACGATATCGGCCCCCGCCTCGGCATGTGATAACGCCTGTTTGACCAGTACTTCAGTTGTCTCGTCATTCATCACGTAGCCACTGTCATCAATCAAACCGTCCTGACCGTGTGTGGTGAAAGGGTCGAGTGCCACATCGGTGATTACCCCCATCTCGGGGCAGCGTGCCTTAATCGCACGCACTGCGCGTTGCGCCAAGCCAGCGGGATTAAAGGCCTCTGCGGCATCAAGGCTCTTCGCCGACTGTGGTGTTACTGGAAAAAGTGCGATGGCGGGTACGCCCAGTGCATAGAGTTCATCCACCTCTTTCAATAGAAGGTCGATACTGACGCGCTCAACGCCTGGCATCGATGGAATCGCCTCACGTTGCGCTTCACCTTCTAGAATAAACATCGGGTAGATGAGGTCATTGCTGGTTAATGTGTTTTCACGCATTAAACGGCGACTGAATTCATCACGACGCATACGACGCATGCGGCACGCAGAAAACGCGCCGCCTCGGATATTTTTTCCTGACATACTTTTGCCCTGCTTTGTCGCGTTAGTCAGCGACGATTATCTACGCTTAGCACCTTTCTTTTTCTTCGCGGCGGCTTTCTTTTTAGTGGTTGGCTTTTTCACAGTCGCCTTTTTCCTAACGACCGCTTTTTTCTTTGTGGCGACCTTCTTTTTAGAGGCTACCTTTTTAAATTTTTTCTTTTTAGCTGCGACCTTTTTCTTTGTTGCCGTCTTCTTTTTAACCGTTGTTTTTTTTGTCACTTTCTTTTTAGTTGCCGATTTTTTAGTGACCGCTTTTTTTGTGGTGACCTTCTTCTTGACGGCTACTTTTTTCTTAGTAGCAGCCTTTTTCTTTGTTACGGCTTTTTTCTTGGTGGCCACTTTCTTTTTCACTGCGGCATTTTTAGTCGCGACTTTTTTCTTGGTCACTGCCTTCTTCTTAGTGGCTGCCTTTTTGGTGGTTGCTTTTTTTACCGCTGTTTTTTTAGTCGCTGCTTTCTTTTTAGCGGTAGATTTTTTTGCTTCGACTTTTTTAGGCGTTTCTTTCTTTGCCGCCGCTTTTTTCACCGCTACTTTTTTTACAGGGGGCTTTTTCTTGGTCGCAGTCTTCTTTTTAGGCGCTGCCTTCTCTTTTTCAACCACCGATTCAGGGGTTGTCACATCGGCCTCAGCGGCTTTTGGCTTAGTCTCCACTGATGTATTTGTGGTTAAATCTTCAGTGATTGGTAGCGCGAACTCAACCACATCGGGCAACTCTTCGGTCACCTTACAAACGGCGTTGAAGATATCGTTAATGTCGCCAATGCCCTGAATAGTGCGTAGACGCCCTTGCTCTTTGTAATAACCGATAAGCGGCGCGGTCTGTGCCTCATAAACACGCAGCCGATTACCAATCGTCTCTTCATTGTCATCCGTGCGGTGATGCAGGTTGCCACCACACTTGTCGCACTGATCATCCAGTTTAGAGGGTGAGGTGTAAATGTTGTACATCTGGCTGCATGATTCACAGGTGCGGCGTCCTGTCAGGCGTTGAATTAGGGAATCAAAATCAACATCGATTAAAAGTGCACTCTGTAGCGGCTGGTTTACTTTATCAAGCATGATATCCAGCGCCTCTGCTTGCGGGATATTGCGCGGGAAGCCATCCAGAATAAAGCCATTTTTGGCATCAGGTTGTGCCAGGCGCTCTTTGATCATCGCCAGTACGATCTCATCTGATACCAGTCGTCCAGTATCCATTGCTGCCTTGGCCTGTACGCCGAGTACCGATTCGGCTTTGACTGCGGCACGCAGAAGATCACCTGTCGAAATCTGTGGGACACCATATTTGGTGGTCAGCTGTTTAGCCTGGGTGCCTTTTCCTGAGCCTGGTGCTCCTAGCAATACAATTTTCATTCATTGATCCTAATCAGATGGATGTCTGGTGTTTATTATTTTTGTCTTTAACTTTCATAGAGTTATGCCTGACCACGCGAGTGCCGTATTGCGATGCTGGCGAAACCCTGTCATCGATGGTAAAACTACTTTACTGATATGGTTAAGTCAACAATATGTAATGGTTTTCATTATGTTGATTTGTCTTGCCTGCTAACGTTTATTGATTCGATAAACGCTGTGACGTATTCAAAACCAGGAGCCGTTAATGCCAAAGAAAAATGCCTTTTATGCACAATCTGGGGGGGTCACTGCGGTCATCAATGCTAGTGCCTGTGGCGTAATTGAGACAGCCCGCAAGCATAAAGATAAGATTGGTAAGGTCTATGCGGGGCGTGATGGCATCATTGGCGCATTGACTGAAGAGCTGATTGACACGAGTAAAGAGTCGACTCGCGCTATCGCGGCATTGCGGCACACCCCAAGCGGTGCATTTGGCTCCTGTCGCTACAAACTCAAGGGGCTTGATGAAAATCGTGCTGAGTATGAGCGCCTGATTGAGGTCTTCAAGGCGCACAATATTGGCTACTTTTTCTACAATGGCGGCGGTGACTCTCAGGATACGACCCATAAGGTGTCACAAATTTCTATGGAACTGGGTTATCCGATCACGTGCATCGGTATTCCAAAAACAGTTGATAATGACCTGCCGCTAACGGATAACTGCCCTGGGTTTGGCTCGGTTGCCAAGTATGTGGCAGTTTCGATTCGTGAAGCGGGCTTTGATGTCGCTTCGATGTGTAAGTCTTCCACCAAGGTTTTTGTGATGGAGGTGATGGGGCGTCATGCTGGCTGGATTGCTGCTGCAGGTGGCCTTGCAGCGGAGAACAAGGGGGATGCACCGCATATTATCCTGTTTCCAGAGGTAAGCTTTAATCAAACCCGATTTCTGGCCAAAGTAAAAGAGTGCGTTAAAAAGTATGGTTATTGCGCGATTGTTGTCTCGGAAGGGGTGCGTAATTCAAAAGGTCAGTTTCTTGCCGAATCCGACACAAAAGATGCCTTTGGGCATGCTCAGCTTGGTGGTGCTGCACCAGTGGTGGCGGAATTGATTAAATCGAAGTTGGGTTATAAATACCACTGGGCGGTGGCCGATTATCTGCAACGCGCGGCGCGCCATATCGCCTCGAAAAGAGATGTTGATCAGGCCTATGCCGTCGGCAAGGCGGCGGTTGAGTTCGCTCTGGCAGGAAAAAATGCGGTGATGACGACAATTGTGCGCACCTCCAATACCCCTTATCGCTGGAAAGTGGGCGAGGCTAAACTGTCTCGTGTTGCCAATGTTGAAAAAATGATGCCCGCCAGTTTTATTACTAAAGACGGTTTTGGTATTACTCCGCGCTGTCGTACCTATCTTGCTCCGTTGATAAAGGGAGAGGACTACCCGCCGTATAAAAATGGTTTGCCGCAATATGTGCAGTTGAAAAAAGTGGCGGTTAAAAAACGCCTTAATACCGGCTTTAAAGTAAAATGAGTATCATTCCAAGTTTAAATCTTTAATTTATTTACTGATGTTACGCACACCTCAGATAGAATGCGGTCTGTAGCGGACTGAAAAAATTGTAACCCATTGATTCATAATAGCCGGTGCGTAACATCAGTTATTTAGGGGTTTATCCTGTTTTCGGGTATTTCGACCCAATCTGTTAAGAATGACCAGGACTTTGTCGATAACCGAGTTGTAGCAAGAACACTGGGTGTTTAATGGATTAAGCAGAAAATAGTTGCTTTGATTTTTACGCAAGGATGCTGATACCGTAATATAACTGCAAAATTCAGCTGTAAATTGGCCAACCTTCCGTAATTCATCACCGTTTTTATTTGATCATCAGCTGGTTAGAGGTGTTGTTCGATTATATGACGGTCTGTTCTTTAACTTGTAAGGTAAGGAGTAAGTGATGAGTGAAAAAAACATAGCACGAGTACTCTATGTCGAAGATGAACCAGACATCCAGGCAGTGGCCAGAGTGGCGCTAGAGGCCGTTGGTGGTTTTGAAGTTCAGATCTACAACTCTGGCAATGATGCGATGGATCACCTCGATGAGATCAAGTCGTTCAATCCAGATGTTATCTTGCTCGACGTGATGATGCCTGGCATGGATGGTCCAAGTACACTAGAAGCATTGCGCAAGGAGAGTCATTTTGTGGGTACCCCGGTGATCTTTATGACAGCCAAGGTTCAGCCACATGAAGTGGCCGACTTTAAGGCGATGGGCGCGCTTGATGTGATCCCTAAGCCATTTGACCCAATGAGCCTCTCTCAGTCGATCAAAACAATTTTGGCTGATCGCATAGAAATGGCGGCCGGATAAATTAAAAAATCGAATTATTTGATCTGATTGCACAGCAAATATAGTGCCCAACAAATAAGAGCGTTTTATAGCGGTATAATTACTGCTGCGATTTACCTATAATCACGTTTAGGAGGCTGTCCGAGAATAGGAATCGTAGCGAGGCAGTGCCAGTTTGAGTCAGGTTTTTTGATCATTTGAGGCCAATAGTGAGCCTATTAAACGAAAATAATCGGAAAACCTGGCCAAAATGGCGCTTCCGCAGTAGGTTCTTCTATTCTCGGACAGCCTCCTAGACATTTTTCGTGCCGTTTGGGAGAGATCATGATTTTCAGCACCTGTTTTAAGCGTTTTCTATTGCCATTGGTTGTGCTGCTGGTGGTGATGACTGGTTGTAGTTCTGGCCATGTTCCTGTGGGTGATGAAGACGAAGCGATGCGCATTGCCGAAAGCTACTATGCGATGTTGCAAAATGGTGAATTCGACAAAGCTGTAGAGCTGTACAAATCGGATCAACAGGGGCACTGGACGATGTTTTTGCAGGATAACCTGAAAACGCATGGGCCAATGACGAAGTATTCGTTTAAAAGCAATATGGTAAACACGGTATTTAGCGGGAAATTTTATATCTATCAGATTAGCACCCATTATGGTGATCAGGCGGCCGATGAGATCTTAACGCTGTTTTTACACGTGGATGACACGGAAATCGAAATCGCTTCTCATAAAATTAACCTTGCTCGTTCCAGAGTGAATACGCAGCTGAGTGACTCTGCGGAAAAGGCCGAAGCAAAGTAATTTAGCTAATTCGCCGATCAAGGCGACGATACGAAATTGCCTCACTAATATGCTGTGTGGTGATCTCATCGACCGCCGCCAGATCCGCAATGGTGCGTGCGACCTTCAAAATCCGGTGGTAGACCCGCGCTGAAAGTCCCAGTTGCTGACTCGCCTGCTCTAACAGGCGTGCACTTTCTGTGCTGAGTTGGCAGCTATTTTCAATCTCTCGTATCCCCATCGCATGATTTGCCCTACCGCAACGTGCCAGCTGGCAGTCGCGCGCTAACTGTACCCGCTCTCTCGCCTGCATGCTTAAGTCTTCGCTTCGATCTGGCGCTGTTTTTAACTCATCGAATGGTACTGTCGGCACTTCAATATGCATATCGATGCGGTCTAAAAGCGGCCCCGAAAGCCGCGCCCGGTAACGACGGATCTGCTCATGGCTACACTGGCAGCGGCCGTTTTTATCCCCCAGATAGCCGCAGGGGCATGGATTCATGGCGGCGATCAGTTGAAATCGAGCAGGAAATTCGGCTTGCCGGGCGGCACGCGAGATAATGATCTTGCCCGATTCCAGTGGCTCACGCAGCACCTCCAGCACACGTCGATCAAACTCTGGCAGCTCATCCAGAAACATCACGCCGTTATGTGACAGTGATATCTCACCCGGCTTGGGGTGACTGCCGCCGCCGACTAGCGCTACCCCGGAGGCGGTATGGTGTGGGGTTCGAAAAGGGCGCTGGTTGAGTGTTTCGGGGACAAAGCCGTTATGGCTGATCGAATTGATCGCCGCTGATTCAAGCGCCTCTTCTTTGCTCATCCGGGGCAAGATGCCGGGCAGGCGGCTCGCCAGCATACTCTTGCCGGTACCGGGTGGGCCGATCATCAGCAGGCTATGGCCACCTGCAGCGGAGATCTCCAGCGCACGCTTGGCATGGTGTTGGCCGCGGATATCAGAAAGGTTGGGATAACCGTTTTGACCGGTACTGCTATTGACATAGACATGTGGTTTGAGTCGATTATTGCCATGCAGATGCCCACAGACATCTAATAAATGACGCGCCCCGAGTACCGTCGCCTCTTCCACCAACGCGGCCTCATTGGTGTTGTCGATCGGCACCATCAGGGTGCGGCCGCTTGCGCGAGCCTGCATCGAAACCGGCAACACACCGCGCACTGGACGCAGCTCACCGCTCAAGGCAAGTTCGCCGACAAACTCATAGTCGCCAAGCTGCTGGGTGGGAATCTGCCCTGAGGCAGCTAGAATGCCGAGTGCAATTGCGAGATCATAGCGCCCACCATCTTTGGGCAAGTCCGCCGGGGCAAGGTTTATGGTGATGCGCCGCGCTGGAAACTCAAACTGGCTGTTGATCAGCGCGCCACGAACGCGGTCTTTGCTCTCTTTGACTGCGGTTTCAGGTAATCCGACAATAGATAGTGCGGGTAAACCATTGGCAAGATGAACTTCAACCGTGACCAGTGGGGCGTTAATCCCGGCCTGGGCGCGGCTATAGAGGGTGGCAAGTGACATATCTGCACTCCATTGCTGAATATCAAACCTGCCACATCCTACGGCAGGTTCATGATGAGTCTATTTGTGGTTAGCCTCGAGTGCTGCGACCTGCTTTTCAAGCGACTCTAATTTTTCACGGGTGCGCATTAACACAGCACTCTGCACTTCAAACTCTTCGCGCGATACCAGGTCCAGTTTTTCAAATCCGCTACTCACCACCGCGCGCACATTTTTTTCAATATCCTGCTGTAACACCTGAGCGCCTTGCGGTAGTGCATCTGAAATACGTCTGGCGAACTCTTCTACTGTTTTCGCATCGATCATGATTCTTCCTGTTAAGCCCCACTGTCCGTAAAACGTGGGCTGCTGTTATTTCCGAATCAGTAGTGTACGCAATTTCGCGCAGATTTCACCCCTCATCTGTGTGCGCGGCAGCTGGCGCACCATTTCAGTGCTGGTGTCGATGATGGTTATTCTCTGATGGTGCAATGAGGAAATCCAAATAGCTGTCAATTTGTCCTATCTATTTGTTTTTGTGTTTGTTTTTGAGTTTGGCACGGGCCGTGCACAAGGATGGGGGAATAGAATTTTTTATTTCTGCCAACGCACCAATCGAATGATAGCGAACGATGGCAGGAGGCTCTAATTTTCCGGATGACCGGGATAACTTAAGCAATAAAGAGGGAAAAGTTATGAAGCTTGTTAGCGCAATTATCAAACCTTTCAAACTTGATGACGCACGTGAGGCGTTATCTGAAATTGGTGTACAGGGAATTACCGTCACTGAAGTCAAAGGATTTGGCCGCCAGAAGGGACATACCGAACTCTATCGTGGTGCAGAGTATGTGGTTGATTTTCTGCCTAAGGTGAAAATCGAAATCGCGGTTGCGGATGATTTATTAGATCAGGTGATCGAAGCGCTCTCTAAATCTGCACAGACCGGCAAAATCGGCGACGGCAAGATCTTTGTCTTTAACCTTGAACAGGCCATTCGTATTCGTACCGGTGAAACCGGCGACGAAGCTCTTTAAATCCAAAACGCTAATCTCTATTTTTGGAGGATGTAAATCGTGGAAGCAATAACCGAAGTACAATACGCACTCGATACCTTTTATTTTCTGGTATGCGGTGCACTCGTAATGTGGATGGCCGCAGGCTTTACCATGCTGGAAGCCGGTATGGTACGCGCCAAAAACACTACTGAAATTTTGACCAAAAATATCTCTCTCTACTCAATTGCCTGTTTTATGTACCTGTTGATGGGTTACGGCATTATGTATCCGGGTGATGGCGCTTCAAGCACCTTCTGGCCTGGCTTGCACGGTATTCTCGGCAGTGGTGATAACAGCGCGGCAGACGTGATTGCCAGCGGCGGTGATATTTACTACTCGAATCTATCTGACTTTTTCTTCCAGGTAGTATTCGTTGCCACTGCAATGTCGATTGTTTCAGGTGCTGTTGCTGAGCGCATGAAGCTGTGGGCCTTCCTGGTCTTCTGTGTGGTGATGACTGGCTTTATCTACCCGCTACAGGGTTTCTGGAACTGGGGCGGTGGCTTTCTGACTGCGGAAGGCGGTGTCGGTTATGTCGATTTTGCCGGTTCGGGTACCGTTCATCTGGCGGGTGCCGCAGCAGCCTTTGCAGGCGTATTGTTACTCGGTGCACGTAAAGGCAAATATGGCCCGAATGGTCAAATCAATCCGATTACGGGTGCGAACATGCCACTGGCGACCCTCGGTACTTTTATCCTGTGGTTAGGCTGGTTCGGTTTCAACGGTGGTTCAGAACTTAAACTCTCTGACGTTGGTGAAGCGAATGCTGTGGCCAAAGTCTTTGTTAACACCAATGCGGCGGCTGCGGGTGGTGTGATTGCAGCCCTGCTGACTGCACGGCTGATGTTTGGTAAAGCGGATCTCACCATGGTACTCAATGGTGCGCTCGCTGGACTGGTTGCGATTACGGCACAGCCGCTTGACCCTAGCCCGCTGTTGGCAACAATGATTGGCGCGATCGGTGGTGTACTGGTTGTCTTCTCAATCCTTGGTCTGGACAAAATAAAGATCGATGATCCAGTCGGTGCGATCTCTGTTCATGGTGTGGTCGGCATCTGGGGCGTAATGGCGGTTATCCTCTCTAACGCTGATGCGACCTTTATGGGACAGTTGACTGGTGTTGCAGTGATCTTTGGTTGGGTGTTCATAGCAAGTTTGGCTACCTGGGCAATCATTAAGGCAGTGATGGGTGTCCGGGTCACTGAAGAAGAAGAGTACCAGGGTCTTGACATCACAGATTGTGGTCTGGAAGCCTACCCTGAATTTACCGGTGCACGTGGTCACAACTAAACGTCATCAGTAGTTCAACATGAGAAAGGGGTGCCGTTGGCACCCCTTTTTTTATGCCTGAAATTTAATCAAAGCAGGCTACTCAAACTCCTTCGTGACTACCGTCGCAATGAGGTGGCACACTCGTCTGCTTACAGCCACATAAGGTCACCCGAGTTTTTTTATCCAGCACAAATTCGAGTGGTGTAAAAGAGGTGCCAGTATGTGAGCCATCACAAAAAGGCTGTTTGTTAGATCGATCACAGGTGCAGTACCAATAACTACCCGCCTCAAGTGTCAGTTGATACGGTCCTTTTTTTGCCACAACAGCCTTGTCCATTGCTCACTCCATTTATCGTGATGTGTGTCCGCTTCACTCGCTATACTATATGAAAATTACAGCAAGAAAAGGAAGCGTTGCGCTGAGCTGCTTACAGATCAAAGATATCCAGACTCATCACGTCGGCCCCTTAAGCCTGACTGTTTCAAGTGATGCGGCTGTTTCACTGCGTGGTCAGTCAGGTTGTGGCAAAAGCCTGTTAATGCGTGCAATTGCTGATTTAGATCCGCACCAGGGTGAGGTGCTGCTGAATGATGTGTCGCGCGAGGAATATAGTGGTTCGCAGTGGCGCAAAAATATTGGCTACCTGCCTGCGGTGAGCCAGTGGTGGGGTGATTATGTCCATGAGCATTTTGATGAGGAGATCGACCAGGATCAAATTTCTCAATGGTTAGCCGCATTAGGCCTGAAGCGGGCTATATTAGCGGCGGCGACCGCAACATTATCCAGTGGGGAGCGTCAGCGGCTTGCATTGATCAGGCTGCTTGCCAACCGACCTCAGGTGTTGCTGCTGGATGAGCCGACGGCAAGTCTGGATCCAGACAACGTTATCAGTGTTGAGAGCCTGGTTTCTGACTATCAGCGCCAGCAGGCGTGTGCCGTGGTGTGGATCAGCCATGACCATCAACAGTTACAACGCGTTGCCACACGCCACTTTGTAATTGAACAGGGCTCTTTGATTGCACAGGGGACAGCATGACGCTAATCACCCTTACTCCGTGGGATCTATCGTTGGCGGCACTGTTGATTGTGGTGCTGGCCGCGCTCTCTTTTCAAATGCAACTGGGTCTCAGTCGCTCAATTTTTATTGCTGCGCTACGTACGGTGATTCAGTTGATGTTGATTGGGCTGGTATTAAAATTTTTATTTAATACCACGCACCTGGGTTGGATTGTGCTGGTTTCGACGGTAATGCTACTCGCGGCCGGGCGAGAGGTGATGGTGCGTCAGCAGCGCCGCTTTGCGGGGGTGCAGAGCTTCGCCCTCGGCACGTTGTCGCTCTTTATCTCGACGGTGATCGTCACTTTGTTGGTGCTCACGATGGTGATCTCTGCCGAGCCCTGGTACAGCCCACAGTATGCCATTCCGTTATTAGGCATGATGTTTGGTAATACCATGAACGGCATCGCACTGGGGCTGGATCGCTTGACGCAAACCACGTGGCAACAGCGTGATGTGGTTGAGGCACGTCTAATATTGGGGCAGACACCACAACAGGCGATCAGTGATATTCGTCGCGAAAGTATTCGCAGCGGCATGATTCCGATCATCAATGCGATGGCAGTGGCCGGCATTGTGAGCCTGCCGGGGATGATGACAGGTCAAATTCTGGCGGGGGCGGCGCCGATGGAGGCGGTGAACTATCAAATTTTGATCATGTTTATGGTGACGGCCGGAACAGGTTTCGGTACTATTTTTGCCGTCACGATGGGTGCCCGGCACCTTTTTGATCAGCGAGAAAGGCTTCGTTTAGATCGATTACAAAAGGCTATTGTCTAAAAATAAAGTGCCGATAAACAGGGTATTCCACTCACATAACCAGAGAAAAACCAAACATGTTAAGAGGGACTACAGGCTTAGCGGTCGCTATGAGTGGCTTGATGTTACTGGCATCATTGGATGTGAGCGCAGCCCGCTTTTACAAATCCATTGATGAAAATGGCAAGGTTGTGTTTAGTGATCGCCCGGCTGATGCATCAGCTGAACAGATTGATGTTCAGGTTTTCACACCCGACGTACCTGCCCCTCCCGTGCCAGGTGCAAAGCGTGCTGACAACGATATTAACAAAGATGCTAAAAAAGCAGATGACGTAGAAAGTGCGCAGAAAGATGTAAAAGCGCTTCAAGCGGCACGTGCTGAAAATTGTAAAAAGGCAAAAGCGCGTCTGAATAAGCTGCAAACGATCAGTCGGTTGTACTCTGAAGATGACAAGGGTGTCCGCACCTATGTTTCTGACGAAGATCGGGTTAAGAAGCTTGCGGATGCGCGCACATCGATCAAAGAGTGGTGCAAATAAGCTGAGCGAATAGAGAAGCCGCCCTCGTCTAAACCCCAGTGCGGTCTATAGAATCGCCTCTGATAATTAACAAAAACATAACGGTTTACTGCCTGCCTTAGGCAACCGCAATAGATTCAACTGATTAATTTAGGTTGAACCCTCAGCGTTGGATGAAATGACTAAACCTTAAGCCTTTCCATATACTTGCAAAACGTTATCAACACATCGCCTTAGATGTTTCAGCACATCATTAATTAAGCTTGAGAATAGATGAATATTTGTGTCATTATTCATACTGGTTCAAGATTTGGATTTAATGTTGGGTGTTGAATACCTACAGATTATAACCTTCCGTGATACCTGATTTCCTTACCTATCAATTTTTTGCATCATATTTCGGCTTGGTTTTGAACGCCGAAACGTGAGTGCATAACGAGTCTATTAAAGAGGTTTCAAATGAAAAAAATAATGAAAAGCATCGGAATATTAATGCTCATCGTTGGCAGTAGCGCTGCCATAGCCGTGCCAATTACAGGCTCCATTAGTTTTGCTGGCGGCTCAGCATTCCTGACGGACACCACTATCGAGTTCAGGAACCTCGACATGAATGACGCTATAGTGCAATCTGTTGATGGAAGTTTTGCCGACCAAGGCGTTATCACACAAAACGACTACATTACCAACTTCTTTGTACCCGGCGCTCCTCCTAATCTTGATGCTATCAGGAGCACCGTTGCAGACTTTACCTCCTTTGATTTCATGGAAAATCCGTTCGTAGCTATCGACCCATTGTGGACGATAAAAGGTTTTCAATTCAAGTTGGAATCCCTTGATGTTGGCCCAATAGTACCAAGTGTGCCAGCTTCCGGCACCACCTCACTCTTTTCACTGGTTGGCACCGGTACTTTGTCACACTTAGATTACGACGACACTGCTTACACCTGGTCATTTGACGGCGAGGTCTTTCCAAATAGCGGCGTGAATTTTATTGTATCCGCATCCCCAGTTGCTGTACCAGAACCAGGAACACTTGCTCTTCTAGGTTTAGGACTAATGGGGTTTGTTGCAACCAATCGTAAGCGTCGCGACGTGTAATCTGCTGAATGCTGTGAGAACTCCCGCCTGTTGGCGGGGTTTTATATAGTCGCCCCTGTGTATCAATGGTATCAATGGTATCAATGGGGTCAGAGTAATTGATTTTCCTTTCTTGCTCTATATCGATCTGATTTCCTATCACCCTCTCAAATTGAGCCGGGGTAATCGAGCCATCAGCTTTCCACGTCAAAAAAATTCAAATAAAAATAACTACGATAACACAGAAAATCAATTACTCTGACCCCATTGATTATTGATTCTGACAATCTGCGGCCGTTACTTTTACCAGCATCAGACTTTCACCCTCTTTTCCTTTATAGTGATAGTGAACACTTACACCGCTATCAAACAGTGGTTTCATCGAAGCCTCCGCACATGCGCCACTAGTGACAACGGGTGAGATGTTTGACTCCAATATCACAAGATCAAGTTCCACTTTTGCATAATTCACCAACGTATATTCATAAAAGAGTACATTGTTTTTACCACTCACCCCATCCAGTCGCGTCTCTTCATCAAGCTTTAGTGGCGTGTGTTTATTAAGCTGCGCAACGGTCTTTGCCAACAATTCATCGGGCGATTCAGCTTGCACAACAAAGGGAATAAACCCCATTAATATCAATATTTTTCTCATTTTAAAATCCTGTTTTTACAATATTTCCACCAGGTCATGACTTTATTTTATATAATTCGGGCACTCATTTTACTGCGGAATTAGTCAATTATGTTATTTATATCAGCCTATTAGTCATTTTATAACTCTATATTAACTGGCTTGTTTACGCCCATGCGCGATGATTCTCGAATAGTCTGATAATTTATACGCTTAACCCCCTCGTTTTACCATGTGATTTAATTTCTGAATGGCGTACAATCGAGGGTCAACGGCTTACCTGATAGTAGTCGTCAACAATTTAAATACTTTTTTGGAGAAGTAAATATGAGCGAAACATTGGTGGTAATCTCTAAAATCAAAGGTTACATAAAAGAAAAATCTGAAGGCATGAGTACCGCTGGCAATTTCGCTCCAGCCCTTTCTGATATGATCCGTGCCCGTTGTGATGCCGCCATTGAAAACACGACTAAAGATCGCCGCAAGACTGTGATGGATCGTGATTTTGAAAGTGACACTGGTACACATGACGCGCTGGTCGTCACCTCTAAGCTCAAAGCTTATATCAAAGAAAAATCTGACGGTATGAGTACCGCTGGAAATGTTGTGCCTGCAATCTCCGGCATCATTGCGAAGTTATGTGATGAGGCGATTGCCAATGCACAGAAAGATCGCCGTAAAACTGTAATGGATCGTGATCTCTCTTAAAACAGGCAACAGCGCCTAAACCGGAAGCGTTCATATGCCATCATTTGATGTCGTCTCAGAAGTTGATCTGCATGAGGTCAACAATGCGGTCGCCCAAGCCAATAATGAGGTCGGTACCCGTTTTGACTTCAAAGGAAGCAATGCCCGCTTTGAGTTGAAGGAAAAAGATTCAATCATCATGATGCATGCCGAGAGCGCTTTTCAGCTACAGCAAATGACCAGCATCCTGCACAATAAGCTTTCAAAACGTGGTGTTGATTTAGCTTGTCTTAAGACTGATAACGCTGTCACTCAGGGGAAAGAGGTTCATCAGGCAATCAATCTGCAACAGGGGCTTGATTCAGTGTTCGCCAAAAAGCTGGTGAAGCTGGCCAAAGAGTCCAGGCTTAAAGTACAGGCTGCGATTCAGGGCGAAAAGGTTCGTATTACCGGAAAGAAACGCGACGACCTGCAACAGGCCATCGCGCTTTTCCGCGAGTCTGATCTTGAACTACCGTTGCAGTATGAAAACTTCCGCGATTAGCTGTGACAAAAGAGAAAGTGGTCCGCTTCGTTAGCCATTGGCAATGAAGCAACCACCTTTTTATTCTCGTGTTAACCCCGACAAAAATTACTCAACTTAAAGCTAAAATCAAAGCCAACATCCTTCAACTGCAGGAAGATATTCCTGGGATTGAGGCGATGACTCAGCCGATCTCACCCGACAATGCGATCGGTCGCCTGAGCCGGATGGATGCCATCAATACTCGAAGTGCTAACCAGACGGCACTTAACGCAGCAAAGATTCGACTCTCAAAACTCACTCAAACATTACCGAAAATTGAACATGCCGAATATAATGAGTGCGACGAGTGCCTGGCAGAGATCCCTTTTGCACGATTGATACTAGTGCCAGAGAGTGAATATTGTGTTGCCTGCTCGGATAAACTGTCTGAGTAAACAAACCCTTTATCTCTCTATTACAGACAAAAAACCCCGCTATTGCGGGGATTTTTTTAACACTTAATCAAACAAAGTTGACTAGTCCTTGTGATAACCAACAACACGATCAACTTCATTCTTAGAGCCCAGAATAACAGGCACTCGTTGGTGAATGTCATTTGGCTTGATTTCCATGATGCGCTCGTAACCCGTGTGAGATACGCCGCCGGCTTGCTCTACAATCATAGACATTGGGTTTGCTTCGTACATGATGCGCAGTTTGCCTGCTTTAGAAGGGTCTTTTGTATCTTTTGGATACATGAAGATACCGCCACGAACCAAGATACGATGAACTTCAGCTACCATTGAGGCAACCCAACGCATATTGAAGTTTTCACCACGTGGGCCATCGGCACCTTGCGTGCACTCGTCAACGTATCTTTGAACTGGCGCTTCCCAGAAACGTTGGTTAGATGAGTTGATTGCAAACTCACGTGTGTCTTCAGGAATGGTCATGTTTGGATGGGTCAGGATAAACTCACCGATGTTGCGATCCAAAGTAAAACCATTTACGCCGTTACCTGTTGTTAAAACTAACATTGTAGAAGGTCCGTACAGTGCGTAACCGGCACAGATTTGCTCCGTTCCTGGGATTAGAAAGTCTTCTTTAGTTGGGCTTTCGATACCTTCTGGGCACTTAGTAATTGAGAAGATAGTACCCACAGAGATGTTTACATCGATGTTTGAAGATCCATCCAACGGATCGAAAGACATCAGGTATTTTCCTTTTGGGTATTGTGCAGGAATTGGGTAGATGTCGTCTTCTTCTTCAGACGCCATCGCTGCCAAGTGACCAGCCCATTCGTTAGAGGCAATGAATACATCATTAGTGATGATGTCTAGCTTCTTCTGGGTTTCGCCTTGAACATTTTCACTTTCTGCAGCACCAGACATGCCGTTAATAGCGCCTTTCTCAACCAAGTTTGAGATGACTTTACAGGCAGAAACGACATCGTTTAGCAGTGAAGTGAAGTCACCGGTCGCACCTGGTATGCGACGCTGCTCTTCGATGATGAACTGAGTTACGGATACACCGTTATGCATAAGGTTATTCCTTAAATAATATAATTAAAAACTAGAGCCAAAAAAATTTTGTGGTGCGCTATTATCCCGGTTTCTGCCCTGAAAATAAAGGGATAGCCCATATTGCTGCTTTTCACTGGGTTACATCTACCGTTATACTACTTTTTGTAGCGGCTATATTCTAACCAATACTTTTTAGACCCTTCTCTTTAATCTGGACTATAAGTCTTAAAAATTAAATAGTTAAAGTAAATCATCACGTGCTGATCCACCCCAATATTGACCCCGTTGCGCTTAATCTCGGTGTAGTAAAGATTCACTGGTACGGACTAATGCACCTGATTGCATTTGCATCCGCGTGGTGGCTTGGTTCGCTCAGGGCTTGTATGGCCTACGTAGGCGTAGGCCTAAATCTAATTCGCGCAAAAATGGCCAAAACCCCAGAAGCATCAGCCCACACCAGCATCAAAAAACGGATTCAAAAAGCACAAACGGCATATTTACCCAATCATCCACAACAAGTAACATCATTCCTGCCGTTTGCAGGAAACCCACGTGATAGCATGCCAAAAGGACTGCTCTTCAAGTTAACGGATTACATCGAACTCATTGATATCGGTGACAACTTAGGAAACAAACCCAATGCCAGTTGTGTTGATGAGCTTTCACCGACAGCTTATTCTTCACAGGCACATCATCTGATACCAAACGCAAGATTAACCCCGGCAGCTACGTACGGGAGCAAAAAAAATCCTCCACACCCGGTTCATGAATTATTGATTAAGGGTGATTATTTGTATGCGGCTACTGATTTATGATATCAACCATGAAAACAATTGGAAATGGATGCCATATGCACATGCATTAAATGAATGGGTAACCGGTGCAACAAAAAGAGTCGATAAAAATCACAATAAAGCGTTGATGTTTGACATTATGGATGTGACGCAAATTCAATTGCACCAAGGTAGCCATAGCGACAAAAAATTAGGTATGGGTGAAGCGGGTTATTTAACAAGGGTGCATCAATACCTTGATAAAATTAAAGACAATGGGTTTTCACATTTTGATAGTGCATTTAAGTGTGGGGATTGCTCGGGAAAGGAACAGAAGGATCTGTATCCACCAAGAGAAAACACAATACGCTATTGTGATAAGGAACGTGCACGGAATAACTTACCGTTTTCGCATCTCTGCTTCAGCCCGTCTTTGCCCGTTATTCAATCACAAAAACTTGAAAATAGAACGACTATTCCTCCGCTTTTGCTCAATCAGAACGAACAAATACAAACTAAATCAGAGCGCCAAAACAGCAAGTTATTCCATGCACGTTCCTAAGGTGCCTGAGCTCATCGAAAAAGATAACAATAAATGCCGTATTTTTGTGTCTGAGGCGGCGTCAAAATTTCATCATGACATTAGTTTTATTATGGAAAACAATACATGAGTAAATATTATTTAATGACGCAAAAAGTGCCGGATAACGGTACGATTATTAATCAAATGAGTCATAAGTTTACACGACTGAAAACCGGACATTTTTTACCGGATGATTTCGAAACCCCATTTGTATGCCAACTTTTAGGCCAGTTTGCAAATGGCATCATGTCAACGTTTTATATGTCGCCTGCCATTATTGGCACCAAGCAGTTTTATCAAGACCTGTTAGATT
>Ga0316203_1001149_pt1 | contig 21096 bp, 23 predicted proteins | sample 6monrhotite_MG_FD_204940 | JGI IMG/M metagenome (GOLD analysis project Ga0316203, IMG submission 204940) | Microbial mat bacterial communities from mineral coupon in-situ incubated in ocean water Damariscotta River, Maine, United States -... | ecosystem: Environmental > Aquatic > Marine >... | reverse complement strand
CACCGTTAATGAAGCGTAACCCGGTGGCGTTTTGGCAAAGCATCTCATTCATTTTAGCCATCATTGTAATCGTATTACTGGCTAGCCATCCTTCAATCAAATAAATGATATTAAGTCCAACACATCAGCCCTTTCAAGGTGAAAAATTAATCAATGTGATTTTGTAGCATTTGCACAAAACACTGTAAATATAGGGTTAGGTGGGTTCCAAGCGCTCTTTAGATATTTCTTAAATAATAAAGGCGCCGTATTAGAACTCTATAAAAACAGAATCGTGCAGGGAAAATCATAGAGTTTGCTCCGAAAATGTATGTAACTCACCTTGAAAGGGCTGGTCCAACACATCAAAACCTACTCAAAGGAAAACATCATGACACGCGATGAAGTTACCCAATTTATACTTACAACAAAGCGTAGCAAAGGCATTAAATGGGCACAGCTAGGGGAAGCCATTAGTAAAAGTAAAGAATGGACTACTGCCGCCTTACTGGGCCAAATGACATTAAGTGAAGAGCAAGCCGATAAAATCGGCGCACTACTTGAGCTACCGGAACACGCCATTGCTTTGCTGCAAATCGTTCCTTACAAAGGGTCATTGCCTACTGCGGTGCCTACTGACCCACTGATTTACCGTTTTTACGAATTGGTCAACGTTTACGGCACAACCTTTAAAGAGCTTATTCACGAAGAATTCGGTGACGGCATTATGAGTGCCATCGACTTCAATATGGATATCACCCGCGAGCCTAATCCGAATGGAGATCGTGTAAATATTGTGATGAGTGGTAAATTTTTGCCTTATAAAACTTACTAAATAACGTCGAAACACAGCACGGGGACGTCAAGGTATTGCTGTGTAGCCCCTCCATACAGTCCGCCCGGCAGGAATGGTTCGATCTACATTTTTTGAAATCATTGAACAATGCCCAATTGTTTGCCACTCAGTGGCTTTCGACTTACAATAATGAGCGACCGCATACTGTTATTGGTCGGATATTACCCCGACAATTACTGGATGTGACTTAACCTCTACTGTTAACTTCGGTTATAAATGGGGAAATTACACGATAGCGGCTGCATACTCCGGAGCGGCTATTGCCGATGGATCTCCTTACACTTATTTCTCGGAACATCCAGGCAAGCCCGGAGTCCAACTACGCTGACTGGCGATGGTCGCTGATGTTTGGCCAGCCGCATTTAACGTGGGAGACTGCACGACGATGGTTAAAACAATCGCGGTGACCGCCGCATCCCTCGTGGCCCTGATTGCAGTGGGCTACTTTTTGATAATGGGTGTCGGAAAACCCATTAGCACCGATCTTTCTGTCATTGGTCAGGGCAAGCCGACTCTGGTTCTGGCCTATGAGAACTTTTCGCCTACCGGCGGAGACGCACTTAATCGCTTGCGCCAGGTCAGGAGCGATTACGATTCGCGGCTTGATTTTGTAGTGGTCGATTTGGGAACTCCACAGGGGCGCGCGTTTGCCAATCGCTATCAACTGGTCGATGGTCAGGCGGCGTTCCTGAAGCAGGATGGTCAGCTACTACAGCTCACAGGCATACCGGCAGACGAACAGGAGTTACGCAGTCATTTGGAATCCAAGCTGGCGGCGGTGGAATGAGCCTGGTGCTGGATTAGAAGAGAAGGAAGTACTGAGGCACCGATCAAATTAAAAAGAACGAATCATTAAACACAAGATCTGACGGCTAAATCTGGCTAAAGAACTTGGCAATGTCTCACAAGCCTGCAAAATGATGAGCCTGTCTCGAGACACCTTTTACCGCTACAAAGATGCTGTTGAAGAAGGTGGAGTACAAGCCTTGCTCGACAAACTCCGAAGAAAGCCTAATCTAAAAAATCGAGTGGCGAAGATCACAGAAGGAGCGGTTCTCAGCTATGCCGTGATTCGCTCGACTAAAAAAGCCATATAAAACAATGAGAGTGGTGAACGACTGCTTTTTCACTACCCACACATAATGTTTATGCGCAGACTCTATTCCACGGTAACCGATTTCGCGAGGTTACGAGGTTGGTCCACGTCCGTGCCTTTAAGTACGGCCACGTAATAAGACAACAGTTGCAGAGGGACCGTGTACACAATAGGTGACATGGCATCATCTACCGGTGCGACATTTACCACCTGTATGCCCTCGGCCTGTTGCAGTTCCGAATGCATGTCAGCAAACACCAACAGCTCGCCGCCACGAGCGCGCACTTCCTGTAAATTAGATTTCAGTTTTTCTAACAATTCGTTGTTAGGCGCGACAGCGACAATGGGCATATTTTCATCCACCAGCGCCAGTGGGCCATGTTTTAGTTCGCCTGCAGGGTAGGCTTCGGCATGAATGTAGGAAATCTCTTTGAGTTTGAGCGCACCTTCCATTGCTACCGGGTATTGCGCACCACGCCCTAAAAATAATGCGTGGTGTTTGTCAGCAAATTGTTTAGCAATTTCCTGGATAGACTCGTCGAGCTTTAATACCCGGTCAATTTCACCCGGTAATTTTTCCAACTCCCCGACCATGCGAGCTTCATCTTCTGCGGATAAGCCATTGCGTCTACCCAAAGTGATCACTAACAACATCAGTGCCACTAGCTGTGTGGTAAATGCCTTGGTGGAGGCAACACCGATTTCCGAGCCTGCCCGTGTTAACATCACCAAATCGGACTCTCTCACCAAAGAACTTTCAGCCACATTACAGATTGACAGGGAGTGACCAAAGCCCAGACGTTTAGCTTCTTGCAAACCTGCTAACGTGTCCGCAGTTTCACCTGATTGTGACAGAGTGACGATAAGGGAGTTTTTGCGGACAACAGGCTTGCGATAACGAAATTCACTGGCAACTTCAACGCTGCACGGAATACCAACAATGGATTCCAGCCAATAACGGCCAATCAGTCCCGAATGGTAGCTGGTGCCACAAGCGATGATATGCACACCTTGCACCTTGTCAAAGATTTCCGGTGCCGCTGCTCCGAAAGCCTGTTCCAATACTCGCCCGCCACTGATGCGACCGTCCAAAGTGTCAGCAATAGCCTGGGGCTGCTCATAAATTTCCTTGAGCATATAGTGGCGGTATTCACCGCGGTCCACTGCATCAGCTGACAGTTCACTCTCTTTGATAGGCCGCTGTACTTCGTCGCCCTGAGCATTATAAATAACCAGACCGCTGCGACGAATGTCTGCGATGTCACCTTCTTCCAAAAAGATAAAGCGTTGTGTCACGGGTAACAACGCGGTCACATCCGAGGCGATAAAATATTCACCGATGCCCACACCAATCACCAGCGGACTACCTCGACGTGCGGTAATCAGACGTCCTTCTTCTTTTGCGCTGATCACACCCAAGGCATATGCACCATCAAAGTCAGCAACAGCGGCACGCACCGATGCCAGCAGATCTTTACCTTGTCCAACGTGATAGTCGTAGACTTGATGAGCCACGACTTCAGTGTCGGTTTCCGAAGTAAAAATATGTCCGGCCTGCATTTGTGTTTCACGCAACTGCTCATGATTTTCGATAATGCCGTTATGCACGACGGATACGATGTCGCGGCAAATATGAGGATGGGCATTGTTTTGACTCGGCACGCCATGGGTGGCCCAGCGGGTGTGTGCAATGCCCACGTTGCCACTGAGCTTTCCTTCCATTGCCTCCACCAGCATCGCAACCTTACCCATGGAACGCACACGATCCAACTTGCCTCTACTATCTAATACGGCAACGCCAGCGGAATCATAACCGCGATATTCAAGACGACGTAAACCTTCCACAAGAATTGGTACTACATCTCTATCTGCTACCGCACCCACAATTCCACACATGGCTAATTTCCAATTTCCAAAGTTATTCGTCGTTCATTTGCAAAGTAATTATGCTTGCACAGTACGAGCACTTGCAGGACTCAGATTTCATCTTTTCTCTATTTTTTTGGGCCTTTTCCAGCCTTCTACCGATATTTGTTCTACCCGACTCAAGGTTAAAGTTCCTGCCAAGGTATCTCGAGTGACGGTAGACCCTGCACCGATGGTCGTCCCATCAGCGACAATCACAGGCGCAATGAGCTGAGTGTCGGAGCCAATAAACACATCGTCACCAATAATTGTTTGGTACTTGTTCGCCCCGTCATAATTACAGGTGATCGTGCCTGCACCCACATTCACATCGGCACCCATAGTCGTATCACCTACATAACTCAAATGGTTTATTTTACTACCATTGTCTATGTCAGACTTTTTGATTTCGACAAAGTTACCCACTTTTACCTTGTTGGCCAGATTTGTCTGGGGGCGCAACCGGGCAAACGGGCCAATGTCACACTGCGCGCCAACAACACTTTCTTCCAGCACGCAATTGGCGTGTATTTGTGTGCCAGCGCCAATGCTGACATTTTTCAATACTACGTTAGGGCCTATCAACACACCATCCGCCAACTCCACCCGACCTTCGATAAGCACGTTGATATCAATTTCAACATCGTGGCCAATAATGAGTTCACCGCGCAAATCAAAACGGGCAGGATCACGCAAAGTCAGGCCATCGTCCATCAATTGTCGTGCCTGGCGTAATTGAAAGGCCCGTTCCAATTCAGCCAGTTGACGTTTGTTATTCACGCCTTCAATTTCACAAATCTCATCCGGATTCGCAGTGTTAATCCCGATACCATCCTCCACTGCAAAACCAACAATATCCGTCAGGTAATATTCACCTTGGGCATTATTATTGTCGAGCCTGGCAATCCACTTTTTGAGCATGTCTGCTTTCACTGCCAACATGCCAGTATTGATTTCATCAATGGCCAAATGCGCGGTACTGGCATCTTTTTGTTCGACGATGCACTGCACCTTTCCCGCTTCATCACGCACGATGCGGCCATAACCGGTAGGGTCAGGCAATTTAGCCGTCAACAGGGCCAGGGCATTACTTGCCGTCGCATCAATGAGTCGTTTCAAAGTATGCACGGTGACCAGCGGTACATCACCGTACAAAAGTAGTACCAGATGGTCATCCGGGATGGCGGGCAGCGCCTGTTCAACCGCATGGCCGGTGCCAAGCCGCTCCATCTGCTCGACCCAGTTGAGGTCATAGGTCGACAAGGCTTTCTGCACCAGCTCACCACCGTGGCCAAATACAATGTGTATATCCGCCGCCCCCAGTTCCAGCGCATCAGTGATGACATGCTCTACCAATGGTCGACCCGCAACGCGATGCAATACTTTGGGTAAAGCGGATTTCATGCGCGTACCCTGACCAGCGGCCAGTACTACGACGCTAAGAGGCAAATCAACAGACATAACAAATACCAATTCCTGTGAAATAAAGCATGGCCCAAAAACTATGACCTGAACTATGCCTCATAGTAATACCAAAAAAAAGGGCGGTAAAAACCGCCCTTTTTTATTACCTGTTAACAACGATATTATCGGCCAACTTTTTTCCGCAAACGCGAGATAGCCTGTAACTGCGCCATGGCTTCAGCAAGTTCTGCCGATGCAGACGCATAATCAATATCGTCCTTTTGATCAGCCAATAGTTTTTCGGCACGCTCCTTGGCTTCAAGCGCTGCAGCTTCATCAATGTCGCTGGCACGCTGGATAGTATCAGCCAGTATAGTCACGGCTTCAGGCTGAATTTCTAACATACCCCCGGAGACATATAACACGATTTCATCATCGCCTTGCTCAGTGACAATACGCAGCTCACCGGGTTTGATACGTGTCATCAAGGGTGCGTGACGGGGCATGATCCCCAGATCACCCATTGCGCCCGGCGCAAACAACATTGTCGCAGGACCGGAAAAAATTTCCTCTTCAGCACTCACAACGTCTACATGCATAGTCATCGCCATAACCTCTCTCCTTACGAGCTTCTTCTGTTACGACCTAAGCGAGGGTCTTGGCTTTTTCAATTACTTCGTCGATGCCACCGACCATGTAGAACGCCTGTTCGGGTAATCCGTCATGCTCACCATCAATGATGGATTTAAAACCGGTGATGGTGTCTTTCAGGCTCACGTACTTACCAGGCGCACCGGTAAACACTTCAGCGACGAAGAAGGGCTGTGACAGGAAGCGTTGCAGTTTACGGGCACGGTTCACCGACATTTTGTCTTCTTCGGATAACTCATCCATACCGAGAATAGCAATGATGTCTTTCAGCTCTTTGTAACGTTGCAGGGTACCCTGCACCGCACGAGCGACATTGTAATGCTCTTCACCAATGACCAACGGGTCCAGCTGACGTGAGGAAGAATCCAGCGGGTCCACAGCAGGGTAGATACCCAGTTCGGCGATTTGACGTGATAACACCAAGGTCGCATCCAAGTGAGCAAAAGTGGTGGCCGGAGACGGATCGGTCAAATCATCCGCAGGCACGTACACGGCCTGGAAGGAGGTGATGGAACCCGTTTTGGTGGAGGTAATACGTTCCTGCAAGGCACCCATCTCTTCGGCCAGTGTCGGTTGATAACCCACCGCAGAAGGCATACGGCCCAACAGTGCGGATACTTCTGTACCGGCCAGTGTATAACGGTAGATGTTATCCACGAACAACAACACTTCGCGACCTTCGTCACGGAAATGCTCGGCCATGGTCAAGCCGGTCAACGCAACGCGCAGACGGTTACCCGGAGGCTCGTTCATCTGACCGTACACCAGCGCCACTTTATCCAGCACGTTGCCTTCTTCCATTTCGTAATAGAAGTCATTACCTTCACGAGTACGTTCACCCACACCGGCAAACACGGAGAAACCGCTGTGCTCAACGGCGATGTTACGAATCAGTTCCATCAGCGTCACGGTTTTACCCACACCCGCACCACCGAACAGACCGATTTTACCCCCCTTGGCGATAGGCATCACCAAGTCAATAACCTTGATGCCGGTTTCAAGAATATCCAATGAACTGGACTGTTCATCAAAGTTCGGTGGCTTGCGATGAATCGGCATGACTTTGTCGGCTTTCACTTCACCGGCCTGATCTATCGGGCGACCCAGCACGTCCATGATACGCCCCAGCGTACCCTGACCGACAGGCACCTGAATCGGCTCACCTGTGCCATTGGCAGACATGCCGCGCTTAAGACCATCGGTAGTGCCCATGGCGATGCAACGCACTACGCCATCACCCAACTGCTGTTGTACTTCCAGCGTCAGATCAACGTCGTTTAATTTCAGTGCGTCGTAAACCTTCGGCATAGCATCACGTGGAAATTCCACGTCAACTACGGCACCGATGATTTGTACGATATTTCCTGAACTCATGTTTAAGTCCTCTTTAAATTTAACTAATTCTGTTTCGCTGCTGTTTATTTGCCAATAGCCTGCTAGTGAGGATCTATCGGATCAAACCGCAGCTGCGCCGCTGACGATCTCGGAAATTTCCTGAGTAATCGCTGCCTGACGGGCCTTGTTATAGGCCAGATTCAATTCGTCAATGATGTCACCGGCATTATCCGATGCCGCCTTCATCGCTACCATTCGTGCTGACTGCTCGCAGGCCACATTTTCCACTACGGCCTGATAGACCAGTGATTCCACGTAACGTGTTAACAGGTCCGTGATCACTTCTTTGGCTTCCGGTTCGTAGAGATAATCCCAGTGATGGGCGTATTCTTTTTCCTCTTTGGCCTGAATGGGCAGTAGCTGTTCGATAGTGGGATTCTGGGCCATGGTGCTGACAAATTCGTTATACACCACGTATAAACGATCAATCGCCCCATTATCATAGGCATCCAGCATCACCTTGATGGTGCCAAACATGTCAGTGATGCGCGGGGCATCGCCAAGATGGCTGGTTTCCGCAATGATGTTACTGCCCAGTCGTCTGAAAAAACTGGTGCCCTTGGAACCAATGGTACAAACATCAATACCCACACCCTTCGTATCCCACTCTCTCAGTGACTTCAGCGTGGTGCGAAACAGGTTGGCATTCAATCCACCGCACAGGCCTCGATCACTGGAAACTACAATAAAACCAACACGTTTAACCTCGCGGTCCTGCATGTAGGAATGTTTGTACTCCGGATGCGATTGCGCCAAGTGATGAATCACATTACGGATCTTGTTCGCATAAGGACGCGATGCCGCCATGCGGTCCTGCGCTTTACGCATTTTACTCGCTGCCACCATTTCCATGGCGCGCGTGATCTTTTGCGTATTCTGGACGCTTTTGACCTTTGTGCGTATCTCTTTACCGACTGCCATGCCTATCTCCTAACGGAAAGCTCCTAACTTAAATCCTGCGCTTCGCTTAATAAGTGCCAGACGTTTTGAACTTCTCGATGGCCACCTTCATTTCACCAGCGATGTCATCGTTAAAGGCTCCGCTCGCATCAATCTTCGCCAGCAAGTCAGCATTATTGGAACGCAGGAAGGAATGCAGCGCCGCTTCAAAATCCACGACCTTTTTCACATCAACGTCATCAATGAAACCTTCGTTGGCTGCAAACAGTGAAAAGGCCATTTCGGCTACGGACAACGGTGCATACTGCAACTGTTTCATCAGCTCGGTAACACGTTGACCACGTTCAATCTGCTTGCGCGTGGTTTCGTCCAGATCAGATGCAAACTGCGCAAAGGCCGCCAGCTCACGATACTGCGCCAAATCGAGACGTACACCACCACCCAGTTTTTTGATGATTTTGCTTTGCGCAGCACCACCCACACGAGATACCGACAGACCGGCATTAATGGCCGGACGGATACCCGCGTTGAACAGGTCAGCTTCCAGGAAGATCTGACCATCAGTGATAGAAATCACGTTAGTGGGCACGAAGGCCGACACGTCACCCGCCTGGGTTTCAATGATCGGCAGCGCGGTCAGGGAACCGGTTTTATCCTTCACTTCACCATTGGTAAGGCGTTCGACTTCCTTAGCATTGATGCGCGAGGCACGCTCCAGCAAACGGGAGTGCAAATAGAATACGTCACCCGGATAGGCTTCACGACCCGGAGGACGACGCAGCAACAGGGAAACCTGACGATAGGCCCATGCCTGTTTGGTCAAATCATCATAAACGATCAGGGCATCTTCGCCACGGTCACGATAATATTCACCCATGGTGCAACCGGCATAAGGTGCGATGTATTGCATAGCCGCAGGATCAGCCGCCGTCGCGGCAACAATAATCGTGTGCGCCAGCGCGCCATGTTCTTCCAGTTTACGCACGACAGCGGCAACAGATGACGCTTTTTGGCCGACAGCCACATAGACACATTTAACACCCGTGCCTTTCTGGTTGATGATGGCATCAATGGCAACGGCCGTCTTGCCGGTCTGGCGGTCACCGATAATCAGCTCACGCTGACCTCGGCCCACAGGCACCATGGCATCAATGGCTTTCAAACCCGTTTGCACAGGCTGATCTACCGACTTACGCTCAATAACGCCCGGCGCAACTTTTTCGATAGGTTCATAACCGGCAGCATCAATCGGGCCTTTCCCGTCGATGGGAGTTCCCAGTGAGTTAACCACTCGACCCAACAGACCTGGGCCAACGGGCACTTCCAGGATGCGGCCAGTACATTTGACTTTGTCACCTTCAGTGATGTGCTCGTAAGCACCCAGCACCACGGCACCCACAGAGTCCTGCTCCAGGTTCAACGCCATACCGAAGGTGTTACCGGGGAATTCAATCATTTCACCCAGCATCACGTCGGACAAACCGTGAACACGCACGATACCGTCAGTGATACTCACTACAGTACCTTCATTACGCGCCTCGGTGGAGACATCAAAATTTTCGATTCGTTTTTTAATCAGCTCGCTGATTTCAGACGGATTTAATTGCATTTTCTTTTTCCTCTATTGGCGATTCGTGACTGTTCATGACTGTAAGAACAGCCAGCATTAACCCGCCAGTTCCACGGAAAGCTTGTTTAGTTGGCCACTCACTGAACCATCAATCACCATGTCGCCCGCCTTGATAATGGCACCCCCCATGAGGGATTCGTCCACGGTACACTTGAGTGAGACTTCGCGCCCCAGCCGTGCCTTGAGTTTGTCGGCGATCATCGATTGCTGTTTTGCACTGACTTTCTGTGCGCACACCATTTCCGCCTCGACGGTTTTTTCCGCCTCGGCCCTCAAGGCTTCAAATTGCACAGTAATTTCAGCGACCACGTCCATACGGCGATTTTCTGCCAGCAGTTTGATCAGATTATGGCCGGAATCGGTCATCACATCGCCAGCCACATCAATAATCAACTGCGCCAATTGCGCTTTGTTGACACTGGTGTTGCCGATGATGCCCTGCATGTCTGCATCCGTCGCAATAAGCGCTACGGTTTGCAGCATAGCCGACCATTCCTTCAATTGATTTTTGGCCTCAGCCAGTTGAAAAACCGCTTCGGCATAGGGTCGGGCAATGGTGGATTTCTCAGCCATGGCCTAAATCTCTGCTGCCAGATCGTTCAACAGGGCATCGTGCGACTTGCTGTCGATTTCACGTTTCAGCACTTTCTCGGCACCTGCTACTGCAAGCACGGCCACCTGGGCACGAAGGGCTTCTTTCGCCTGATTCACTTCACGTTCAATTTCAGCATTGGCCGCCGCAACAATACGCTCACCTTCAGTACGTGCGGTTTCCTTGGCTTCTTCAACAATTTCAGAAGCACGTTTTTGACCTTGCGCCACAACTTCACTCGCTTGACCCTTGGCTTCTTTGAGAAGCTCAAGCGCTTTCTTTTTGGCAAGCTCTTCTTCGTGCTTGCCTTTTTCAGCAGCCGCAAGACCATCGGCGATACGCTTTTGGCGTGCCTCCATAAGCCCGGACAGAGGGCCCCACATCACCTTGTTGACAAACCAGATCAACAGGACAAACGCGATCATCTGCGCAAAAAGGGTTACTGTAATATTCACTGTTTCATTCCTCCCGGTTTATTTCTGCCCGTACATGCAGCAGATCATCACCAAGTTAGTAGCCTGACTTTAATCAAAAATATTAAAGTGCGCCGATAGCGGCAGCTAAGGCACCAACGAAGGGGTTAGCGAACAGGAACCACATGGCAAAGGCCAGGATGATAAACGGGAAGGATTCCATCAGACCTGCGAAGATGAACATGTTAGTCATCAATACAGGGCGCATTTCCGGCTGGCGTGCAATACCTTCCAGGGTCTTGGCACAGATCAAACCCCAGCCGATAGCGGAACCTAAACCGGCAGCGGCCAGAATCACACCCACACCAACTGCAGTGTAGGAGTAAATCATCGCGATCATATCAGGTGTCATTATTACTCTCCTTAACTTAAAAAAATAAAATTAAATAAAATCAAACCGATTACAAATAAAACCAAAACTTGCGTCTAGTGATCTGCAGTATGCGCCATACCCAGATACACAATCGTCAGCACCATGAAGATAAACGCCTGCAAGGTGATAACCAGAATGTGGAATAACAACCAGCCCAAATCCAATACGACTTGCAGCGGGAACCAGATCAGCAGGCCAGCTCCCAATGCTGCGGCACCGCCCAGCAATGCGATCAACAAAAATACCAGCTCACCGGCAAACATGTTGCCAAACAAACGCAGGCCGAGACTCAGGGGCTTGGCCAGTTCTTCGATGGCTGTCATTACGATATTGGCAGGAATGGCAAACTTGCCGAAAGGGTGGAACAGGAACATCTTCAGATATCCCCCTAGACCTTTCACTTTTAAATTGAAGTACAGCGACAATATAAACACCGTCAGCGCCATGGCCATCGGTACACTCAAATCCGTTGTCGGTACAACCTTGAGGTAAGGAATACCAAACCAGCTTGCGATTAACGGCAGCAAATCCACCGGGATCAAATCCATGAAATTCATTAACCACACCCAGACAAAAATGGTCAGTGCCATAGGCGCGATCAGCGGGTGATGGCCTGGGAAAGAATCCCTTACCTGGGTCTGCACAAATTCAAGAATGGACTCGACAAAGTTCTGAAAACCACCCGGCACACCTTCGGTGGCATTTTTAGCTACGCGTGCCCCGACGGTCACAAACAAAATACCGAGTAATACCGAAATAACAATGGAGTCGATGTTCCAGGTCATAAACCCTTCACCGACATGCAGGTTAGTTAAATGATGCTGGATATACTCAACTGTGCCGCCACCCTCAGAACCCTCTGCTGCTTGACTCAAGACTCTATCCCCTTAACGTTTTCAATCCGGGCTGCCTGCCGCCTTCCGGTCACGCACACCCATCAAATAACTGGCTTGTGCCAGGGCGAAGCCGACAAAAACGGCCATCGCGTCGAGCTTCAACAATCCCAGCCCGATACCCAGCAACACAATCACTGCCGCAAATCTCACCACGGCACCGATGTATAAAATCATCATACTTTGTCTGGAATCACTCAGCGCGATCGCGTTCGCGCGCTTGAAGCCCCCGATCGATATCAGGGCGAGTACCACGCTGGACAGACCGCCATAACCGGCCGACAGCGCCTTCCACAAACTGTCTTCAGCACTCACGCCAAAGAACACAGTCGCGACAAGCAATGTCATCGACAACTGGACTACAACAACCCGTCGCGCTTTTCCCGCAAGTCCTTTATCGATACTGTTCATCGGACTTTTCGTTACGCTGTTCGTTGCAGGAGTACTCACTGCATTCTCGGGTCATTCAATAATCTGTACACTTTCAGAGATCCGCCTGCCAGACCCAAGCCACCAAACACCAACATGAAAATCGGTGGTGTCCCCAACCAGTCATCTACCCAATAGCCCAGTAAAAAACCGGCTACGACCATCGAGCTGAGCATGGTGCCAACACCGATTAATAACAGTCCGGGGCCTTTTGTTTTACTTTTGGCCATCGACAACCCTGCAAGTCCGGAGCACACTCTCACGACTTGAAAGCACCCTAAAATTGGGCCCGAAGTATAACCAGCCACCCTGCTCGCGGCAAGCCACTCCGTGGAGATATTTAGCCTTCCAGCACATTAATTTAAAATTTCACCCAACAACCCTGTCGGACCCTGACGAATAAATCGCCTCGTATTTCGGGCTGTAACATCAATTATCGATTGTGCCTGTTGACCCTGATCAGTCGGCTTGTGGGGAATTCCGTGACAAGATTGCCAGATGAGCCATAGTCAAATTTTCGGCACCTTGCAGAGTGAGCCAATTGCCATAGATATTAGCCAGTTTTGCCTTAAATCAAAAAAGCACAAGGCAAGACCCGGCCCCATTTTCCTTACTGCGCCCGGCGCCTAGTTATTCAGGAGAGATTAAAAAAGCAGATTTACATCACGTGATCCGTGTAATACCCGGCCCAATTCTATACCCTGATCATTGGGCCGGTAGTACAGCACGTATCGGTCAACAGGGAAGCTTTTGATGTCTGCAGCCAGCTCCACCCGATCAACGCCCAGGTCTTGGAACTCCGCCAGTTTTTGCGCTTTCCTGCAAACGTTCCAAGAAGTGGTCAGCGTTGATGGGCTGGTCTTCGGCAATATACAGCCAGATATCAATCAGGTCTTGCTCAGCTTCCGGCGTGATGATCAGTGTTGGCATCAACGATTCTCATTTTGAGCAGCTCGCGCCTTGGCTTTAATCGCCTCAATGTCCAGTGGCTTACCTTCACCCTTATCCAGGGACGCTAAGCCTTGATTAATACCCTGGCGTAGCGCCTCTAGTTTCATGGCTTGGAATGCATCGCGCTCTTCCAATAACCGTAACGCTTCACGAACGACTTCACTCACAGAGTTATACATACCGCCCACAACTTTCTGTTTTACATAAGACTCTAGATGAGGTGTCAAAGATACATTCATGGCGTTGGCCTCCTGGATCACGGATTGTGCAATATTAAAACTATAGCAATGATTGCTAATCTTTGTTATCGGCGCTATTTGCTGATTTTGCACTGCTCGTTTACTCTGGGTCGTCTAGGCAGTTGACGTCCAGAAGCAAGAAGAGAAGGGGTCAGGCCTGCGTATTTGTATTAATATTGCTATCAAATTAGAATTGCCCCCATGGCTAGAAAGCCAAGACTTCACGTAACGGGTGGGTCTATCATGTGATGCTGGGCGAAAATGCAATAACGCAGGCCTGACCCCTTTCTTGCTTTCTTTTTTCAGTGATAGGAGAGGGGCTCTACAGCTGTTTTACTGTCTCTTTTCTTTACGAATAAACTGATCCAGATCGGATCGGGTTATGTCCATCTGGGCCGCTGTGCTATTCAGAAAGCGATCATAGTTAATACCGCCTAAGGTGGGCAATGCCTTGAGCAATGCGGATAGATAGGCTGCCTTGCTCTGGTGCTTTTCCTGCTGTTGCCTATCCAACACCCTTAACCGATCACTGACGTAGCAGAGGGTTCCCCGCGTTAATACCGAGACCCAGTAATAACCGAACGCCGCCTTAAGTGTCAGCCCTCCCTCGCTGTCACCATCCAGTTTTAGAAAGTCGCACAGCTCGATCATCGCATCGACACGGTTGATAGCATCAATGCAGTCGATAAAACTCGCCTGGTCATTGTCGAAATCAAAGAATGGATGGCGTGGCATGGGGCAAGTGGGCTCCGGGTTGTTGATAGGTGGTGCCGTTTCCTGTTCGCTCATATCATCCCCCTGCCGTGTTGCGGGTTGTCGTTGTGGAAGATAGAGAGCGCTTTGGGTGCAATTCGATTACAATTTTGCTTGGTCATGACAATACACCTTTCTATTGTTGTGATTAGTCGCCTGTCTGGTGAGGTGCAAACTCGCCAGATGGACGCATTTTAGTAATGACGCTTTGTTTAGGTTGGTTGCCTCACCACATTACGTCACATATAGACCTATTTAAGTAAAAAATATATCTAATTGGGTCTAATATATACCACAAAGACACTGGTTTCAACCCTTCTAGATAAAATGAATGTCTAGCCTGTATAATTGCGCCCATGATTACTGGCGCACAAATAAGAATGGCTCGTGGTTTTTTAAAATGGTCTGTCAAAGATCTCAAAGAAGCTGCTGCTGTAAGTGAAATGACAATTAAGCGAATGGAAGCGCAGGATGATCTTCCAAATGCACTCGGTCCTAATATTCAAGCAGTCAAACAGGCCCTCGATTTAGCTTTGAAAAAAGCGGGTGCTGAGCTTGTGTCGGAAGATAATAATGGCGGAGCAGGAGTAAGAGTGGTCAAAAGCAAGGTCGATTAGCAAAGCGTAATCCGCTGCATGTCTCAAGGAAGGTATTTAATTTTACTCTGACTCAGTTATTCCCATGTTATTAAGGTCCTGTTATATGATGGTTGACAGTAAAATTGAACGTATTAGGCAGGGGGGAACCCCTCGTGTGCTTGATCTTTTTGCTGGCGGCGGCATTTCTCTTGGTTTCCATTCTGCTGGATTTAAGATTATTGGAGCTGTCGAATTTGACCCGAAGGCAGCAATCTCGCATGCTCGCAACTTCCACCCAAACACTTCTGAGAAGATGTTTCAGATTCATGCAAAAGCGAGGGATATAACCGAAACGGACCCGAGAGACCTGCTTCAGGAATACGGTCTGAAAGGCCGGATTGACTCCCATGTCGATCTCATTGTCGGTGGTCCGCCTTGTCAGGCATTTGCCAGGGTAGGTCGAGCCAATAAAGGGGACACAATATTTAACTACCACCGCCTACCTTTCTAAAGGCAGCGCAATTAAGTATTGTGTCCCCTTTATTGTTAGAATCTCAACCAATAATTGACGGTTGGATAGAGCGCTCGCTGACTCCGGGCGCTTCAACCAGTCATAGTAACCTCGCCGAGATACCTCAATGACACTGCATAGCCTCGTGATGCTATAAACAGTGCTATTCTCAACAATAAAAGCATACTTCACTTGCATTCCTTCGCGAAGTAAATGGCTGCTTGTTTTAGGATTTCATTCTCCTCCCGGAGCTTTTTGAGTTCCGCCTGAAGGGGGACTGTTGCATCAGCTGAGCTATTTTTTGGCCGACCACCTTTACCTGGAAAGGCGGTTTCTCCATGCTGATCAATTTCATTTTTCCACTTATAAAGTTGATTACGACGAACACCTAACTCCCGAGCCAGCTGCGATGATTCTTTATGGCCCTGCTCAAGTAACCGTACCGCCTCACGTTTAAATTCCGGGCTGAATGTCTGTCTTGGCTTTCTATTCATTTCCACTCTCCTATGAGACTATTGTCCCCATTAGAGAGTGTGCGTCAAACCGGGGTAGGTTTACTCTGACCCCTTTAATCATAATGGTGAATGATTTGCTTAAAAAAGATATTGCGCTGATTGAAGGTGTGAAATAATCAGCCCCACGAATGTGGGACTAACACAACTTACTCTTTATTCATTAAGCTCTGATAATTTTTAAATAATTCGATAGCGGAAGGATCACCATCTACAAGTCGCTCGTAAAAAGAAGGATCATTAGCCCACTCGTCAAAGACTATTGAAGACATTACGCCGCTTGTAGAATCTTCAGTTGATATTCTCCAGTAAGAAGATAAGCGCTCATCAATAATTTTAAATAATTCTGCTGGATAGGGCGTTGGACTTTCATCATCTTCATCTAGACATAAATAATACCATGGAGCATTATCTCTAAAAACAACCCCATATACGCAGTATTCCACATTTTTCTCAAGATTTAGTTGCCCATCAGATAAGTGTATATACTTCTTAATTCTTTCTAGCCTAACACTTTCCTCAATTTCAAAAATGTTATTGATTGTACACAATACTTTCATTAAGTTTCCTAGTTACCAATCGACATAGTGCTTTATGGGTTTTTATAGGGGTAATCAGTGCTATGCTTTATGAACTTAAAATCCGCTGTCTCTCCGGTCATTGGGTTTTTATTATAATGCACTCTAGTTTTCGCTCCATTATTGGAAATAGTATCTAGCTCCATCTTATCCCAACCTTCATATTTTGCATCTCCAAGATTACCAAACTTTACAATGCCTTCACCTTGTTTGGCGGCACCCAAAGTCATTTCATCTTGGAGACTTCTAGGGTTGCGACTAATTATTTTTCCAAATTTATCAGTATGCGGGAGTTGAATTACATTACCTGCACTCTTTGTAACACCACAATCCCCCTCCTTAGCCGTCAACCCCAACGGATCAATCCACCCGGTCGGATTCGGTGCATATTGGTAGCTGTTGATACCACCCAGCAGCCCTATCGGGTCCTGACTGATAAACTGCCCGGTATGCGGGTTGTAGTACCGGTGCCGATTGTAATGCAAGCCACTCTCTTCGTCGAAGTATTGTCCTTGAAAGCGCAGGTTGTTTTCAATCTCTTCCGTCTCTTTCAGCGCGACGTTGCCGTAGGTGTGGTATTTCACTTTCCAGACAATCTCTCCCGCTTCACTGGTGAGTTCTCTGGGAGTGCCAAGGTGATCCAGGTGGTAGTGATAGATGTCGCCATCCTGCACCAGTGCAACGGGTTTGAAACTGTGCGGTTCGTATATATAGGTTTTTTTGAGTGTGTTGCGTTGCTCCTGGATCAGTTGATCTTCAGCCCACAGGTAGCGTGTACTGCCAAAGGCGTCGCTCTTTTCGATACGGCGGCCCAGCGGGTCGTAGCGGTAGTGGGTTTGCTGGCCTTCTCTGTTGATCTGGATTAGCTGGTTTTGCAGGTTCCAGGCGTATTCGGTGACCCGTTTGCCTTCTTTTCCCCGCCGTTCCCGGATCAGATTGCCGCGTGAGTCATAGTCAAATTTTCGGTCGCCTTGCAGGGTGAGCCGGTTGCCGTGGATGTTGGCCGGTTTTGCCTTTTTTTCTGGTCTGTGTTTTGTTTTTTCTGGTTGCTCTGACAGCGATACGATGTTGCCTGCCGGGTCAAAATCAAAACGCCCGGTGAGACTGCCGTCGGTTTTTTTCAGGCGGTCTAGCAGGTCATAGGCATAGCGTATTTCATGCTCGCCTTCGGTCAGGCGATTGAGGTTGCTGAAAGCATCATAGCCGTATTCCCGGTGGACAGGGCGTTGTTTGCCGGTTTGATGGGTGGCTTGTTGTCGGGTGAGGCGCCCCATGGGGTCGTAGTCGCTACAGGTGGTGAGCTGGCCTTGCTGGCGATGGGTTTCCCGGCCTTGTGCGTCCCGTTGCAGCAGGGTGAGGGGCTGGTCATTAAACCGGATGTGTTCGAGCTGTTGCTGTGGGGTGTAGCCATAGTCAATGCGTTGGCCATCGGGCAGGACGAGGCCTGTTCGGATGCCGGGCCAGTGTGTTTCATAGCGCGTGCTGGTTTTGCTGGCGCTGACAATGTGTGGCTTGTTGTCTTTGCCGGGGATGAGGTCGGTGTGGTGTTCGGCTTCAAGGTTGCCGAGTCGGTCGTATTCAAATTCGATGAGTTGATGCGCATTGTAGACGTCTAATAAGCGGCCTTTTGGGTCGTACCGGTAGCGACTGCGTTCTTCGAGGGTGATGTTATTTGCGTCGTCAGTTGTGCCGTTGTTTGTGTGGCCGCTATCGCGGCTGGTTCTGGTGACCATTTGCCCGAGTGCATCGCGCTCAAAGTCGGTAATGATGCCATTGTCACGATGCCGAATGAGTTCTCCAGCGGTGTTGTATTCGTAGTGTTGGCGGCGGCCGTCAAAGCCGGTTTCCTGAATCAGGCGCTCGCAGCCGTCATAGACAAAGTGCATGTGCTCGCCGTTTTCGTTGGTGAGCCGGGTGAGGTTGCGTTCTTTGTCGTAGTGATAATGCAGGGTCTGGCCATCGGGGTTGGTGCGGGCGATGACTTGTGACAGACCGTCGTAGTCAAAGCAGGTGAGGCGGCCTTGTGGGTCGCTGTATTTGATCAGTTGTTGATTGTCGTTGTAAGCATAGTGACTGGTTTCACCGTTTGGGCCGGTGATGGTTTCCGCCTGGCCGGTGGCGGTATAGGTGTAGCGGGTAATGCGGACTTCTGTTTCATCGCTGGGTATCTGGTGGTGCTCACGCAGTTGTCCCCAGTCGTCGTAGTAAAAATGCTGTTGGTTGCCTTGTGGGTCGGTGATGTGTTGCAGGTCGCCTTGTTCGGTCCAGCGGTAGTGACTGGTGTGGCCCTGGGGGTCGATGATCTGCCGCAGCAGGTTGCTGGCGGTGTGGTAGTGGTAACGGGTTTTTTGGCCGTAGGGGTCGGTGAGTGTGCTGATCAGGCCTTCACGTCTGAAGTATTCCCGGTGCCAGGGGTTGCCGTCTTCATCCTCGGTGACGCTGGGTCTGCCTTGAAACCAGGAGATACCGTTGTGGTAGTTGCCCAGGGCGTCCCGCTCTCCCGTCGGTTGGTTATCGGCGTTGTAGAAGTAGGCGGTGGTGTGGCCCTGCGGGTTGGTGTAGCCGGTTTTTCGACCGTTTTCGTAATGGTAGGTATGAATGCCGCCTTCCGGGTCGGTCTCGTGGGTAACGTGACCAAATTCATTGTAGATATAGCGGGTGGTATAACCGCGACTGTCGGTAGCATAGCTGGTGTCGTTGTCGGGGTCCCACTGAAAGTGATAATCATAAATGCCGTTATCGCCCCAGTTACGCAGGCAGCGGGCATGATTGTCGAGCCGGTCCCACTCGAAGTAGTAGCTGAAGCCGGTGGCCAGTGTCCGCCGGGTGATGATGTGGTTGTGGTATTGGTAGCGTTCACCCTGACCGGCGGCATTGCGATGGGCGATCAGGTCGTTTTGATCATCGTAGTCATAGTCGGCAAGCGTTTTTCGGGTTTTCTGCGCGGTATTCACCAGTGCCAGGCTGATGATGTGTGCGTTGGCGTCACGGTTTATTGTGAGGCTTTTGCCCCAGTTGCCTTTGATGTGTGTCAGCTGATTGTGGGCGTCATACAGAAAATCAATACAGAAGCCCTGTTCGTTACGGATGTGCACGGGGTTGTTTTCGGCAGGCTGGTACGCGGGGTCACGCAGTTGACTAAGCCTGAAATGTGAACCGGTACTGTTTTTGGGGCGGGTAAAAACTTTATCCCCGTGGCCGGGTTGTTTCAGGATGAAGCAATCGGCAGCGACATAATCCAGGTCGAGGCCTTCGTTGATCAGTTTGCTGCGCTGATGGAGTCGGGGACGTGCGAAGGTGAGATGTCGCCCTTCGTCGTCTGCCATCACCACGGTGTCATCGTGCAGTGTCAGCTGTTCGCTGCCGCTGTGGGTCCAGCCGTGGCCCAGGCCGCTGTCACGGCTGTGGCCGGTGCGGTAGAAGCGTTTCCAGATAAACGGGAGGGGGCCGGGCAGGACGAGGTCTTCGATGGACAGCATTTCTTCACCCGAGACCATGCTGATGGGGCAGTTGACCCGGGTTGTCTTTTTATTGCTGGGAGCGCCTGTGGTTTGTTTCGGGGCTTTCTTGTCGGAATCATCGGGCTTGACCTCGCCGGGCCGTACCAGTTTTTCTGCGGTTTGATTGTTGGGGATTTCTTCTGCGGGTAGGGGTTCGATCTCGACAACAGAGGAAACATCATCTTCAACAACAGAGCTTTGATCCTTTGCGGTGCTTTTTTGCCCGGTTGATCCTCTCGTTATATTGCCGGGCTGGGCGGTAATAAACGCAGGCATTTCACTTTTGGCGGGGATGAGGTAGAGCTTCTTACTCACCAGTTCGGTCGCGAGCCGTTCTTTGATCGCCTTGACCCCTTTTTTGGGGCCAGTGAATTTGACCTCGCTGCAAATGGCAAACCAGTCATTCGCTGTCAGGGAGTTTTGGGGGTTGTTCAGAAAATCCAGAGCTTTCTGCTGGGTAGTAAAGACCGGTAGTGCAGAGCCGCGTGAAGCGGGGCGTTCACACGTGAATTGAAATTTCCGGTTACTCGCATCCCTGAGTATGACTGTCATGGCAAATCTGATGTTGTGTGTAGAAGAAAAGGCGGCAGTATAGAGCGTTTGTTACTGTAATCCAAAAATATTCAGGTAGGGTGCTTCCGTTCTTTTACTGGTCATTTTCAACACAGGGTTGTAAATAACGAGAGATTTTTCGGGAAACGCACCAACCCGGAACGAACGCCCCTGATTTATTGAATACGCGCCAGTATGCCGTCCAGTTCGTCGAGACTGTTGTAATGAATCACCAGTTTGCCATTGCCTTTGGCGGCATGCTGAAACAATACTTTGGCAGCCAGTTTTTGTGCCAACTCGTCTTGCAGGCTCTTAATATCAGGGTCTACTGATTTAACATCTTTTT
>Ga0316203_1001143_pt1 | contig 21175 bp, 17 predicted proteins | sample 6monrhotite_MG_FD_204940 | JGI IMG/M metagenome (GOLD analysis project Ga0316203, IMG submission 204940) | Microbial mat bacterial communities from mineral coupon in-situ incubated in ocean water Damariscotta River, Maine, United States -... | ecosystem: Environmental > Aquatic > Marine >... | reverse complement strand
CACACTATTTACATTCAAATTATTATTAGAAGGTGTAGTTGTTGTATTATCCATTAAATAATTTGGATTTGTATTTAACTGCGTTAATTGCGTAATTACAAATGCATTTTGATTACTAATCTCTTGAGAGTAAATAGCAATACTAAAAAATAAAAATACTACTATAAATAAATGGTTTTTAGTTTTCATAATACCAAATTTAAAAAAAAAGGGGGAAACATGCCCCCCTTTTAATTATTTATTTTTTATAAATATCTGATTATAAAAATAAGCAAGCTTATTCTTAGTTTCCTGCTGCAATACCAGTTTGAGTAACACAACTAAAGTTGCTATGTCCAACTTGACTAACATCGCTATAATTACTTGCTGAAATAGCGTTTTGATTTACATAAGATTGATTACCAGTTCCCCATTGGTAAACATTAGATTCATTATTTCCTACGGTAGCGTTTTGGGTAACACATGATAAATTATTCCATCCGTATTGTCCAACAGTACTCATATTAGCTCCAGAAGCTGCAGCATTTTGATCAACTACAGAATAGTTTCCTCCTCCGCTTTGAATAACTCCACTTGTATTAACACCTTCTCCATTTTGAGAAACTCCTGACATGTTTGAATCACCATCTTGTTGAACAGAACTATCGTTATATCCTCCATTAGAAGCCATTTGATTAACATAAGATTCATTATCTGAACCTTCTTGCCATACAAAACTATTATTCGTACCACCTTCTGCTGTTTGATTAACTTTTGATAGGTTACCATAAGAATAATAAAAATATCCTTGATAAACAGTACTATGATTAAAACCATTATTAGCATATTGATCTACAAATGAATGATTTGTTTCACCAGTTTGCCATACAAAAGAATCATTATATGCAAAACCTGTAGCAACTTGATCTACACATGATAAATTCCAAGCTCCCCATTGATCAACATATGAATCATTAGATGATAATCCACCAGCATCTGATTTTTGGTTTTCATTAGAAGAATTTTGGTATCCGTATTGTAAAGCAGTTGCGTAGTTATAACTACCTCTTTGCATTTGTTTTGCTTCATTATCTTCAGCTCCCCAATATTGATTAATATAAGCGGAACTACCAGCTACAGCGTTAGCACCTGAACTTTGATCTTGTTCTGCATAATTTGAAGTACCATCTTGGTCTACATGAGCAAAATTATTATCATAACGTTGTTTTTGGAATGAAGTGTTTCCATCACCTAATTGATGAGCCAATGCTGTATTATATTCAGAATATCCTACACCAACATCTTGTTTTGCAAAGTTTTCAGTACCATCTTGGTAAACTTCACCATAGTTATAATTACCATCTTGTTTAATATCAGAATGGTTACTTGTTCCCATTTGATCAACGTAAGCTACATTACCAACACCGCCAGTCATACCATGTCCAGAAAACATTTTACCATCTTGTTTTATGGTAGAAAAGTTTCCGTCTCCAGTTTGATGAACAATTGCTGCATTATCTAATCCTTCTTGATCAACTAAACTTGTGTTGATAGCTGCACCACGAGTCCCAGATTGAAGTTGGTCAAATGAACAGTCTGTACATTCTTGTTGTGGTATGGCACAATCATTACATTCTTGTTGCTCTTGTTGCGCATACATTCCTGCAGTAAATAATAATACTGCTCCTAGTAAAATTTGTTTTTTCATAATAAAAATTTTAAACATTAGTAAATAAAAATTAATAAAATTTGTTTCATAAATTTATAGGGGAATTGAACTGAATCCATGCAAAACATAAAAAAGTCCTATAAACTTAACAACTGGGGTAATACAATTTTTGGGATTTATACGTGGGGTAATTATTATTTGGGGAATTCTAATTATAAATTTTTACATCTACAATTGTTGCTAAAGTATATATAAATAGTTATGAATCATAATATTATATGTCTAAATTTGTAAACCGTTCATTTTTTCAAACATTTAGTAAAAAAAATACTATATGTAACATTTATTACACTTTTTTTAATATTTCAAATTAAAATAAGGTAATATTATGGAGAATAAATTAACAGTTATAATATTAATAATAGAAAAAAAACACTAAAAAAGAAGAGGAGTAAATTATCCCTCTTCTTTTTTTATTATTCATTTTTATATAAATCACAACTATAGAAAGAAAATAAACTTATTCTTAGTTTCCAGCGCTAATACCAGTTTGAGTAACACAACTATAGTTGTTATGACCAACTTGACTGACATCGCTATAATTACTTGCTGAAATAGCGTTTTGATTTACATAAGATTGATTACCAGTTCCCCATTGGTAAACATTAGATTCATTATTTCCTACGGTAGCGTTTTGGGTAACACATGATAAATTATTCCATCCGTATTGTCCAACAGTACTCATATTAGCTCCAGAAGCTATAGCATTTTGATCAACTACAGAATAGTTTCCTCCTCCAATTTGAATAACTCCACTTGTATTAACACCTTCTCCATTTTGAGAAACTCCAGACATGTTTGAATCACCTTCTTGATAAACATCACTATTATTAATTCCGCCATTAGTCGCTATTTGAGCAACATAAGATTCATTATCCGAACCTTCTTGGCCAACATAACTATTATTACTTCCTCCATCTGCATTTTGATTTACTTTTGACAAGTTATTTGATGCATTTGAGAACATTCCTTGCCAAACTTCACTATTGTTATGCCCATTATTAGCATATTGATTTACAAATGAATTATTACTTTCACCAAATTGAGAAACGTTAGATAAATTTGCACCAAAATTTGTAGCTACTTGATCTACACATGATAAATTCCAAGCGCCCCACTGTTGCACGTATGAATCGTTAGTTGAATTCCCTCCTGCATCAGATTTTTGATTTTCATTAGAAGTGTTTTGTAAACCATTTTGATAAGCAAATGCAGTATTATCACTACCTCTTTGTGTTTGTTTTGCTTGATTTTCGGTATCATATTGCATAATAGTAGCAATACTACCTAAAACACTATTAGCTCCTGAACTTTGATCTTGTTGTGCATAGTTTCCATAACCTCTTTGAGCTACTTTTGCCCAATTGTTATCATAACGTTGTTTTTGGAATGAAGTGTTCCAAGCTCCACGTTGTTTAGCTTTTGCATAATTATTCTCTGAATATCCTACTCCAACATCTTGTTTCGCAAAATTATAATTACCTCTTTGTCTAACTTTTCCAAAATTATAATTACCATCTTGTTTAATATCAGAGGTATTATAACTTCCTTTTTGATTTACTTTAGCTATATTTCCATAACCGCCAGTCATACCATGCCCAGAATACATTTTACCATCTTGCTTTATAGTAGAAAAATTCCCATCTCCAGTTTGAGTTGCAATTGCTGAATTTTCAGCTCCTTGCTGATCGACTAAACTTGTGTTAATAGCTGCTCCACGAGTCCCTGATTGAAGCTGGGTAAAAGAACAGTCTGTACAATCTTGTTGTTGTATACTACAATCTTGACATTGTTGCGCATACATACCTGCAGCAAATAAAAATGCTGCACCTAATAAAATTTGTTTTTTCATAATAAAAACTTTAATAATTAGTAGTTAAAAAAATAAAATTTGTTACTTAAATTTATAGAGGAATTGGACAGCTTTTATGTAAAGCATGAAGAAGTCCTATAAACTTAACAACTGGGTAATACAATTGGGGTTTAAACTGGGGCTATTATTGCTTGCAGATTTCAATTATAAATTTTTTACATCCACATTTAATACATAGCTAAATTATTTATAAATTGATTTAAATCATAGTGTAATTGTTCTAAATTTACGAACTGTGCGTTTCTTTAAACATATAGTAAAAAAAATACTATATGTAACGTATATCACATTTTTTTCGTGTTTCAGATTAAAATTAAGGTTATTTAATTAAGAGTTTATTTATGAGTCTATTAACTATTAAAACGTTAATAAACATAGAGAAAGAAAAAGAAAGAAACTAGAGTTTGTGGATTAAAATAAAAAGGAATTACTAATTATATAAACTATATAACTAGTAATAGTAAATTAATAATTTTTAATTATTAATGTTTTTGCATTTGTTTTTTGGATAATACTTATTTTACTCATTAAACTATTTTGACCATAAACTTGTAAAAAATTATCGTTCCCTTGCTGCAATATATTCATATTAGAAGGATTGGAATTAAAATAATTAATAAACACATAATTATTTTTATTACCTATTTGATTTACAGTCTGTGAGTCATTTAAACTAGTTTTTAAATCTATTGCGTTAAAGTTCCCTAATTGATTTAACTCCACCACACTATTTACATTCAAATTATTATTAGAAGGTGTAGTTGTTGTATTATCCATTAAATAATTTGGATTTGTATTTAACTGCGTTAATTGCGTAATTACAAATGCATTTTGATTACTAATCTCTTGGGAGTAAATAGCAATACTAAAAAATAAAAATACTACTATAAATAAATGGTTTTTAGTTTTCATAATATCAAATTTAAAAAAAGGGAGGAACATGCCCTCCCCCTTTTAATTATTTAATTTCTATAGGTCTTATAAAAATAAGCTATAAACTTATTCTTAGTTTCCTTGTCCAGGTCCAGTTACACCAGTTTGAGTAACACAGCTAAAGTTAGCATGACCAACTTGACTTACATTACTAAAATTACTTGCAGAAATAGCATCTTGATTTACAAAAGATCTATTATCTGTTCCAAATTGCATAACATTAGAAGCATTAAATCCATCAAGAGCATTTTGTGTAACACAAGATCTATTGTTAAATCCATATTGTCCAACTAAACTATAATTTTGGCCACCTTCTGCTGTTTGATCAACTACAGAGAAATTACCTCCACCTATTTGACCAACTGCACTTAAATTAAAGCCTCCATTTGCATTTTGAGAAACTCCTGATTGATTTTCATCACCCATTTGCATAACAGCACTTCCATTAGCTCCACCATTAGAAGCCAATTGATCAACAGTAGACTCATTATAAGAACCCATTCCTTGCATAACAAGACTTCCATTTAAACCACCTTCAGCAGATTGATTAACATGTGACGTGTTATTACCACCCCAACCTAATCCTTGCATAACAGCACTAATATTAGCTCCATTATTTGCATATTGATTTACAAAAGAGTCATTATTGCTACCTGTTTGATAAACATCACTCATATTAAATCCAAAACCTGTAGCTTCTTGATATACACATGAGGTATTCCAAGCTCCATATTGTTCTACTAAAGAATTATTCCAAGAATATCCACCTGCATCAGATTTTTGATCTTCTAAAGAAGAGTTAGAGTTTCCTTGTTGTAAAGCTGTTGCGTAGTTATAACTACCTCTTTGCATTTGTTTTGCTTCGTTATCTTTACCTCTTTGCATAATGTAAGCAGAACTACCAGTTACAGCATTAGCTTCAGAACTTTGATCTTGTTCTGCGTAATTTGCATTCCCATGTTGGTCTACACTTGCCCAGTTATAATCATAACGTTGTTTTTGGAAAGAAGTGTTTCCGTTACCACGTTGTTTAGCCATTGCTGTATTATATTCAGCATATCCTACACCAACGTCTTGTTTTGCAAAGTTATATTTACCTTTTTGGTTAACTTTACCATCATTAAAATTACCATCTTGTTTAATGTCAGAAGTATTATATTTTCCTTCTTGGTCAACTTTAGCATTATTTCCATAACCACCAGTTGTACCATGTCCAGAAAACATTTTACCATCTTGTTTTACAGTAGATAAGTTTCCATCCCCATATTGAGTTACACGAGCTTCATTTTCTGCTCCTTTTTGGTCCACAAAACTAGTGTTAATTACTGCACCACTATGGTCTGCAGCAATTTGATCAAATGTACAATCTGCACATTCTTGTTGTGGTATAGCACAATCTTCACATTGTTGTTCTTGTGCATACATACCTGCGGCAAATAACAACGCCGCTCCTAGTAAAATTTGTTTTTTCATAATAAAAATTTTAAACATTAGTAAATAAAAATTAATAAAATTTGTTTCCTAAATTTATAGGGGAATTGAACTACATTTATATAAACTAAAAAGAAGTTCTATAAACTTAATAACTGGGGTAATACAATTTTGGGATTTAAACGTGGGGGTAATTTTTATTTGGGGATATCGAAATTAAACTTATTAGTACTAATTTCTATGACTAAATTAATGATCCTTTTTCTTATTTCAAAGAGTATATACTTGTTTTTTTATAATTTAGAATTATTCTATTTAGATACATTAGTTACATAACATACTATCTAAGTATAGTAATATTTATAAACGGAACAATTAAGCTAACAAACGGTTAAAACATTAAAATACAAACCCTTAAAATATTTCATTAAACAACATAGAATTAAGGATGAAAAGTTTTTATTTTAAGTTTAATTTAAAATATTACAATAAAAAAAATCCGCATTTAGCGGATTTTAATTTTAAAATAAAATAATTTTTATCTTGTAAATAAAATTTCTCGGTATTTGGTTAATGGCCAAAGTTCATCATCTACCATTAACTCTAATTTATCGCAATGGTATCTAATTTCATCAAAATATGGCTTAACCTTATTACAATATGCCGCTGCTTTCTTTTCAATATCTTCAATTTTGTTTGCTTTTTTTCGTGCATCAAGCATGTCATCAATTTTAGAATGCAAACCTTCAATATGTTCTGAAATTTTTGCGATTAACTGCAATTGTTCCTCTGCATATTTTTTATAATCTTTACCAAAGATTTCTTTTAAACCTGTTACATTTTTAATTAATGAATTTTGATATTTAATTGCTGTTGGCACAATATGATTGCCTGCAATATCTCCTAAAGCTCTAGACTCTATTTGAATATGCATAGTGTACTCTTCAATTTCAATTTCGTAACGAGCCTCTGATTCTACTTTACTCATCACTCCCATTTCTTCAAATAATTGAATAGATTTATCCGCAATTTTTATTTTTAATGCATCAGGAGTTGTTTTATTATTACTAAGTTTTCTTTTTTTAGCTTCTTTTTCCCAAGCGTCACCATAACCATTACCTTCAAATAAAATATTTTTAGATTTTTTAATATATTCTCTTAATACATTAAATATTGCTTCATCCTTTTTTAAATCTTTTTTTTCTATTAAAGCATCTACTTCTATTTTAAAATCTTTCAATTGTTTAGCAACAATAGTGTTTAAAATAGTCATTGGGTTTGCACAATTAGCTGTAGAACCCACTGCTCTAAATTCAAACTTATTTCCTGTAAAAGCAAATGGTGAAGTTCTATTTCTATCTGTATTATCTAAAAGTACATCAGGTATTTTACCCACAACATTTAATTTTAAATCTGTTTTTTCCTGAGGAGATAATTTACCATTAGTTACACCTTCAAGTTCATTTAAAACACCTGTAAGTTGCTCTCCAATAAAAACAGATATAATTGCTGGCGGAGCTTCATTTGCTCCTAACCTATGATCATTACTAGCAGAAGCTATTGATGCTCTTAGTAATTCTTCATTATCATTAACTGCTTTTATAGTATTTATAAAAAAGGTTAAAAACTGCAAATTACTCATTGGTGTTTTTCCAGGTCCTAATAAATTAACTCCTGTATCTGTTGCTAAAGACCAGTTATTATGTTTACCCGATCCATTTATACCTGCAAATGGTTTTTCATGAAATAATACTTTAAAATTATGACGAGAACCTACTTTTCCCATAACATCCATAAGTAATGAGTTATGATCTACTGCTAAATTTGATTCTTCATAAATTGGCGCCAATTCAAATTGATTTGGAGCTACTTCATTGTGGCGTGTTTTTACAGGAATACCTAATAACATACATTCGGTTTCTAAATCGCGCATAAAATTTAATGCTCTTGAAGGAATAGAGCCAAAATAGTGATCATCTAATTGTTGTCCTTTAGCAGGAGAATGTCCTACCAAAGTTCTTCCTGTTAAAATAAGATCTGGTCGGCTTACTGCTAAAGCTTTATCCACTAAAAAATACTCTTGCTCCCAACCTAATGAAGAAGTTACTTTTTTTACGTTTTTATCAAAATATTTACAAACATTTGTTGCTGCTTCATCTACTGCGTGTAGCGCTCTTAACAAAGGTGTTTTATAATCTAAAGCCTCACCTGTATATGAAATAAAAATAGTAGGAATACATAAAGTAGTACCATAAATAAATGCTGGTGAAGTTGGGTCCCAGGCAGTATAACCACGTGCTTCAAAAGTATTTCTAATTCCTCCATTTGGGAAACTAGACGCATCTGGCTCTTGCTGTACTAATTGGCCTCCACCAAATTTTTCAATAGCTAAACCTCCTCCAATAGTTTCAAAAAAAGCATCATGCTTTTCAGCTGTAGCTCCTGTTAATGGTTGAAACCAATGTGTATAATGGGTAACTCCTTTTGACAAAGCCCATTCTTTCATTGCTGCAGAAACCTGATCTGCAATTTTTCGATCTATTTTTGTTCCTTTTCCAATTGCGCTCATAACTCCAATATAAGCTTCTTTTGTTAGATATTGGCGCATAGAGGTTTCATCAAAAACATTTTCGCCAAATAATAAAGATCGTTTGGTGTTTTCATTAACTTCAATTGGTTTTCTGTTTAAGGTTTCAGAAAGTGCTTTAAAACGAATTTTAGACATAAGAGTACTATTTAGTTACATAAATATTAATAGCGCAAATCTAAATCATTTTTCCATAATAAAAAATTTAACCCCTAAAAAATAGGGGTTATTTTTATTATTTTTGATTTATTAGAATCAAACCCCCTTATTTTATTTGCTATTTGAAGAATATTGTTGTGACTATAAATAAAATATACCCCAATAACAATACAATTCCTTCTTTCCAAGATAATTTCATTTTAACTGGAAGAAAGTTTAACGGAAGTATTATAAAGGCAATGCCAAGCATCCAATAAATATCATTAGTTAATAAGCCTGTGTCTACAACTTTTATCGGAGTAATTATGGAAGTAATTCCTAAAACAGCCAAAATATTAAAAATATTAGATCCTATTAAATTACCTAATGATATGGCTTTTTCTTTTTTTAAAACAGCAATAACGGAAGCTGCAAGTTCAGGAATACTTGTACCAATAGAAACAATGGTAACCCCTATAATCCGCTCACTTACATTATAAAATTTAGCCATGCCTACTGCTCCTTTAATTAAAAGTTCTGATCCTCCCCAAAGTGCAACTCCACCAATTAATAAATACAAAAAGATTTTGTAAATAGGTAAATACTCTGCATCTTCATCAAATTCTTCTACTACGGCGGTTTTTTGAAACTTTAATAAATAAACTAAAAATATGATTAAAAAAGTTACTAAAATAACACCTTCATAACTTTGTAAAGTACCATCAGAAATAATAAACCCATACAATAATATGGAGGATAACATCATAACAGGCCAATCGGTTCTATAAAAACTTTTCTCAACACTTATTGTAGATAAAATAATAGTTATCGCTAAAACAAATCCTAGATTAGCTATGTTTGAACCTATTACATTTCCAAAAGCTATATCTGCATGATTTTCAAGTGCCGCTTTAATGCTTACAATCAATTCTGGGGCTGACGTCGCAAAGGAAACTATCGTCATACCAATTATTATTTTGGGAATATTTAATCGTAATGAAAATCCAACTGCAGATTTTAACAACCAATGTCCACCAAAAATCAATAAAACTAATCCTACAGCAACTAAAATTAAATTCATCTATATTTTTTTGACAAATATAAAAGAATAAAAAAACCTACACCATATATAATAAATAGAAAGCAAAAACTTAATTTTTTGTTAATTAACTACTTTTATAGTTGTACAACTAATTAAATAGTTTATTTTTGATTAAAACTAAAACACACATGGAAAAACTGACCACTAAAGAAGAAGAAATTATGCAAGTATTATGGAAGTTAAAAAAAGCTTTTGTTAAAGAAGTAGTTGCCAAACTTCCAGATCCAAAACCCCATTATAACACCGTTTCAACTGTAATTAGAAAAATGGAAATTAAAGGGTTTGTAAAACACGAAGCTTTTGGAAATACATTTAGGTATTATCCTGCTATTTTAAAAGAAGATTATAGCAAGTTATTTTTTTCAAACGCTATTCAAAATTATTTTGAAAACTCTTACAAAAATGTAGTCTCATTTTTTGCTGAAGAAGAAAAAATTAGCGCAAATGAATTACGTGAAATTATCAAAATTATTGAATCTAAAAAGTAATTATGGATTATTTGTTAAAAGCTAACGGACTGGTTTTATTACTATTTGCTTTTTACCATTTGGTTTTAAAAAATGAAACGTTTTTTAAGTGGAACAGAACCTATTTTTTAATTGGAGTGCTTTTGATAATAACATTACCATTGGCTAAAATTCCTATTTATGTGGAAGCTACGGTTAATGATTTTAGTAATTTAAATTATCAAGAATTAGCATCAACCTCAGTTGAAAAAACACCTTTTGATTGGGCAAACCTATTAAGCTCTATTTATATTATAGGAATAGTAATATTTGCAATTAAATTTCTAATGCAACTAATTTCATTAGGAATATTTTTGAAAAAATTGAATTTTGAAAAAATTGACAATTTTTATTATGCTAAAACTGATAAAAACACTTCGCCTTTTTCATTTTTCAATTATATAGTTTACAACCCAAATTTATTTTCAAAAAAGGAACTTCATCAAATTATAAATCACGAAAAAGCACACGCAATTCAGCAACATTCTTTAGATAATATAATTTCTAATTTAATGACAATATTATTTTGGTTTAATCCTTTTGCCTGGTTATTAAAAAAATCAATTCAACAAAACTTAGAATTTTTAGCCGATAATTATGCACAACAACTAAGTACCAATTTTGAAATCTATCAACTAACTTTAGTTAAAATTTATAGCAAAAACTACCAATCTACATTAACTAATAACTTTTATAACTCTTTAATTAAAAAACGAATAATTATGTTACACAAAAACAAATCAAAAAATACCAATAAATGGAAATACGCTTTAGTAGTGCCAACTTTAGCCCTATTTATGGTTGCTTTTAACACCCAAACTATTGCTCAAAATAAAGACTCAAAATGGGAAATAAAAACAGGAATCATTGAAACCTCCAGAATTATTGACAAATCATTTACGGATGAAGATTTAAAAAACGAAAAGGAAATTTTTAAAAATGAATTAAATCTTAAATTGACCATTAAAGGTGTAAAAAGAAATAACAAAGGCGAAATTACAGCTATTAAAATAAATGTTAAATCATCTAAAAGTAATGCTAATTATTCAACTTCTAGCTCAACACCTATTAATCCTATTAAAATATCTTTCGATGAAAATAAGAATAGCATAAGTATTAGCAACGGCAAAAAAATATCTAAAAACCATTATGCCTATAAAATCCATAAAAAAACCGATGGAAATGAAAGTTTTGTTTTTGTTTCCTCTAATGATAAAAATGGAGAGAAATCAGAAAAAGTTGTTGTAATAAAAAATGGTAAAAAACATGTTCAAATTATTGATAACAATGACACAGAAATTAATACAGATGATAATGGAAATGTTGTTATCATTAAACAAACATCTGATAATGACGGAGCGAAAACTTCACACAAAAAAACAAAAAATTTTTGGATTAGTTCCGATAATAAAAAACCGCTTTTTATAATTGACGGAAAAGAATCTTCAAAGGATGAGTTAGATAAAATAGATTCAGAAACTATCAAAAAAGTAGAAGTTTTAAAAGGAAAAAGTGCAATTAATAAATATGGAGACAAAGGTAAAAATGGTGTTATTTTAATAACAACCAAAAAAGAATAATTAAACAAATTTATTAAAAAATTAAACCACCGTTTTAAAAATTTAAAACGGTGGTTTTTTATTTACAAAAAGATGAAAACTCAAAATACAGGTATTTTAACAAGTAAATTCTCCATTACTTTAAAAAATAAGCAAAATATTTGCTTTACTTCATTACATTTTATCATTAATAGCACTTTTAAACTTACATTTTAAAACATATTTGTAGTATATTTTAAATAATATAATATATATATTGTTATTTAGTTAACATTTATAATTCAATTCCATAAAAAGCATTCAAAATATTTGGAGATAACTAAGAAATAGGAATATCTTAAATAAAGAATTTAAAAATTCTTATTTATTAACCATATAAACCCATTTAAAATGATTACTATTTTCACCCTAATTACAAAGCTAGTGTTAAGTGTTATTAGCTATTTTTTAATCTCGTAATACTTTAACAAAAACATCCCATATTTTGTGGGATTTTTTTATTTCTGTAATTTTACAAAATGAAAAAAAATCTATTTAAGGTAATTGCTAAAATCAATAAAATAGTACTTCCCAGTTTTTCTAAAAAAGGGTTAGAAATGCAACATGCAAAAAAATGGCAACTAGTAATTATAGGCTGGAGGTATTTTGTAACCAAAAATAGTTTGTAAATAATTTTAAAATAGTATATTTGCACCCTCAAAAAGGCCTCGTAGCATAACTGAATAGTGCACTTGATTACGGCTCAAGAGGTTGCAGGTTTGAATCCTGCCGAGGTCACTTTTAAAACTCGCAAAGAGTTCCAAAACCGTGCTAATTCTATGAATAGTACGGTTTCTTTGGTTTTTGGCCAATCATTTAAATGGATATGATTTAATATAAAATGATCACAAACCGTCAACAAAAATTTAAACCGTCAACAATGTTGACGATCTAATTTTGTGAACACAGTACATACTCAGTATAGTTGATTTAACTTTCGTCTTACTAAATGTTTAATTAAAAAAGACAACAACTATGAGAATTTTAAACACATTTACAATCCTTTTTCCTTTCCGTTTTCAAAATTTGTTTATAGTGTTCTAAGTTCCAGAAAAAGACTTATTAACACCATATAGTGAAAATTGCTGAATTGAATAAAATAGAATGTTTCTAAACTTTAAAATTATTATATTTGTCAAACAAAAATTATAATACTAGTTGTCCAAGCTATTAAACAATAATCTGAGTAAAATCAAAACTTTTAAAGTTAAGCATAAATGAAAGAAAAGAAAGACAATTATAAAGAAAAAGAAGATAATTATTTAGATAATCACTACATACATAGAAGTAATTGGTTAAGAGCAGCTGTACTTGGCGCAAATGATGGAATACTGTCCACAGCGAGTCTTGCAATTGGTGTTGCCGCAGCAAGTAGCATGAGAGAACCTATTATTCTTGCAACATTAGCAGGTTTAGTTGCAGGTGCATTATCTATGGCTGCAGGAGAATACGTTTCCGTAAGCTCTCAAACTGATGTAGAAAAAGCAGATATTGAGCGTGAAAAACAAGAACTAGAAGATATGCCCGCACTTGAATTACAAATGTTGGCTAAAATTTATGAAAAAAGAGGCTTAAAAAAAGAAACCGCTTTAAAAGTAGCAGAAGAACTTACTGAAAAAGACGCATTAGCTGCACATGTTAGAGACGAATTAGGAATTAATGAAATAAACCAGGCTAAACCAGTTCAGGCAGCATTTGCATCAGGGGCTGCATTTACAGCTGGTGGAATACTTCCACTTTTAGTAACACTTTTTCTACCTTTAAAAAATATGGAGTATTCACTTTATGGCTTTGCACTTTTCTTCTTAATTATTCTTGGTGCATTAGCTGCTAACGCAGGTGGTTCAAGTATAAGTAAAGCAATTATTAGAATTACTTTTTGGGGAACAGTTGCAATGGGTTTAACAGCTTTTGTGGGATACTTATTTGGCGTAAATATTGCATAACCAAAAGAATAGCCTGTAATTTTAAGCCAATTTTAAGAATTCATTCAGGAATTCTAAATGCTACATGTATGACATTTGCCTTCTAATATATAATTGAATATCATGATATCAGCAACACACCTTCACGCCATAGTAATTCATTTTCCAATTGCTCTTTTAGTAATTGGATTTATTTCAGAAATAGCAAGCTTTTTTTATAAAAAAGATTTTTTAAAAAACGTAGCCTTTTATTTGTTACTCATAGGCGCTATAGGCGCTATAACAGCTTATATTAGCGGCAGTTACGCCGGAAAAGGCATTGAAGAAGGCCCTTTGAAAATACCTATGAAGTTGCATGAAAATGCTGCTTTAATAACACTCATTCTTGCCATAATAACGGCTTTGTTAAAAGTATCTCTTTTCTATTTTAAATATCATAACATTTGGACCAAAAGACTATATATTTTATTATTTACAGCATTAACAGTTGCAGTTTTATATACGGGCTATTTGGGCGGTCAATTAGTTTATAGCCATGGGGCTGGCGTTGAGTTAGCACTTCCTGATTTTAATAATTAAACCATTATGAATTCTTAGTTACAATTTCGTATATTTAAAGTACATTAAAATAAAATTATGAGAATATTAATTGTTGAAGATGAGCCGTCAATAGCAAATTTTATTAGTGACGGTTTACAGGAAGAAGGTTTTGCTGTTGATATTGCAAATAATGGAAAAATAGGACTGCAGTATGCTCTTGATAATTTAGAAGGTTATGATGTAATTTTACTAGACTGGATGCTTCCAGGACTTAGTGGAATAGAAGTTTGCCGAAACATCCGAAAAGAAAGTAAAAATATTCCAATCCTATTTTTAACAGCAAAAGATACTGTTGACGAAGCTATTTTTGGATTAGAAACTGGTGCAAATGATTACATTAGAAAACCTTTTTCATTTGAAGAATTGTTAGCTCGAATACGTGTACATATGCGTAAAAATGAAACGGATGTAATTACTTTTACAGCAAACGATATTGAGCTAAACGTTGAAAAGCATACGGTTACTAAAAATAATATTCTTATTGATTTAACCCAGAAGGAATTTGCCTTGTTAGAATACCTTATACGCAATAAAAATAAAGTCTGCAGACGTACACGAATCATTGAAAAAGTATGGGATATTCATTTTGATTATGATAATTCTGTAATAGATGTTTATATTAATGCGCTTCGTAAAAAATTAGATTCACCTAACAGCGAATCATTTATTACAACCGTAAGAGGTATTGGTTATAAAATTACAACAGAAGAATAATAACTATGAAGTTTAAAAATAGAATTGCTTTTTTTAATACACTCGCAGTTTCAATAACTACCTTTTTAGTATTTATAATTATTTATTTTGTTGTTAATAAAACTGCTTTTGATCATTTAGATAATGATATTATCACGGAAAAAATAGAAGTATTTTCAAATATTGGTGTTTTAAACAATTCCATAGTATTAGATAAAATGCCTGAATGGAATGAAGCAGAGCACAATAAAGTAGCCGTAAATCCAACTTTTATACAAATAGTTGATCAAAATGGAAAAGTTATTTTTCATTCTACTAATTTATTGAATGATCAATTTTTATTTAATCCAAAAATTGAACAAAAAACATTTTATAATACTGAAATTAATGGACAAAAAATACGATTAGGACAATTCCCAATAAAAAATAAAACTGGAAAAATAATAGGACAATTAAGTATAGCCGTTTCTCAAAAAGAATCCTTTGTTATTTTAAACAACTTAATAATAGTACTATTAATTTCTTTTCCTATAATGCTTTTTATTCAATATATTGCTTCATCTTTAGCAGCAGGAAAAGCTATTACACCTGTATACAACCTTATAAAAACAACCTCTAAAATTGGTGAATCCAATATTGAAACTAGATTAATATTGCCTGATAGAAAAGATGAATTATATAAACTTGCTGTAACAATTAATGAATTACTCTCCCGAATAGAAAAAAGTATAATTCAACAAAAACATTTTACAAGTGCTGCATCTCACGAAATTAGAACTCCACTTTCCGCAATTAGAGGAACTCTTGAGGTTTTGATTAGAAAACCTAGAGACCCAAAAATATATGAAGAAAAAATAAGTACTATTATTTCAGAAGTTGACAGATTGGATATTTTGCTAGATCAGTTGCTTCAAATTGCAAGAATTGAATCTAATGCCTCTTTTGAAAAAAAGGAAAGTGTTTCACTCATGCAAATTATAGATTCATTTAATGCTAATTGGAATAAAATTGCTAAACCCAAAAAAATAAAAATATCCTATAAAATACCTAAAGAAACCATAGTAATTGGCACTAAATTTTTTTTAGAATTAATGATTAATAATTTAGTTATTAACGCAATTAAGTACGGAAAAAATAATGGAACTATAATGGTTGGTTGGAATCCAAATTTAAAAACCCTATTCATTAAAGATGATGGAATAGGAATTTCTAACAAACAAATACCATATATTTTTGATAGTTTTTACAGAGCTGATGAATCTAGAAGTTCTATTGTAAAAGGCAATGGACTTGGGCTAGCAATTGTTAAAAAGTTAGCCGATATACAACTCATTAAATTAAATGTAAAAAGCGAATTAGGTATTGGCAGTATTTTTACCTTACAATTTACTTCCTAAATTTATTAAGCAGATTTTAAGAATTACTGAAGGAAATTTAAATAGTACACTACATACATTTGTAATGTAATTATTTAATAACTAAAAATTTTTTAAAATGAAAAAATCAATATCTATTTTATTTTTTGCATTAACATTTTCAGGATTAGTTTTGGAATCATGCGCAAATAAAAACAGTAAAAAAAGTGACATGCAAAAACCTATTGCAGAAGCTAAAACCCTTTCTGTAGAAGATACAGCTGAATTAACAATTAAAAATTTACAAGCTGCATTTAAAGGAGAAACAACTGCAAGTGCAAAGTATGCTGCATATAGTAAAAAAGCTGAAGAAGAAGGTTATCATGAAATTGCAATGCTATACCATGCAGCGTCTGTTGCAGAAAATATTCATGCAAATAATCATAAAGCAGTTTTAGAACAAGACGGACAAACAGTTCCTAATATTACACCAGAGTTTACGGTTAATTCAACCAAAGAAAATTTAAAAGACGCAATAAAAGGAGAAAGTTACGAATCTAACACCATGTATCCTTCCTTTATGCTTACAGCAAAAGCCGCTAAAAATAAATTAGCAGGCATAAGTTTTAACTACGCATACAGAACAGAATTAAAACATCTTAAAATGTATAAAGAAGCTTTAGATGCTTTAGAAAACAATAATGTAAAATCATTACCATCTATATACTATGTTTGCCCAACTTGTGGCAACACTTATCAAACTACAAAACCAAAAAGATGTGGAATTTCTATGACTAGTTCTGAGAAATTCTTAACGATAACTTCATTAGATTCCTAAGAAGTTAATTTGTTTGTTAAAGTCCTAGTTTAGGCTGGGACTTTTATAATATTAAATATAAACTCTAAAAAAATAAAATTATGGATGCAACACATCTTCATTTAGTTTTAACACATTTCCCAATAATTGGAACTATTATTGGAATAGGAATATTGGCGTACGGTCAGTTTTCTAAAAATATAGACATTCAAAAAGTTGCATTAGTAACTTTTATACTAATGGCATTACTAACCATTCCTGTTTTTCTTACTGGAGAAGAAGCTGGTGAAGCAGTTGAAAACATTGCAGGAGTTTCTGAGAGATTAATTGAAAATCACGAAGAACTTGCTGAAAAAGCTATTTGGCTTATGGGATTATTAGGACTTTTGTCAATAATAAGTCTATTCGCTATTTTCAAAAAATTAACTTTTGCAAAAACAATAACTTTAGTAACATTGATTATTTCAATATTTACATTTGGTTTATTTGCACAAGTAGGAAATTTAGGAGGACAAATTCGTCACTCCGAAATTAGAAATGGAAGTAGCATAAATCAAGATAATCCTCAAAACATAGAAAGACAGGACAACGACGATGATTAATAGCTACTAACTATACTTAGAAATTGCACAAGATTTAAAAATTCTTAAAATTTAAAGCTCCTTTAAAGGGAGCTTTTTTTATTTATTTTACACTTTATTTCGTTAAAAAATTCGTAACTTTCTATCTTTAAAACATTTATTAAAAATTTACCAAACAACTTTAATTTATTAAACATGTTTAAAGCCAAAGTAAATAAAAGTTTTACAAAAAGTTTTAATACTTCAGATGTAAAAAAAACAGACTTAACCCTAATTACCAACAACAAATTACTTCTCCGACATCAATCTAAAAACTTTGAAATAGATTTAATGGAAAGTAATTTTAATACTAAAACTTATCATTTAAAAATAAATGGCAACAGTTATGTTGTTGAATTAGAAGATGAGTTAGCTATTAATATTGCTAAAATGGGATTTAGCATGAATAATTCAAAAAAAATAAATAGCATTACTTCTCCAATGCCTGGATTAATTTTAAACATAAACGTTAAAGAAGGGCAAAAAGTTAAAAACGGAGATGTTTTGTTAGTTTTAGAAGCTATGAAAATGGAAAATAGTATAATTTCTCCAAAAGACGGCATTGTAAAACTTGTCTCTGTAAAAAAGGGACTAACCGTTGAAAAAAACGAACATTTAATAGAACTTTCATAATTCAATTCGTTAAAAATGAAAAAAATTTTAATAGCAAATCGCGGAGAAATAGCCATCCGTGTTATGAAAACTGCTAAAAAAATGGGTATTAAAACAGTTGCCGTATACTCCGATGCAGATAAAAATGCTCCTCATACCAATTTTGCTGATGAATCAATTTGTATTGGTGAACCTCCTTCCAACAAATCCTATTTATTAGGAAGCAAAATTATTGAAGTTGCAAAAAAATTAAATGTTGATGCTATCCACCCTGGATATGGATTTTTAAGTGAAAATGCCGGTTTTGCAAAAGAAGTAGAAGATAATAATATAATTTTCATCGGTCCAAAATCATCTTCTATAGCTACTATGGGAAATAAATTAGCTGCAAAAGATGCCGTAAAAAAATATAACATACCAATGGTTCCTGGCGAAGATAAAGCAATTCAATCCCCAGAAAAAGCTGCCGAAATAGCTAAAAAAATAGGATTTCCTATTTTAATAAAAGCAGCTGCAGGTGGTGGTGGAAAAGGTATGCGAATTGTTTACCAAGAAAGCGAAATTTTAGAACAATTAAAACGTGCAATTAGCGAAGCTACCTCTGCTTTTGGAGACGGCTCAGTTTTTATAGAAAAATATATAGAATCTCCTCGTCATATTGAAATTCAAGTTTTAGCAGATAGTTTAGGAAATGTAGTTCATTTATTTGAACGAGAATGTAGCGTACAACGTCGTCATCAAAAAGTAGTTGAAGAAGCTCCTTCCTCTATTTTAACTCCAGAATTAAGAAGTAAAATGGGAGAAGATGCCATTAAAGTTGCAAAATCTTGTGACTATTTAGGAGCTGGAACTGTTGAGTTTTTAGTGGATAAAAATCTAAATTATTACTTTTTAGAAATGAACACTCGCTTACAAGTTGAACACCCTGTAACAGAGTTTATAACAGGTGTTGATTTGGTTGAAGAGCAAATTAATATTGCACGAGGAAAAGCTATCTCATTCATACAAACCGACTTAAAAATTAAAGGTCATGCTTTAGAATTAAGAGTTTATGCAGAAGATTCTTTTCAAAATTTTATGCCAAGTATTGGAACATTAACTAAATATAAATTACCTGTAGGAAATGGCATTAGAGTGGATAATGGCTTTGAAGAAGGCATGGAAGTTCCTATTTATTACGACCCAATGTTATCCAAATTAATTACCTACGGAAAAACCAGAGATAAAGCTATACAACTAATGTTAACTGCTATTAAAAATTATGAAATTGATGGAATTAAAACAACGCTTCCTTTTGGAAAATTTGTTTTTGAACATGTTGCATTCACCTCTGGAAATTTTGATACTCACTTTGTAAAAAATTATTTTACTGAAAACACCATTCAAAAAATTATAGAAGAAGAATCTACTATTGCGGCAATAACCGCTTTAAAATTATATTTAGAGGCTCAAAAAAAAATAAAAGTTGCCCAAATAAACTAATCGTTAAATCTTACTTATGGAATCAAAATATCAAAAATTAGAAGAAAGACAAGAGTTAGCAAAATTAGGAGGAGGAGAAATACGAATTGAAAAACAACATAAAAAAAAGAAATTAACGGCCAGAGAACGCATTAATTATTTATTAGATGAAGGTTCTTTTGAAGAATCTGGTATGTTAGTTACACATAGAACTACCGATTTTGGAATGGAAAATGAACTCTATTTTGGAGATGGTGTTGTAACAGGATCAGGAACTATAAATGGAAGATTAGTTTTTATCTTCGCTCAAGATTTTACAGTTTTTGGAGGAGCTTTATCAGAAACTCATGCTGAAAAAATCTGTAAAATTATGGATCATGCGGTAAAAGTTGGAGCTCCATTAATTGGTCTAAATGACTCTGGTGGAGCACGAATCCAAGAAGGAGTTCGTTCATTAGGCGGATATGCTGATATTTTTTACAGAAATGTACAAGTTTCGGGTGTAATTCCACAAATTTCAGCTATTATGGGGCCTTGTGCTGGCGGAGCAGTTTATTCACCTGCAATGACAGATTTTACATTAATGGTAGAAAATACTAGTTATATGTTTATTACAGGACCAAACGTAGTAAAAACAGTTACCAATGAAGAAGTTACTGCCGAAGAGTTAGGTGGTGCAAACACACACGCTGTAAAATCTGGAGTTACTCATATTACTTCGGCAAACGATATTGTTTGCTTAGAAGATATTAAAAAGCTATTGAGTTACATACCTCAAAACAACAAAGTAAAACCTATAAAACTTCCTTATGAATTAGAAGAAGAAATAAGGATAGAGTTAGAAAATATAGTTCCTGCAAATGCCAATAAACCTTACGATATGCATCATGTAATTGATGGTATTATTGATAAGAATTCATTTTTTGAAATTCATAAAGATTTTGCAACCAATATTATAGTTGGTTTTGCAAGAATTGCAGGGAGAAGTATAGGAATTGTAGCAAATCAACCGATGAATTTAGCTGGTTGTTTAGATGTTGACAGTTCTGTAAAAGGAGCTAGATTTACACGATTCTGCGATTGTTTTAATATTCCTCTTTTAGTATTAGTTGATGTCCCTGGATTTTTACCAGGAACAGATCAAGAATGGAATGCTATTATTACTAACGGAGCTAAATTATTATACGCTTTAAGCGAAGCAACTGTTCCTAGAGTA
>Ga0316203_1001142_pt1 | contig 21178 bp, 20 predicted proteins | sample 6monrhotite_MG_FD_204940 | JGI IMG/M metagenome (GOLD analysis project Ga0316203, IMG submission 204940) | Microbial mat bacterial communities from mineral coupon in-situ incubated in ocean water Damariscotta River, Maine, United States -... | ecosystem: Environmental > Aquatic > Marine >... | reverse complement strand
TACGATAATTCATCACGTAACATGGTTAGTTTCTTTTAAAAAGAAACTAATATGCCACACTGAAAAGATCGTTCAAGTACCCTGTTTTACCTTAAACGATCAGCATTGGAACTCGTTTCAGTATCTTAAGTATTAATGACAAACGTGATCATAAGCGGTCAATCTTATTGGGTGATTTACAATCTAAGCAAAAGCAACCTATTTTGAAAATGTCGTAGTGATAAAGCGAAGAGAGATTAAATTAATTTACTTTCGTTTATAAACCCCACTTGTCGATAATTTTTTTATAGGTTCCATCTGTTTTTATTTGTTGCAACGCATCAGCTAAAATAACAACCGTTTTATCTGATGTAGTCAACCCTGTCGCGATAAAGAGTCCGCCTGGAAAATCATGCAGTTCAACGAAAGTTTTAATATCTTTCTTATTGAATCCAATACTTTTCATTTCACTATCTATGCCAACATAATTAGTTAAAATAAAATCAATGCGTTGTCCAAATAGCATTTTCCACATCTGTTTATAGTTCACTGACAAATGCAGGTTTTTCTGAGTTGTAAAGCCCGCATTTTTCAAATATTCCTCTGAGTGGTAGCCGCGAATAGTACCTACTAAAAATGATTTTGCATCCTCTAAATTGTGAATGTTGATATCTGTACGGCTACGCAAACCAACCAAGAAAGCTTTGCTTTTACAACATCAACTAAAGCGCCAGTAGGCTTCTTATTTGCATCAAAAAAGTGATAGGGTGGTAAGTCTTCTGCAACAAATCTAAGTTGGTTGGCATGACTTGCCAAGGAGGAAAAAATTAATATTAGGGTAACGAAAATTTGCTTTAACATATTTTGCATATGAGTTTATTACCAATTTTGATTTATGAAATGCTAAAATTTTGGCTTGGTTGATTTTACAGTGCCAGCATATCAGTTTTGTATTGATAATGAAATTAAGCCCATTTATTGGTTAAATGTACATAAACATAGCGACTAAGGTTTGTTTAGGTGCTATAAAAAGCAGTTGTCACAAAAATATCACATAATTGTCTTATACTAATCCGAATAATTTTACACTTGGTATTTTTTGGTGATTTTAAGCTCTACGTCTAACCGTTCAAGACAACTCAAAAATTCAATTGCGCGTTGGGGAATAACACTGGGTGGTATCGGTGTGTTATTTACCTTAGTGCTTATATTTATGTATTTATTATATGTAATTAAGCCAATATTTGAATCTGCTGAAATCAAACCTTCAACCTCAATTAACTTATCAACTTTATTTTCAAATGTTCGAATGTTAACCACAGGAGTTGATGAGTTAAAAAAAATTGTTTATCAATTAGATAACAATGGTCGGTTTAGTTTTTATCATATTTCCTCTTTAAATAACCAACAACCAATATTATCACAAGTCGTTATTGATGATGATCGTAACCTACTTGAAGTAGTTAATGCTCAAGGAAATAGTACTGATAAAAATAAGGTATTAATTGATAACGAAGGCAGTGTTAAAGTTGTTGCTGCTCATTTTTCTTCAACCTATAAGGACGACATTCGCACGATCACGCCGTCAATCATCTTTCCTTTAGGTGAAAATTATTTACCGTTAGATGAAAAACAAGATCCCATTATTAAAGTGGGTATGGCAATGAATAACGAACGAGCAGTATTTGTTGCACTCACTGAAAATGCAGATACTCACCAAAAACGTTTAATTAAAACAACTTTAACAGCTGAAGATGATTTTGCTGAAGATCCTGCCTTTGAAGCAAGTTATCAAACGATAGATTTTTCTCAAAAAAATATTGAAAATATAGTAGTTTCTCCAGATTTAAGGATTGTATTTGTACAAAGCGGGCAAGATATTTTTGTTTATGATCTTGATGATGAAAATGATGTACCACTCAAAGAACGTTTTACACCGGTTTCATCGAAAGACCACATTAGCTCTATTGCTTTGCTTTCTGGTGGGAGTTCTTTACTTATTGGTAATGATAAAGGTGTTGTTAGTCAGTGGTTTGAGGTAAACAGTGAACAGGGTCGCCAGTTTAAAGAAATCCGTCATTTTCAAGTAAGTAAAAATGAAGCAATAAGCCAAATTTTTACTGAACGATTTCGTAAAAGCTTTATTGCTATTACACCCTCAGGCGAAATGTCATTACTTTATACTACCAGTGAAGCTTTGCTGTGGCACGGTAATATTTTAGGTGAACAGGGGGATGAAAGCCCAAGCAACCTAGCAAAAAATGTAGCCAAGAAAATAGCACCAAGCGTACTTGATTTTTCTCCTCGTGCTGACGGTATTGCGGTTAGTAATAATCAAACGTTACGCATATTAACGGTTAAAAATGAACACCCAGAAGTTACATGGCATGCGTTATGGCAAGAAGTTTGGTACGAAGGTTATCCCAAACCAGCTTATGTTTGGCAATCAACTTCTGGCTCTGATGATTTTGAAGCAAAATTTTCATTAGTGCCAATTGCATTTGGTACAGTTAAGGCCGCTCTATATGCCATGCTTTTTGCTGTGCCAATTGCATTGTTTTCAGCAGTGTATACAGCATATTTTATGACACCGTCTCTACGTAAAAAAGTAAAACCTACCATTGAAATGATGGAAGCATTACCGACGGTTATTTTAGGTTTTTTAGCGGGTTTATGGTTAGCGCCACTTATCGAAAAATATTTACCCGCAATGTTTTTATTAATAATATTTACGCCATTAGCAACATTTTTAACCGCATTTATTTGGTATAAATTACCACAAAGCGTAAAAACTAGTTTTCCTGAAACCTTAGCGCCTTTAATATTAATTCCAGTATTTATACTATCTACCTATCTTGCTTTTAGTTTATCGCCTTTAATTGAAACAACTTTTTTTGGTGGTGATATGCGCAGTTACATTAGTAATAATTTAGGTATTAATTTCGATCAAAGAAATGCATTAGTGGTAGGTATTGCTATGGGGTTTGCGGTGATACCGACAATATTTTCTATGGCAGAAGATGCTATATTTAGTGTCCCTAAACATTTAACAAGTGGTTCCTTAGCCTTAGGTGCAACACCTTGGCAAACCTTAATTAAAGTTGTGTTGTTAACTGCAAGTCCTGGGATTTTTTCTGCGATTATGATGGGCTTAGGACGTGCAGTTGGTGAGACTATGATTGTGTTAATGGCTACCGGTAACACACCGATACTCGATTGGAATATCTTTGAAGGGATGCGTACCTTAGCAGCAAATATAGCGATAGAAATGCCCGAATCAGAAGTAGGGAGTTCGCATTATCGAATTTTATTTTTAGCAGCGTTTGTCTTATTTATTTTTACTTTTATTTTTAATACCATCGCAGAGTTTGTTCGCCAACGACTTAGAGATAAATACAGTTCACTTTAATTTTATATTTAAATAATGAATAGTCAGGTGAATATTATGAATAAGAATAAACACAATCGTAGGTTTAGTATTTTAAAATTTAAAGAGCAAAATTCTGTCATGGATAGTGATTATAAAAAATGGTTTCAATCTGGTTCACCATGGATTTGGTTAAGCGCTGCTGGCGTGAGTATTAGTTTGATTTCAGTATTAGGATTATTATGGCTTATAGCTAGCAAAGGGTTATCGTATTTTTGGCCTGCTACAATTTATCAATTTGAAATGAATGACTTACAAGGTAAAAGTGATACGGTTATTGGTGAAATTTATGACCGAGAATCTATTCCTGTTAGCCAATTAGCCTATTCCAATATAGTTTTTTCTCCTGAAACTAAAATGGTTGAACGAATTTTAATTAAAACGGGTAACCGTGAATTAGTTAATTTAGATTTTCGTTGGTTATTGGTTCCTCAAATTGCAAAAACCACAACACCCAAAAATGTTGCGGTAATTCAGCGTCGTACTAATGGTAATTTTTATGGTTTTATTGAAAAAGTTATTTTGTCAGGTAAAGAAGTGGATAAAAGTCAGCTAACTGAATTAGTTGAACGAGTTGACGTTTTTCAAGAGAAAATTGAATCATTACAAAAATCAGATATAGGCGCGATCAATTATCAATTAGACCGATTACGTTTGAAAAAGAAAAAATTAAAATTATCTCATGTACTAATGACAACCAAACTCAATTCTATCGATAATGAAATAGCCCAATTGCAAAGTAAATATAATAACTTAGAACAAAATTTAATGGCATTACGCAATCAAGTTACTCGCGATAAAATAATAGTGAGAACGATGAGTGGTAACGAAATTACTATACCATTAGACAATGTATTAACGGTTTCCTACGCTAATCAATTATCTCTTTTAGATAAAATTGGTGTATTTATAGAAAAAACAGGTCATTTCGTTAGTGACGACCCACGTGAAGCTAATACTGAAGGTGGTGTGTTTCCTGCAATTTTTGGCACCGTATTAATGGTTTTACTCATGACCGTTATCGTTTCTCCATTTGGCGTTATTGCGGCGATTTATTTACACGAATATGCGGGCAATAATGCCTTAACTAAAATGTTAAGGATTGCTGTTATTAACTTAGCCGGGGTACCATCAATTGTTTATGGTATTTTCGGCCTCGGTTTTTTTGTTTATATGCTTGGCGGTTCTATCGATGCGTTATTTTTCCCCGAAACCTTACCAAGTCCAACGTTTGGTACACCAGGTGTGTTATGGTCGGCTATTACCTTGGCTATATTAACATTGCCCGTTGTTATTGTTTCTACTGAAGAGGGCTTAGCGCGGATCCCCACTTCTATGCGTCATGGTTCGTTAGCGTTGGGTGCCACGAAAGTTGAAACCTTATGGCGAATAATTTTACCGATAGCGAGCCCCGCAATTATGACAGGCATTATTTTAGCCATTGCTCGTGCCGCTGGCGAGGTAGCTCCATTAATGTTAGTGGGTGTAGTTAAAATGGCACCAACTTTACCCGTAGATGGTAATTTTCCCTTTTTACATTTAGAGCGTAAATTTATGCATTTAGGCTTCCATATTTATGATGTTGGTTTTCAAAGTCCGAATGTAGAGGCCGCACGTCCGTTAGTTTATGCGACAGCATTTTTATTAGTTACTATTATTGTTTCCTTGAATATGAGCGCAGTTTCAATACGTAACAAACTACGTGAAAAATATCGCGCATTAGAACACTAATTTTAAACGAATTAATACCCGTATACTCAGAGTATAAATATATGATTTCAATAACTCCTCGTCCATTGACTAGTCAACAAACTATTCGTGATTTGACAATGTTAACACCTGATCAAGTCGCCTTGAAAATTCAAAATTTGAATTTGTCGTATGGCGACAAAAAAGTTTTACATAATATTTCGATGTTGATCCCTAAAGGTCAAGTAACCGCGTTTATCGGCCCAAGTGGTTGTGGCAAATCAACATTATTACGTTGTATTAATCGTATGAATGATCTGATTGATCATTGTTATATTGACGGTGAAATTATTATTCACGATCAAAATATTTATAGTAAACATATAGATGTCGCCATGTTGCGTCGTAAAATAGGTATGGTATTTCAACGACCAAATCCTTTTCCAAAGAGTATTTATGAGAACGTTATTTATGGATTACGTTTAGTTGGTGAGAAAAATAGACGAGTGCTTGATGAAGCAGTTGAAACCTCATTAAAAAATGCTGCTTTATGGAATGAAGTTAAAGATCGATTACATGACAGTGCGCTCGGGTTATCGGGCGGGCAGCAGCAACGTTTAGTTATTGCTAGAGCAATAGCGGTGCAACCTGAAGTGTTGTTATTAGATGAACCTACTTCGGCATTAGATCCTATATCAACATTAACAATTGAAGAATTGATTAACGATTTGAAAAAGCAATTTACCGTCGTTATTGTTACTCATAACATGCAACAGGCTGCGCGTGTGAGCGATCAAACTGCATTTATGTATATGGGAGATTTAATTGAGTATAGCGATACCAACACACTGTTTACCACACCATCTAAAAAGAAAACAGAAGATTACATAACCGGTCGATACGGTTAAACATTGTCATTTAGACAAAAGTCAGGATCAAAATAGATTTAACAAATAAAGAGTTAAAAATGAATAGTTTAAATTTAGGCCGCCATATATCTGGTCAATTTAATGAAGATATTGAAGCAATTATTAATCATGTAATGCAAATGGGCGGCATGATTGAACAACAATTAACAGATTCACTCACTGCGGTTAACGATGCTGATGTTGAGTTAGTAAAAAAAATTATCGCTACCGATAAAAAAATAAATCAATATGAAGTTGATATTGATGATGAATGCACACGTATTATTGCTAAACGCCAACCTGCAGCAGGTGATTTGCGTTTAATAATGTCAATTAGTAAAAGTGTTGCCGATCTTGAACGTATTGGTGATGATGCGGAAAAAATAGCAAAAGTGGCGTTAGAAAAATTTTCAGCTAACCAACAAGATTTTTTATTGAATTTAGATAATTTGGGACGCTATGTGCTAGTGATGTTGCAACAAACGTTAAATGCATTTGCAAGAATGGATATAGAAGCGGCAATTATTACTCATAAAAATGATGAAAAAATAGATCGAGCTTATGAAGCATTACTCCGCCAACTCATGACTTATATGATGGAAGATCCTCGCTCTATTCCGCAAATAATGACGGTAATTTGGTCGGCACGCGCATTAGAGCGTATAGGCGATCGTTGTCAAAATATTTGTGAAAACATTATCTATTATGTTAAAGGAAAAATAGCGCGGCATTTATCTGCTGACGAAATAAACAATTTATAACTAAATTACTAACTTTTATCTATATTCGTTATATTAACGTAAAAATGCGTCTATATTACCGATAAAAAGCGTTTGCATACGTAAATAAATCGGGTAGTATCCGCACGAAAATTAAATAAACCTAACGACTATTTAAGTCTAGGAATAATAATTATGGCTGGAAATACAATTCTTGGTGTCTTTGCAAAATCACCAATTAAACCGTTAGAGCAACATATGCGTTTAGTCACTAAATGCTGTAAGCAACTAACGCCTTTCTTTATTGCTTGTTTTGAAAATAATTGGGATGAAGCAACAAAAATACGCGCCTCTATTTCAAAAGTTGAGCAAAAAGCGGATTCCTTAAAGCGCAAATTACGTTTAGAACTTCCTGGTGGATTATTTATGCCAGTAAATCGTGCAGATGTTTTAGAGCTATTAACCCAGCAAGATAAGATTGCCAATAAAACCAAAGATATATCAGGACGAATTTTAGGACGTGAATTGTCTATTCCTAAAAGCCTTCAAGCAAACTTTACAACTTATGTAGAACGTAATATTGATGCAACTGAAAAAGCAGCAGATGCGATAAACGAGCTAGATGATTTGTTAGAAACTGGTTTTCGTGGTCGTGAAGTACAGTTGATTGAAAAAATGATCAATCAACTCGACTTAATTGAAGATGATACAGATTCAATGCAAATTGTATTACGTCGCGATTTATTAGCTATTGAGAAGGAGCTTAATCCCGTAGATGTTATGTTTATATATCAGATTATTGAATGGGTTGGTGATTTAGCCGATCTTGCTGAACGTGTAGGCTCACGTTTAGAAATAATGTTAGCAAGATAATAAGGTTTTAATCGATGGAAATTTTAACTTCATACAGCACTATATTGGTGTTGCTTGCCGCAGGCGTTGGATTTTTTATGGCCTGGGGCATTGGCGCAAATGATGTTGCTAATGCAATGGGTACTTCAGTAGGTTCTAAAGCCTTAACAATTAAACAAGCAATTATTATTGCCATGATTTTTGAATTTGCTGGCGCTTATTTGGCTGGTGGTGAAGTAACATCAACTATACGTAAAGGTATTATTGATGCAAGTTACTTTGTCGATACACCAGAACTATTAGTGTTTGGTATGATTTCGGCATTATTAGCGGCGGCTACATGGTTATTGGTCGCTTCGGCATTAGGTTGGCCAGTATCAACCACGCATTCGATTGTTGGTGCTATTATTGGTTTTGCTGCCATAGGGGTAAGTCCTGACGCCGTGGTGTGGAGCAAAGTAATTGGTATAGTCGGCAGTTGGATTATCACGCCGCTTATTTCTGGTATCATTGCCTTTGTTATCTTTAATAGTGCGCAAAAGCTTATTTTTGATCACGACGATCCGGTAAAACAAGCGCGTCGTTGGGTGCCTTTTTATATGTTTTTAGCGGGCTTTATACTGTCATTAGTAACCATTAAGAAAGGCTTAAAGCATATTGGTTTACATGTCGGCTCAGTAGAAGGTTTTTATTATGCGATTGCGATTGCGATTACTGTAGCTATTATTGGTAAGGTTTTTGTTAACCGCATTAAGTTTGACGCAAAAGCAGGTAAAAAAGAACATTATGCGAATGTCGAAAAGGTATTTGCAGTATTAATGGTTGTTACTGCATGTGCTATGGCCTTTGCACACGGTTCAAACGATGTTGCTAATGCCATTGGACCATTAGCCGCTGTAGTTAGTATTGTTTCTAATAACGGTGAAATTGGCTCTAAAGCCGCGTTAGTTTGGTGGATATTGCCATTAGGTGGTATTGGTATTGTGCTTGGTTTAGCGGTATTTGGTAAAAAAGTTATCGCCACTATCGGTCAAGGTATCACGCATTTAACCCCAAGTCGTGGTTTTGCGGCCGAATTAGCGGCAGCGAGTACGGTGGTTATTGCTTCTGGTACTGGTTTACCTATTTCTACTACTCAAACCTTAGTAGGTGCTGTGTTAGGTGTTGGTATGGCACGTGGTATCGCAGCGATTAATTTAGGTGTGGTACGTAATATTGTGATTTCTTGGGTGATAACTTTACCTATTGGTGCTGGTTTAGCGATAATATTCTTCTGGATATTAAAAGCTATTTTTATCTAACTAATACTTTAGCTGGTTAGTCAATGAATGAGTAATTAAGTTATTTACCGTATTCGCTTAACTAGTTTAAAAGCCAATCTTATGATTGGCTTTTTATTTTTAATGAACATTGAATTAAAGTATGCTTTAATGCCTGTTAATAAATACAGTACTTAGGGTGATTTATGCCTGCTATTTCTATCTCTCCTTTATTTTTTATGTTGTTTGTGATCTCCAGCCTTTTGTTATTAACTTTTCTTGCTATTATTTTTTCATTTAGTTATCAAAAAAAAACTAACTTATTGCTAAATCAACAAAAATTTCAATTAGATGCAGATGAAAAACTGCATTCTCGATTATCAGCTCAAGATCAATTGTTACATGCAGCCTTGACTCATATACAACAACAAATATCACTAAACCAACAACACTTAATTTCAGCGCAACAAGAATTAAAAACGCATTTTGAACAACACATTGCTGATTTGAAAATTAAAACATTAAGGCAACTTAATGAGCAAACTCAAAATCAAGATGAAAAATTTAATACTTTCAACCAACAGGTGATTGATCGTTTACACCAACATAAATCGCAATTTAACGAAAATCAGTTGAAAGCGATTGATCAATTGATTGACCATTTAAATAAAACCACGCAAGCAAACCGTGAAGAGCTCAATAAAACCTTAGCCAATAATAGTGAATTGTTAGCTAAACGCTTTGATGGTTTAACCTTGTCTACCGATAATCGTTTAAAAGATATCTCCGCGCAGGTAGAAAAACGTTTGAGTGAAGGTTTTGATAAAACAACGAAAACCTTTAACGATATATTAAAACGTTTGGCGTTAATTGATGATGCCCAGAAAAAAATTACTGAGCTTTCCACTAATGTGGTGAGCTTGCAAGAAGTGCTCAATGATAAACGTTCGCGTGGTGCTTTTGGTGAAGTACAACTCAATTCGTTAATTCGTAATGTCTTACCCGAGCAACACTTTTCTATTCAGCATACGCTTTCAAATGGGAAAGTTGCCGATTGCTTACTGATGTTGCCTGAGCCAACCGGCAATGTTGTTATTGATTCTAAATTTCCGTTAGAAAGTTATCGTAAAATGCTGGATAACAGCTTAGGTGAGGCCGACAGAAAAATAGCCGAGCGCCAATTTAAGCAAGATATTAAAAAGCATATAAACGATATTAGTGGCAAATATTTAATTGAACATGAAACATCAGATGGTGCGATCATGTTTATTCCTGCAGAAGCAGTATTTGCTGAAATACATGCACACCATAGCGATTTGGTTGATTTAGCCAATAAACAGCGTGTATGGTTAGCGTCACCTACCACGTTAATGGCCATTTTAACCACCGCAAAATCAGTATTAAAAGATCAAGCAACACGAGAACAAATTCATGTCATCCAAGCGCATTTATCCGATCTCGCGCTTGACTTTAATCGCTTTCGTGGTCGTTTTGATAATTTAGCTAAACATATTGACCAAGCGGCAAATGATGTCAAACAAATAAATACTTCAGCGCAAAAAATATCATCGCGGTTTGAAAAAATCGAACAAGTGGAGTTAGATAAAAGTTTGGTGTTAACTGACAAAATAGATGAAGTGCTAGCAGAAAGCTTAGATGAAAAAATAACTGCAAAGCTGGATAAAAGTATCAGTTAAGAGGGAATGAAACGATGGAAACGCGGTTAAGTTCGACAACTAACCGCGTTAATCATTATTAAAACATGAAAAAGTGTATTTAAAATGCTCAGTAAAAAACTAGTTTATAAAGGCAACATTTACAAACACTACGCTCAACAGTATCGGACAAACGAAACGTAAGTAATTTCCCCAAAGTTTTAATTTTTTATTATCATCTAATGATGCTTTGTCGGTTAATTTATTGCCTCTATTCCAGATCCAACCAACCACAAGAAAATAAAACATGCACATTAGTGGTTGCATTATTGTGGTTAACACACGAATAACTAATCCAAAGAGTACATCAAAATAGGCTATTAAGATCATGCTCGCCACTAATACCATTGCAGAAACTAACCAAGTTGCTTTAGGGCGACTCATGCCTTTGTCTTCAACTAAATAAGCAACAGGTACTTCGGTTGATGAAATGGTTGAAGTTAATGCAGCGATTGATAACAAAGCAAAAAATCCGATAGAAACTATTAATCCAACTGAACCCATTGATTCAAATAAGGCAGGTAAAATTTGAAAAATAAGCTGGCCTTCACCAATTAAATGGTGATCGACAAACACTTGTTGCCCAGCATGTTGGGCAACAAATAAGGCGGGAATAATTAATAAACCTGCCATAAATGCGATAAAAGTATCCAGCGCAGCAATAGAGATTACTAGCTTGCCAATGTCTTTATCTTTTTGCATGTATGAGCCATAAACCATCATGCCACCGACACCAATAGACAATGAAAAGAACGCTTGCCCCATTGCTGATATAATTAATTTAGAATTAAGTACTTGGCTAAAATCGGGGATCAAATAAAGCGCTAATCCTTCACTGGCACCTTCTTGTTGTAAAATATAAACAATTAAGCCAATCAGCATAAGTAATAAAATTGGCATTAAGCGCGCTGACCATTTTTCAATACCCGCATGTACGCCTTGGTGAATAATAGTGGCACCTAAAACAATAAAAATTGGGGTGAAAATAATATTTCTTAATGTGCTAGAGGTTGACAACCAGTGAGAAAAATCCATAAAACCCAAAAGCTCAGTCGCTGCGGATAAGGCGTGGGCTAGCATCCAACCAGCAACAATGGTGTAAAAGCTGAGCATCATTAATGCTCCCACTAAACCAATTTTACCCGCTGTGCGTCCAATTTTAGGCATGCGATCTTTACAAGCAAATTCTAGAGCACTCACTGGGTTTCGCTGTGCTTGATTACCAATGTAAATTTCGGCATAAAGGGCTGGTAAGGCTAAAAGTAGTGTCACTAATAAATAAACAAATAAGAAAGCACCGCCGCCATTATTTGCTGCTTGGGTAGGAAAGCCCCAAATATTACCTAAACCAATGGCAGAACCAGCAGCCGCAAGTACAAAACCAATACGTGAGTGAAAAGAGTCTCTAGGTGTAGTCATAAACGCTAAATATTGTTATTTTTATTTGCGTTGAGCTTACCGAGTTAATTTAATTTAGGGAAGTGTTTTGCAAAAAAATTAGTTTATAGCAATGAAATTAATTATGCTGTCGGTCATTGAAAACTTAATGCTACAATCCCATTTATTCAACACCCTTTATAATTTAACGGATCTCAAGACATCTTATTATGCTGCAATTTAAAATTATTCCTGTAACCCCTTTTCAACAAAACTGTACGTTATTTTGGTGTGATCAAACTATGCAAGCCGCGGTGGTTGATCCGGGAGGTGATATTGACAAAATTATTAGCGCGATTGAAAGTGCTAAATTAACGTTAGTTAAAGTGCTATTAACCCATGCCCATATCGATCATGCTGGTGCAACTAAAGCATTAGCTGAGCATTTTTCTGTACCAATTGAAGGGCCGCAAATTGAAGATCAGTTTTGGATCGATTTAATACCAGAGCAAAAAGATCGTTTTGGTTTTGCTGATGCAGAATCATTTAAGCCAACACGCTGGTTAGAGCAGGGCGATACGGTAACGTTTGGTAATATTGAATTAGAAGTCTATTTTTGTCCTGGCCATACACCAGGACATGTGGTGTTTTTTCATCGTGGTTCAAAATTAGCGCAAGTAGGTGATGTGTTGTTTAAAGGTTCTATTGGTCGGACCGATTTTCCACGTGGTGATCACCCAACACTGATTAAATCGATTCGTGAAAATTTATTTCTATTAGGTAACGATGTGCGTTTCATACCGGGTCATGGCCCTATGAGTACATTTGGTGAAGAACGTCAGTCTAATCCGTTTGTTGGCGATCAATTATTTTAGCTTAGGAAAATATTAATGCCTTCATTAGTTTTTAAAGCGCAACGTAAACTGAAAAAAATTGATCGTAGTAAAACATTTCAAGGATTGATTATTGTTGTAATTTTACTTTCAGCATTATTAATTGGCGCCAAAACGTATAATTTACCTGACAATGCAATGTTAATTTTGTCAGGATTTGATCTTGCTATTACCTTGTTTTTTGTCGTTGAAATTATTATTCGATTTTTAGCTAGCCCTAAAAAGCAAAAGTTTTTTCATGATGGTTGGAATATTTTTGACACTATCATTGTTATTGGTAGTTTAATCCCCGCAGGTGGTTCAGGCGTATTGTTAGCACGATTATTACGTATATTTAGGGTACTTCGTTTAGTTTCAATGGTGCCAGAGTTAAGAATATTAATAAATGCATTATTAAAAGCGATCCCTCGGATGGGATATATTGCATTATTAATGTTTGTTATTTTTTATATATATGCAGCTATTGGTAGTATGTTATTTAATGAAATAAATGAAGTACTGTGGGGCGATGTTTCTATTTCAATGTTAACGTTGTTCCGCGTGGCGACGTTCGAAGATTGGACCGACGTTATGTATGAAACTATGGTGACCTTTCCATTAAGTTGGACTTATTATATAAGTTTTATTTTTTTAACCGCTTTTGTTTTTTTAAATATGATGGTGGGCACAGTACTTGAAGTTATGAGCCAAGAGCATGAAAATTTTAGAGCTCAACAACATGGTGAAAGTGCTGATGGTGGCGAGCATGCTAGTAGAGCGCAAATAGAAAATCTTGAACAACAGATATCTGAAATAAAAAATTTATTGTTAAATTCACAAAAAGAATAACTTAACCAATACACATTCATTTTCCCGAAATTTAATATTAGTCTCTGCTATAGGCTATTTTTTAAGATAACAAGGCAAAAATTGTGCAATGTAGTCATTCTACTTTAACTATTTTTAACGATGTTAGCTTGAAAAATAGTCATAGCCCCTTGGGTTGCCTTGAAAAAGTGTCACTCTTTGTTGCTTAATGTGCATTTGCAACAACCAAACATTACATTAAGCGCCTCGATTGCCATTTTTTTCAAGTGCAACAGAGCTATAAACTGAAAGATCAACAGACCCTAAAGAATAGCATTGAAATTTTACATATTTAATGCTTTTCGGCGAACTTTTCCTGGAGTTATATCAAAAAAGTGTTTAAATGCTTTACTAAAAGCAGCCTCAGATGAGTATCCTGAGTATTCGGCAATATCGTACATTTGTGCATTACTGGTTTCTAATTTTGTTTTTGCTTTTTGCATTCTCCAGTTAAGTAAATAAGTTTTTGGGGGCATACCAATTAATTTTGAAAATTTTTCAGTAAATGCAGTGCGCGACATCGCGACACTTGAACCCAGTTTTTCTACCGTTAAATGCGCACTGTTTTCACCGTGAATTAAATTAAGTGCTTGTCCTATTTGCGGATCGTTTAAGGCTGAAAGATAGCAAATGTTTGTTTTATTACGCTGCACTTTTGCACTATTTCTAATATGAGTACGTAATAATTGAATGAACAATACTTCAGTTAATCTATCAACAATAACAGATGAGCCTGGACTCTGATTAGTCGATTCGCAAGCTAACACTTTCATTAGCATTCTTAGCCATTCTAACTCTGGTGTTTCGACTGCTTTAACATGAATAAAGCAGGGTAGATCGCGTAGAAAAGGATGATTAAGCGAAGTATCATGAGTAAAAGAACCGCACATTAACGAAGTAATATTATCGTCTGTTTTATTGCTACATGAGAAAGGATTTTGATGATTTAATAATTGCGTGACTACCTGCTCGCCGGGTAAACGTATGCTTTCTGGCATATCACTAATGCCATGACTTCCCCCTGTAGGAAAGGCAACAATATCACCACTGTCCAAGCGTATTTTTTTATCCTTACCGAGTGTTAACCAGCAGCTGCCTGAAATAATAACATGGAACATGCCCACGTCACTTTTATCAATTTGCATTCCCCAAGGTGAAGAAAATTTATTACAAGCATAAGTGTTCGCGCTGATGCGTAGCGTTTTTAAAATATCGGCTAAGGCATCCATACGATTATCGTTGTTCATTATCATAACCTTTTCACATTATTTTTATCAATAAAGAACAAAATGACAATTTAATAAGACATTTTATCATGTTTTGTTCTTTATATTTATGGATAATAGCGTTCATCTAATGCTTTGTAAATTGATTTTTAACAGCTCAAAATGACAAGCCAATAAATACCATCACTTTACTTAGCTGATCTGATTTTTAGAAACTATCCACATCAAAGGTAATTAACTCGTGAGTATCATCAAAAATTTTATATTTATTATTTTTATTTCAGTTAGTATTTTTAGCTCTTTCTCAAATCAAGCGGAAGAACAATCACCTTATAAAGTGCTTGCGAGTGTTGGTGGGCAATTATTTGAACATATTGCAAGTTTGTCGGAGCAACAACGTAAAAATCCTATGGTAATGCGAACATTAATTAATAAAGACCTAATGCCTTATATTGATTACCGTTATACAGCGTATAAAATTCTAGGAAAATATGTACAAACAGCAACTAAAACACAACGTAACGAGTTTGTTGAAGTGATGCGTAATTACTTAGCGATAACTTATGCTAAAGCGCTCACACAATATACAGATCAACAGGTAAGATATGAGACTGATAAGAATATTGGTAATAAAAACTTTGCTGTTGTTCATACTCAAATTATTCAACAAGGTTCGCCAACGATTAACATTGAATTTAATCTACGAAAAAATAAGAAAACAGGCCAATGGAAAGCTTTTGACATGATTGTTGAAGGAATAAGTTTGCTAAGCTCGAAACAAGCTGAAATCACACGTCAAATTAGAGAAAATGGCTTAGATGACGTAATCGTAAAAATCCGCAAACGGGTAGAATCGGTTTAGTTATTTAATAATAGGATGGTTTACTTTAGTGTTTGTTTAGATTGGTATGAATTTAACCATGCATGGTTAAAAATTTAGCCAGTAAATCATCCTCACTTTCAATATGTTCCGCATCAGGTTTTACACAATCGATAGGACAAACACTTACACAGGTTGGTTTGTCGTAATGGCCAACACATTCAGTGCATTTGTTGGGATCAATTTCATAAATTTCATCACCGAGTGCGATCGCGTCGTTTGGACATTCTGGATCGCACATATCACAATTAATACACGAGTCGAGTATTTTTAAGGCCATTAGAGTTTATTTATCCGCTTGGTTTTGAGTGAAAGGGTGACGAGTTGTGCCCCCTTCATCAAGAAAACGCATGATAATACCAAATGATAAATCGTAGTCGGTTTCAAGCGCGATATCAACGATATGTCCAGAACCTTTAGCATCAGTGATTGCTTCGCCTTTTTTATCTTTCATTGAGGTAAGTGTAAACAGCTGATTGCCACTTGGCGTCATTAATTCAAGTTGATCACCGACTAAAAATTTATTTTTAACGTCAATTTTAATTAGCCCCGTTTCTTCATTACGGCCAAGCACTTCACCAACGAATTGTTGGGTATCGCTTTTTGAATAGCCGTAATCGTAATTTTGGGTATCGCCATGGCGGTGACGTTGTAAAAAACCTTCGGTATATCCACGATGTGCTAAATGTTCTAGATCGGTAGCTAAGTTAGGGTTATAAGCTTTATTGGCTAAAGCATCGTTGATCGCTTGTTTGTAAATTTGTGCGGTGCGGGCGCAGTAGTAAAACGATTTAGTACGCCCTTCAATTTTTAATGAATGAACGCCCATTTTGACTAAACGCTCAACATGTTCAACGGCACGTAAATCTTTGGAATTCATGATATATGTACCATGTTCGTCTTCAAACGCTGGCATATATTCACCAGGACGACCTTGCTCTTGTAAAAGCACTACATCGTCAATAGGTTGCTCATCGTTCTCGTTATGTTCAGTTTTTGTATCAGGCACAAAAGTTTCAACAGCTGGTTGCATCGCAATAATATCACCGGTTTCTGTTTCTTTCGCTTCATGAGTATCGTATTTCCAACGACACGAATTAGTACAAGTACCTTGGTTAGGATCGCGTTTATTAATATAACCCGATAGTAAACAACGACCAGAATAGGCCATGCATAAAGCGCCGTGTACGAATATTTCAATTTCAATCTCTGGGCATTTTTCACGGATTTCTTGAATTTCATCTAAGGATAATTCTCGCGATAAAATAACGCGTTCAATACCTTGCTTTGACCAAAAACTAACCGTTGCCCAATTAACGGCATTCGCTTGTACTGATAAGTGAATTGATATTTCTGGAAAATTTTCACGTACTAGCATGATCAAACCAGGATCAGACATGATTAAGGCATCAGGTTTTAACGCAACAACGGCGCTTAAGTCTTTAATAAAAGTTTTTAATTTACTGTTGTGTGGGGCTATGTTTGTAACCACATAGAATTTTTTGCCTAATAAATGTGCTTCGTTAATACCTATTGCTAAGTTAGCTAAATTAAATTCATTATTACGAACCCTTAACGAATACCTTGGTTGTCCGGCATAAACTGCATCAGCGCCATAAGCAAAGGCGTAGCGCATATTTTTTAAACTACCCGCAGGAGAAAGAAGTTCAGGTTTAAACATAATCGATTTACTCAACAAATAAGTTAACAATATAACAACAAATTTTAAGGCGGGTATTTTAGCAAAATTTACGTGATTTCGATAATAAAAAAAGCGAGTAACTATAAGGTACTCGCTTTAGTGTGCTTAAAATTTTTCTGTGATTTACTTGACTTCTTCACCCGCCGCTTGCTTGTCGGCATGGTAACTTGAACGTACTAACGGGCCACAAGCTGCATGAACAAAGCCCATTTTTATCGCTTCTTTTTGGAACATATCAAATTCATCAGGATGCACGTAGCGCTCAACTGGAAGATGATCTTTACTCGGTTGTAAATATTGGCCAATCGTTAGCATGGTAACGTTATGACTACGCAGATCGCGCATGACTTCAAGTATTTCTTCGTTAGTTTCGCCTAAACCAACCATTAAACCTGATTTAGTTGGTACGTTAGGGTTGGCTTCGCCAAATTTTTTCAATAAATCTAAAGACCACTGATAGTTCGCGCCAGGTCGAGCTTTCGTATATAAGCGAGGTGCAGTTTCTAAATTATGGTTAAAAACATCAGGTGGTGTTTGGTTTAAAATCGCTAATGCTCTGTCCATTCTGCCACGAAAATCAGGTACTAAAATTTCGACTTTAGTATGCGGAGCATGTTTTTCTATTTCTTTTATACAATCGGCAAATTGTTGTGCACCACCATCGCGTAAATCATCTCTGTCAACTGAGGTGATCACCACATATTTAAGTTTCATATCTTTAAGTGTCAGGGCTAATTTCTCTGGCTCTTGTGGATCGCTTGCTAATGGTCGGCCATGACCAACATCACAAAATGGACAACGGCGAGTACAAATATCACCTAAAATCATAAAAGTGGCAGTACCATGATTAAAACATTCAGACAGGTTAGGGCAAGAGGCTTCTTCACAAACAGAATGTAAATTATGCTTACGTAATGCGGCTTTGATACTGTCAATTTTATCGCTGCTACGCGGTAATTTTATTCTTAACCATTCAGGTTTACGTAACATGGTTTCACGTGTAGACGGAACAACTTTTATTGGAATAAGTGCCATTTTATCGGCATCACGCATTTTAGTACCGGGGGCAACGCGCGTTGTTTTGACTGAAGTGTTGTGAGTGGTCATTAGTAAGGCAATCCTGTTTCATGGCGAAGTTCATCCGCATTGAATAAATTGGTTAAATGTTTAACTAAGCTTTGTCCTGCTTGTTCTATGTTATTAAGAGGAGAAATATCAGCACTTTGAATCATTTCTAATCCTGCATAGCCACACGGGTTTATGCGTAAAAAAGGTTCAAGATCCATATTTACGTTTAAGGCTAAACCATGAAAAGAACATCCTTTTCGTACGCGTAAACCTAAGGATGCTATTTTTTTACCATCCACGTAAACGCCGGGAGCATCAGGCTTAGCCGCCGCAATTATGCCAAAATCTTTAAGGGTGTTGATAATACCATTTTCAATTAAAGTAACTAGTTGGCGTACGCCAATTTTTCGACGACGTAGGTTGATCATAAAGTAAATAACTTGTTGACCTGGGCCGTGATAAGTTACTTGACCACCGCGATCAACTTTAACGACTTCAATATCACCGGGCATCAGCAAATGTTCTTCTTTACCTGCTTGCCCTTGTGTAAATACAGGAAGATGCTCTACTAACCACAATTCATCATAAGTATTATCATCGCGATTATCGGTAAAGCTTTGCATTGCATGCCAAACTTTGGTGTAGTTCATTTGAGCAAGTTGTCTAATTACCAAGGTGTTATTCAAGCTGTTTTCTCAATAGATGTATCAATACTATTATCATTATTGCCATGAAATGGGTAATTTTATAAATGTTGATCATAAAAATTACATCAAAAAAAGTACATAATCAGAGTAGTAATTGATTTTTATTGTCTAAAATGTAAAAAATTCGGATATAATAATTATATCCGAATTAAAATTGTAAAACATCACTGTATAGTATGTTATTGGTGATTATTTGGTGTTATAGGACATATCTAACTTCTTCAATGGCCGTTAGTGTTTTGTAAATGGTTTCTATATGATCTTTACTGGTTACCGTCACTGCAATTGAAACAGAGTGATAGTTTCCCTTCGAGCTTGGTTTAATCCTAGGCGAATAATCACCCGGGGTGTGCTTTTGTAATTCAGAGATGATTAAATCAGGCAGCTCTTCACAAGCAATACCCATTACCTTGAAGTTTAAAACGGTTGGAAACTCCAATAATTCATCAAACTTAGTATTCATTTTATAACTCTTTCTCTTTCTTGTGTTGCAAATTAATTCGCAAATTGTAACTTTACATAATCCATTAAACGACTAAATATACTACCTTCATCAACTTCTTCAAGCGTAACTAAGGGGTATTTGGCAATATCTTCACCATCTAGTTGTAAAAATAAAGTCCCGACCACTTCACCTTTAGTTATTGGTGCCATTAATTGTTTGTCTAATTTAAAATTCGCTTTCAAATTTTTACGTTGTCCACGTGGAATGGTGATGGGTGTATCAACTAAAATACCTAAATCAATTTCAGGTTTATTACCCATCCAAATACGGTTAGCGGCAAATTTTTCGCCCGCTTTATAAGGGGTGATCGTTTCAAAAAACCTAAAACCGTAATTTAATAATTTTTTGCTTTCAACTTTTCGAGCTCTTTCGCTATCAGTGCCCATAACTACTGAAATTAAACGCATACCATTTTTAGTGGCTGAGGTGACTAAGCTATAACCTGCTTGTGAAGTATGGCCAGTTTTCATGCCATCAACATTCATACTTTTATCCCACAATAAACCATTGCGATTGTATTGTTTTATATTGTTGTAAGTGAATGATTTTTCTGAATAAATTTTATATTCGTTTGGTACTTCACGAATAATAGCTTGGGCAAGTTTAGCCATATCTCGTGGTGTTGTCACATGATTTGCACTTTGTAAACCATGGCTATTTTCAAAAAAACTGGAGTCCATACCAAGCTCTTGTGCATGTGCATTCATTAAATCGGCAAAAGCACTTTCACTACCCGCAATATGCTCGGCCATCGCAACACAAGCATCATTACCTGAGGCGACAATAATTCCTTGGTTTAATAGTTTTACTGAAACTTCAGTACCTACTTCAATAAACATTTTGGATGAATCGGGAAAATTTTTCGCCCAAGCTTTTTCACTAATACGTACTTTGTCATCATTAGAAATATTACCGGAAGATAATTCTTTACCAATAATGTAGCTGGTCATCATTTTAGTTAAACTAGCTGGTGCAAGTTGGGTGTCGGCATTACCTTCGGCAATGACTTTACCCGTATTGTAATCGATTAAAATATAACCCTTTGCATTGATTTCCGGAGGGTTTGGAATGATTGTCGTTGCATGGGTAAAACTTGCAAGGACTAAGGTTGAAGAAGCTAATAAGGTGATTAATTTTTTTGTGATTGTGGTTATACAACTTGTCATCAATTATTCTCGTATTATAAAAAGCAAATCACTTATCGAAGTGATTTAAAGGAAGCGGGCGAAAATTGGCGAATATTGTATCACCTTTACAATCTAATTCCATCCCAGATTATGAAGTAAAGCGATACAAATACATTAGGGTCTGTTGATCTTTCATTTTAGTCTCTGCTATAGGCTATTTTTTAAGATAACAAGGCAAAAATTGTGCAATGTAGTCATTCTACTTTAACCATTTTTAACGATGTTAGGTTGAAAAATAG
>Ga0316203_1001132_pt1 | contig 21342 bp, 14 predicted proteins | sample 6monrhotite_MG_FD_204940 | JGI IMG/M metagenome (GOLD analysis project Ga0316203, IMG submission 204940) | Microbial mat bacterial communities from mineral coupon in-situ incubated in ocean water Damariscotta River, Maine, United States -... | ecosystem: Environmental > Aquatic > Marine >... | reverse complement strand
ATTTTGGTGGTACTACTGTTTGGCACCGCTGTGGCAAAAGCGATGATGTTCCCTCTGGGTTATTTGATTTTTGCAGTGCCCTTTGGTGAGTTTCTGGTTGCTCCGTTACAAGATCAAACTGCATGGTTTGCTGTACAGGCACTGATATTGAGTGGCGTGCCTGTGTATTGGGAAGGGCTTTATCTCACTATTCCCGGTGGCCATTTTGTCGTGGCCGAAGGTTGTAGCGGTATTCGTTATTTGATTGCTTCCATTGCGCTCAGTAGCATTTATGCCTATATCACCTATCGCAGTTACTGGAGACGCGCAGGTTTTATTTTGCTGGGTGTGATTGTGCCTATTGTGGCTAACGGTATACGTGCCTATGGCATTGTGATGATTGCCTATCTTAGTGATATGCGTATTGCCACCGGGGTGGATCATATTCTTTATGGCTGGGTTTTTTTTGGCGTCGTCATGTTGTTACTTTTTTGGTTCGGGTCTCTCTGGCGTGAGCCATCCGTTGATGATGTCAGCGCGCTGAAAAATCCACAGGCTGACGTTGCTGTATCGCCATCAAACGCCTATCAAATGATTGTTGTCTCGGCTCTCGCCATCGTCTTTCTCGCCAGCGGCACGTATGCCAGCAGTCTGTTAAATAATTCATCAGCGGTCACGGGGCAGGAGGTTCATCTTGAACTGCCAGCATCGTCTGGTGCATGGACGGGGCCAATCACCAGTGATGATACTTGGCAGCCTGCTTATACTGGCGCGGATACGGTCATTTACCGGCAATATCAACATCAGGCTGAAACAGTCTATTTTTACGTCGCTTACTATGGAAGGCAGGACAATGGCAAGGAACTGGTTGGCTCTCTTAACAGAGTGTATGACCAGGAACAATGGCGTCGCGTGCAAGATAATCGTGTTTCCGTAACCTTGTTATCCGGAGAAAATGTATCTGTGTCAGAAACTGACATTCGTTCTGCGGACAAACGGCGCATCGTCTGGCACTGGTACAATATTAATGGCACCGTTACGGCTAATCGTGTGGTGGCTAAAATACTGGAGGCATGGGAACGCCTGAGAAATCGCAAGGTGGATGCGATGCTAGTCGTGGTGGCAAAGGATTACGAGATAGACCCGCAAGAGTCTCGTGACAGGCTAGAGGATTTTCTTGGCAGTATCGGAGCTGATATTACTGTGATAAACCGGGCTGCGGATGTAAACGCCGTTGAGCCAGATTAATCATGGCGAAATCTTTTTCCGTCAATAATGAAGAAATGAAGACTCAGAATACTTCGACGGTACACGTTCCTCTTGTTGCTCATATTATTTTTCGTCTGGATGTCGGAGGGTTGGAAAATGGCCTTGTTAACCTGATTAATCGGACACCTCCGGGGCGCTATCGGCATGCGGTGATTTGCCTCACCGAATACACAAATTTTAAACAACGTATTCTGAGTGATGATGTGCAGTTTTTTGCGCTGCACAAGCGTGACGGCATCGACTACAAAATGTATCTTGATTTGTGGAAACTCTTACGAAAATTGCGCCCTGATATTGTTCATACTCGAAACCTGGCGGCAATGGAGGGGCTGGCACCAGCTTTTCTGGCGGGTGTACGCTGCCGAATTCACGGGGAACATGGTCGAGAAATGGATCTTAATAGCAGTGAATGGAAATACGCATTATTACGACGATTTTTTCGTCCGCTGGTGCATAAATACATCCCACTTTCCCAGGATCTTGAAGCCTGGTTACGTGATGGTATTGGAGTGCCTGACAAAAAAATTGCGCAAATTTATAACGGCGTTTCACTCGATACCTTTTTTCCTGCTGATGTCTCACGCGAGAATCTTCCTGTGGAGAATTTTGCTACGACTGATTGTATGGTGATCGGTACCGTTGGGCGGCTGGCGGCCATCAAGGATCAGGCGACTCTGGCCCGAGCCTTTGTGAAACTACTTGATGTTGTACCCGATGGACGAAAAAAATTGCGTCTGGTTATCATCGGGGATGGTCCTTTGAAAGCAGATGTATCAGCGATTCTGAAAGAAGCCAATGCTGACAATTTAGCTTGGTTGCCCGGTTCGCTGGATAATGTCCCCCAGCTCATGCGTTGTTTCGATGTGTTTGTGCTGCCATCGAAATCAGAAGGTATTTCCAACACGATTCTGGAAGCCATGGCCACCGGGCTTCCGGTGGTGGCGACCCGCGTCGGCGGGAATCCCGAACTGGTGGTGGAGGGGGTAACAGGGGAGTTGGTTCCACCGGAGAATCCTGCGGCATTGGCAACGGCACTACAGCGCTATGTGGATGATAAAGACAAACAGCACCAGCAGGGGCATGCCGGGCGAGAGCGTGTAGAACAACAATTTTCCATCGAAAACATGGTGAACGAATACCTCACTGTTTATAGCGACCTGCTGAGCGCAAGACATTGAACAACGCCATTATTGAAATCATAAAAATTAACGGACAATCATTGTGTGTGGGTTAACAGGTATTTTTGATACGCAGTCAAAACGCGAAGTGGATCGGGACTTACTGGTGCGCATGAATGAATCACTGTTTCACCGAGGGCCGGATGAAGGAGGCATTCACACTGCACCGGGTTTGGGCCTGGGGCATCGCCGCTTATCGATTATTGATCGTTCCGGTGGACAGCAACCTCTGTTTAACGAAGATGGTTCAGTGGTCGTGGTGTTCAATGGTGAGATTTATAATTTTGCCGAACTGGCAAAGGAACTGTGCCAGAAGGGACATACATTCCGCACGCATTCCGATACCGAAGTAATTGTGCATGCCTGGGAAGAATGGGGAGAAGCTTGCGTTGACCGTTTTCGTGGCATGTTTGTGTTTGCGATATGGGACAGTAAGCGGGAGCAATTGTTTATCGCGCGAGACCGTCTGGGCATCAAGCCGCTGTATTATTCAATGTTGCCCAATGGACACTTTATCTTCGGCTCGGAACTGAAAGCACTTTTGCAGCATCCTGATCTCCCTCGGGATATCGAACCGACGGCGGTTGAAGATTATTTTGCTTATGGGTACGTGCCTGAACCCAAAACCATACTTTCCCACGCACACAAATTATCTCCCGGATACACGTTGTCCATCACCCGGGATGGACGTGCACCTGTTTGCAAACAATATTGGGACATCCCCTTTAAGGCACTGCCAAAACATGAAGAACAGGAATACGCCAAAGAACTTGCTGATCGCATGACCGAGGCGGTAAAACTGCGCATGATCGCCGAGGTCCCATTGGGAGCATTTCTCTCCGGCGGGCTGGATTCCAGCGCGGTGGTGGCGATGATGGCAGGTTTGTCCGATGATCCGGTCAACACCTGTTCAATTTCTTTCGCGGACCCGCGTTATGACGAATCCAGTTATGCCAATGAAGTGGCGAAACAATACAACACTCAACATACCTCCTGGCAAGTGGATAGCGATGACTTTGATCTGATTGATCGTCTGGCAACGCTGTATGATGAACCTTACGCGGACAGCTCTGCCATTCCTACCTACCGGGTGTGTGAGCTGGCTAAGAAAAAGGTAACCGTGGCACTTTCTGGTGATGGTGGTGATGAAATTCTCGCGGGGTATCGGCGTTATCAATGGTTTATGCGTGAGCAAAACCTCCGTGATGTATTTCCTCAGGGTTTTCGTAGTTTGGTGTTTGGTAGCTTAGGGAAGGTATATCCCAAAGCGCTTTGGGCTCCTCGGGTTTTTCGTGCCAAGGCGTTATTTCAGTCGTTGGCAAAAACACCGGTGGAGAGCTACTTCGATATTTCCTGCGTATTGAAAGATTCCTTACGCAAGCAGCTTTTTTCAACATCATTCAGAGCAAAATTGCAGGGTTACCATGCGCTTGACGTATTAAAAGGTCACGACAAAGACTCACCGGCAGAGCATCCTTTGTCAAGGATGCAATACCTGGATATGAAAACTTATCTTCCCGGAGATATTTTGACCAAGGTGGATCGTGCCAGCATGGCGCATTCCCTGGAAGTGCGAGTGCCGTTATTGGATCACAAAGTCGTGGAATGGACATCGGGTCTGTCACCGGATTTGAAATTACGGGGCAGCGATGGAAAATACTTGTTTAAGAAAGCCATGGCGTCCCACTTATCGCAGGATCTCATGTATCGGAAAAAACAGGGTTTTGCCGTACCTATTGCACAATGGTTTCGTGGTCCGCTACGTGAACGAGTGCGGGAATCCGTGTTAAGCGACTCCCTGCTGGATACCGGTATATTTGATCGTCGTTTTTTGACCCGATTGATCGATGATCATCAATCGGGTCAGCAGGATCACAGTGCCGTCCTGTGGTCGTTGTTTATGTACGAGTCATTTCAGCGTCAAGTTCTGGGCAGCCAATGAAAATATTACATGTACTGGATCACTCCATCCCACTTCACAGTGGGTATACTTTTCGTACTGCGGCGATTCTGCGTCAGCAGCATGCGATGGGTTGGGAAACATTCCATCTCACCAGTCCCAAACATTATCTGGATGGCCCGGAGGAAGAGGATATCGACGGGTTACATTTTTATCGCACACCACCGGTGTCTGGATGGATGGCGAAATTGCCTGTATTCAATCAACTGGCAATTATTTCGGCGCTGACCTGCCGACTGGAAAAAGTGTTAGTCGAGGTAAAGCCGGATATTTTGCATGCACATTCTCCCGCATTAAATGGTGTTGCCGCGTTACGGGCGGCGCGTCGTTTGGGTATTCCGGTCGTTTATGAAGTGCGTGCGTTCTGGGAGGATGCAGCGGTTGATCATGGCACTTCCAGTGAAGGTGGTTTCCGCTATCGTTTGACGCGTGCAATGGAAACCTTTGTGCTCAGGCGTGCCGATGCGGTTACTACCATTTGTGAAGGGCTGCGAGGTGATATTGTCAACCGAGGTGTTGCGGAAGATCGCATTACCGTTATTCCTAATGCTGTGGATGCGGAAAAATTTGAGGTTGGGGGTATTGCGGATTTAGGGTTGTTGAAAGAACTTGGGCTTGAGGGAAAACAGGTTTTGGGCTTTATCGGTTCTTTTTATGCCTATGAAGGGCTTCCACTATTGGTAGAAGCCATGCCCAAAATACTCAAAACAAATCCGGATGTACGCCTGCTATTGGTTGGTGGTGGTCCGCAGGATGATTTGTTGCACAAGCAAGTGAATGATCTGGGGCTGGGTCAGCAAGTCATTTTCACGGGGCGGGTTCCCCATGATCAGGTGCAACGTTATTACAACCTGGTGGATATTTTTGTTTATCCGCGCCTTTCCATGCGTTTGACAAATCTGGTGACGCCATTAAAACCACTGGAAGCGATGGCACAGGGGCGTATTGTGCTGGCATCGGATGTGGGCGGGCATCGGGAACTGATTGACGATGGAAAAACAGGTTGTCTGTTTCGGGCGGGTGATGCCAACGCGCTTGCCGATGCCGCTATTGAACTGTTCAGTCAACGTGAACATTGGGCTGAATTGCGGAAGGCTGGACGTGAATTTGTTGATCAGGAGCGGAACTGGCCTGTCAGTGTGGCGCGTTACCGTGATGTTTATGCCACAGCGACGGCAGAAAAATAGTCATGCCTGCACATCATTCAGACGATAAAAATACGCACGACATGACCCATTTGAACGTGGTGATGGCCGGTCCGCTACCACCAGCCATTGGTGGCATGGCCACGGTTATTGGTGACATCAGCCAGTCCAGCCTTGCTGACCGGGTTGCGCTCGTTCCTTTCAATACCGCCAAACAAACGTCCGAAGGACGATCTTTTCTAACGGGAATTGTTGCCCGTGTGAGTTTGTGGAAGCGCTGGGCATCTGCATTGCGTGGCAAGGGGCCGTCTGTTGCACACATTCATACTTGTAGCGGACTGACTTATTTTCTGGATGGGACATTGTTAATGATTGCACGGTTGTTGGCAAAGCCGGTGGTACTCCATATTCACGGTGCCCGTTTCGATCAGTTTCTGGATGAATTATCGGCTCCTATGTTGTTTCTTGCACGGTGGCAGGCGCGCCGTGCCAGCAGAGTGGTGGTGTTATCGGAAACCTGGCGGGAGACCCTGGCTGACAGACTGCCCGGTGCGCGGTTAAATGTTATCGCCAATGGTGTTCCTGTGCGTGACGAGTCGGTGGAAAAAGAAAGCGTTTCGCAAACGGTATCCATTTTATTTCTGGGTAACCTGTCGCAGCGCAAGGGTGTGTGGGAATTGATTGATGCCATGCGTGCGGTTCCGGCCACGGCCACCTTGATGCTGGTGGGAGGAGAAGATGATCCGGGCATTTCGGATGCAGCACAGGTTCGGATTAACGAGCTTGGCATGGCTGATCGTATCAAATTGATCGGGCCAGCCTATGGTGAAGAAAAGCATCAATGGTTGGAAAAAGCGGATATTTTTGTTCTGCCCTCACATGCGGAAGGCTTGCCCATCGCTTTGCTTGAAGCGATGGGAGGGGGTATACCAGCGGTGGTGACAGCGGTGGGGGCAATGCCTGCCGTGATAGACGATGGGGTTCAGGGAAAAGTGGTGCAGCCCGGTGATGTTGATGCGTTGTCTGCCGCGTTGACGACGTTGGTTAATGATTCGACGTTACGACGCAACATGGGAGAGGCAGCTCGCAAGCGTTGTCTTGCTGATTATGGCGTAGAGCGTAGTGCGGAAAATTATGTGCGTTTGTATGCTGAGATAGTCAATGCCAATAAGTGAGTCATATTATTTTAATCTGTGTTTAACACGGGCATTGTGGCACGAGAAAACTGGGTGTTGTTAACGCAGAGTTCGCAGAGACGCAAAGGCCGCAGAGAAAACAAAAATAAAGCTTTTCGACCTTTGCGTTAAATACTCAATACGGTAATAAATTCACGTCATATGAAGAACCTGTATACCTCATTAATATCCAGCATCGTATTCCCCCTGCATGAAAAGTTGAAAGGGCATACTACGGTCAGCACTAAAAAGGCGATGGAAAGTAGCCAGTGGTGGTCTGTTGAACAACTGGAAGAGCATCGTGTGCGGCGGTTACGGGAGTTTCTCTCACAGGTCTATACCCATGTGCCGTATTACCGATCCCTGTTTGATGAGCTTGGGTTTGATGTCTCATCGGTGAAATCCGTTACCGATCTTCAGCAGCTACCTTTTCTGGATAAGAAAATTATCAGAGAAAATCAGCAAGACCTGAAAGCGGATAACGCTACCCAGCTTTCGCAGTTCAATACGGGTGGGTCATCCGGGGAGCCGCTGGTGTTTTTTATTGGAAACTCTCGCGTGAGTCATGATGTTGCCGCCAAGTGGCGTGCCACACGTTGGTGGGATGTGGATATTGGCGACAGGGAAATTGTGTTGTGGGGTTCACCGATTGAGCTGGGTGCGCAGGATCGGTTTCGACTGTTGCGAGACCGTATGTTTAGGTCAACATTACTGCCAGCATTTGAGATGTCTGAAACGCATTTAAACGAGTTTATCACTGCCATCCGCGCTATTCGTCCAGGCATGTTGTTCGGTTATCCATCGGTGCTGGCACATATTGCGCAACATGCGGAAAACAATGATTTGCCGTTAGACGATCTTGGCATCAAGGTTGCCTTTGTGACTTCGGAACGATTGTATCAGGAGCAACGGGAAAAAATTGAACGTCGTTTCGCTTGCAAGGTTGCCAATGGCTACGGTGGGCGTGATGCCGGTTTTATCGCTCATGAATGCCCCGAAGGGGGAATGCACATCACCGCAGAAGATATTATCGTTGAGATCGTAGATCCGCAGGGTAAGGTGGTGCCGGATGGTGAAAGTGGTGAAGTGGTTATTACCCATTTGTTCACCGATGACTTTCCCTTTATTCGTTACCGTACCGGTGATGTGGCTTCGCTGGATACGAAAACATGTTCATGCGGACGCGGATTGCCCCTGCTTAAGGAAATTCATGGTAGAACCACTGATTTTATTGTCGCCGCCAACGGTACAGTGATGCATGGGTTGGCGCTTATTTATGTATTGCGCGAAATGGAAGCCATAAAGTCATTTAAAATTATTCAGGAAACCCTGGAATGGATTCGTGTAGAAGTGGTGGGAGATGAACATTTTTCCGAGCAGCATATCGTACGTATCATGTCCGGTTTTAAACAGCGTCTTGGTGAGAGTGTCAGTGTGGATGTGGAAAGGGTAGAAAAAATAAAGCCGGAACGTTCAGGGAAGTATCGTTATGTTATCAGCAAGGTTGCGGTGACATAAGTTTGCGATGAACTTAAATTAATGAATGGAGCATGAGCTTGGGACTTAGAAAGAAACTGGTTGTTGGTGTCACGTTGCTGGCAGTGGCGATGTTAGCTCTGGTGGGTGGGTTTGCCGTTGAACATTATTTATTCAAAGAGAGTTCTCGGACTGATATAACCTGGGATGGCCCGGTATCTGAGGATAACCGTGATGTCTTTTATCCCCGATCTTTGACGGAAAACTGTGAAGAAACACTGGCAGCTCTTGATCAAGGGATATTGGAACTGGACAGCGCCAGTGCACAAATGGTGGGTTTGAATCCCATATGGGATCTGGGCGATGATGCTACCGGGTATTCTCATTTTAATCTTCATTCTTTGCGGTTTATCTCATGCTTGATCAAGGTTGGAGGGGAGGGGCAAGTCGCACGCCTGGATCAAGCAAACCTCATTTTTCGCAATTGGCTGGAGAATAATCAACCCGATTCTCCAGCGTCTGATTGGGCGTGGACGGAGCATGCCACATCATGGCGTTCTGTCGTATTTGCCTATTATTGGTTAACAGCACAGCGAACAAATTATTTTAATGTGAATGATGTTTCGCTATTTTCCGTAGCGATTGCCGAGCATGTGGCGTTTATCCAGCGTCCTTCGGTTTATCGGCCCGATCACAATCATGGCTTAAATAATGCGCTTGCCCTGCTTGCATTGGCTATGGTGGTCGATGATTCTCAATTACAGCGTGAATTGTTGCAATTAGGATTCTTCAGAGCCGAACAGCAAATGCGGGATAATGTTTCTGATGATGGCATCCATCTTGAGCAATCCGGTTTTTATCAATTCTATACCCTGCGCTCATTTCTTGAGGTGCTTCGTGTTGCCCGGAACATTGGTTGGCCGATATCCGAGCAGTACCAACGTAGACTCGCCAATATGATTACCGCTGGTATGGTGATGGCGGGGGAAGATGGCAAAGTCGATGGTATGCCTTACAGCATGCCAGGAGAGGTGATGACATCATTATTTGACACTAATCCGGATCTTGTTCGTGATGGGTATTTGCTGGATACAAGCGGTAATGTGATTGATCATTCTCCGCGTAAACGGCTGAGTGTCTTTGCTGAGGGAGGGTACAGTTTTTTTGCTGCCGAACAAAAAGAGGGTATCGAGATTGTATTTCATACGCGCATTCTGGATGCGCCACATGCCCACCGGGATGCGTTGGGTATTACCGTACGTACTGGAGATGGAGTACTACTGCCTTTTTCTTCCACGATGTACACATCAAAAAACTACCCTCAATGGAAGGAGTATTTTTTTGGTTCCGTTTCGCATAATGGAGTAATGGTAGAGGGTGTGGAGCAGGTGCCACTGAATCGTCGTCGTGAAGGTTTGCCGGCTTTGATAGCGGATTCCTGGAAGCTGAACGGTATCGTAGAGTCAACAGGGCTTGCAGACTGGTTCGCGGAATTTCGTCGGCGGCACCAACTCGACAGGCGAAGTCTTCAGGAACGCGCAGTGCCCAGTGGAGGCGAGGTTTTGAATTCGGGTAGCAAGGGAATGGTTGATTATGTCACGGCAAAACATACAACCTACCAAGGTGTTGAGCAGATAAGAACGGTGGTAAAAGTGGGGACACGCCTGCTGTTGGTTCGGGATCGTCTTCAAGGCGACAACGTTAATCATTATACCCAACAGTTCCATTTTCCATCTGACAGCTTGGTTAAGCTAGAGGGGAAAGCGGGAACCATTGAAAAAAATGGCAGAGTGATCGCCCGGACTCAACAGCTTATGCCCGCTAACGTGCAGGTCTGTAGCGGTAAGGAACGACCGGACCCTTGTGGCTGGTACACCGATACGTCTTCTTTGCCTCGTGCTTCACCGGTTTTAATGCATTCGGCCGATGGTGAGCAAGTGGAGTTTTTATGGGTATTGCAATCTGGGGAGGAGCCATTGAAAGTATTCCGGAAAGATGAAGGTAACGGCGATATTCGTCGCATACAGGTTGATGTGAATGGTTCACAATACACGGTAGAATTGACAGACCGGGGAGTGAATATCGAACTTGCATCAGCCTCGTGACGTTTGAAGAAAACACTGCCCTTTGATATGAAAATGAATGACACCCCTCACTCGGTTCAACTGGATATCCTTGCTATGGCTCCCAATGCATGGAACGGGCCGTGGATGAATCGGCAGCAACTGCTTTCAAGATTGGGGGTGCAGCACAATATTATTTATACCAATGGGGTGTGGATGGTGTGGGACAGACATCAGACGGCGTGGAAAAAAGCGCCTGTTAACGGTGATTTCTGCGCTCAGGATCAGGTACTGGTGGATCATTCGCCAAAGTTTTTGTTGCGCTGGCCTAGATTCCCAGTGCTTGATCATTTGGCAATCCGCCTGGCTGTGCGTCGTTGGAAACGTGCACGTACCCTAGGGAAGGGGGTGCCACGAGTGGCCTATTTGTTTCATCCGCAGTTCTATCCTTACGTCAAAAAAATCCAGCCCGATTTTGTGGTTTACCATGTCTATGACATGCTCAGTCTGACGCCGGAATGGAATCGTGAGCTGGATGAACAGCAACAGGCGCTTTTAGCGATGGCTGATTTGGTAGTGGCGTCATCGGATGTTATTGCTGAAGATCTTACTGCCATCAGCGGGAAGCCTGTTGAAATGCTTCCTAATGGCGCGGATTTTGACGTTTTTTGTGGTGCGGCGACAGATGACCGCCCCGAACCTGATGACCTTGTCAATGTTCCCCATCCGCGAATTGGTTACGTGGGCAACCTTAACCTTAAAGTTGATTTTCCGTTAGTTGCTGCACTTGCACAAAATCATCAGAACTGGAATTTTGTATTTGTGGGTGGAAAAGGGAAGCTCGATGCCCGTACACAAAAGGGGTTTGATGCGTGTGTCAGTTTAAAAAATGTCTATTTTCTCGGTGCTAAAGATTACCGCGAAATACCCGGTTATGCCGCCAATATGGATGTCAATCTCATGTGTTATCGCGTGGAGGGGGATGTATGGACTCGTGGCATATACCCACTGAAGCTTCATGAATATCTGGCGACCGGAAAGCCGGTTGTCAGTTCCGATATTCCCAGTGTCGTTCCTTTCGAATCGAATGTTGCCATTGCGAGGGCCACTGAGCAGTGGCCGGAGTTGATAGATGCAGCATTGCAAGGCAATGGTGCGGGCAATACAACGCAACGTCGCATGGTGGCAAAAGAAAATAGCTGGGACGCAAGGGCAAGGCGGTTGAACGGCTGTTTGACAAATATGGTTGGCGGCCAATAAAACGTATCGATTTTTGCCTGATACTGTATTTTAGAGAAGATAATGCCTGTGACAGCGAGAGCCTGATAAATGAGAGATATAGCTGTAACGCTTATCGTTTTTGGCGTATTACCGTATATCCTGGTGCGGCCGCACATTGGCGTATATATGTGGTCGTGGATTGGGTATATGGCCCCTCACCGGTTAGGGTGGGGGTTTGCCTCTACTTTGCCCTTTGCTGCACTGATCGGAGTGGCAACACTCGCGGCTCTGTTGTTTTCGAAAGAGCCAAAGCGTATTCCTCTTACTTCAATAACCGTCACCCTGATATTGTTTTTGGTGTGGATGGTGATTACAACACTATTCGCCACCAACCCGGACGAGGCGATGGCCAAGTTGTCCAAGGTACTCAAAATACAGCTGATGATTTTTCTTACCTTGATGTTGTTTAACAATCGCGAGCGCATTCATGGGCTGGTGTGGGTGATTGTTATTTCGTTGGGGTTTTATGGTGTGAAAGGGGGGATTTTCACATTACTGACCGGTGGACAGTTTCACGTTGTCGGGCCACCCGGCAGCTTTATTGTGGGCAATACGTCGCTGGCATTGGCTCTGGTGATGGTGTTTCCTCTTATGCGTTATTTACAAATGCAGACGGATAACAAGTGGATTAAGCGAGGGCTTATTGCTGCAATGGGTCTTTCTGCGTTATCGATACTGGGTTCTTATTCCCGGGGAGGGGTTCTCGCCATCTTAGCTATGGGAGGCTTTATGCTGCTTAAAAGCAAGAAGCGAGGGCTGATGATAGTAATGCTGGTCTTGTCCATTCCCGTGGCTGTTGCATTTATGCCGGATCGCTGGATGGGGCGTATGCAGACGGTACAAAATTACGAAGAAGATTCTTCTGCTATGGGGCGTATTACCGCGTGGATGTTTGCCATTGAGATGGCAAAGGGCCGGTTTATGGGTGGGGGCTTTGAGTCTTTTATACCCGTTAATTATCACCTTTATGCGCCCGACGTTGTAGAAATGCTGTTGGAAAAAGCGGATGGGCGTTATCAGGGTGCCCATAGTAGCTATTTTTCCGTATTGGGAGAGCACGGTTTTGTTGGGTTATTCCTTTTTCTGACGTTGGGTTTTGTGTCATGGCGTACGGGCTCGTGGGTAACGAAATACGCCGCTGATTCCGACAGTTTGTCGTGGGCAAAAGAACTCGCTGGAATGATTCAGGTCAGTCTGGTGGGGTTTGCCGTGGGCGGGGCATTTCTTTCACTGGCTTATTTTGACCTCCTGTATCACTTAATGGCACTACTGGTTTTGCTGAAGTTGCAAGTATCTCAATCCCTTGCTGGGGGAAATACGAATGGGCAGTTGAAACGGCCACAAAATAATCGGGAAATGTCTATACAGCGCAAGGGTGGATATTAATGGCTCACGAAGACTCTTCGAAAAGTAGTAATTTTGAACGCAGCTGGAAAAAACGCTTTGGGCAGTATGCTGAAGCACGGGACGACGATGCAGGCATTGCCGGCTGGACTCAGAGTGGACTGGAAACCCGTGTACGTAATTTCGACGCTTTATGGGTACCGTCGGTTGAAGCGCGCTTGTGGCTTGATGCCGGTTGTGGTGCGGGTACTTACTCCCGATTTATGTCGGATAAGGGAAAACAGGTTGTCGGGCTGGATTATTGTTATCCTGCTGTGAAAAAGGCATTAAAGCGTAGCCCCGATAGTGCAGTATGGGGTGTCGCGGATGTCAGACGATTACCTGTCGCAGGTGGCAGTTTTGATGGTGCCATATGTTTTGGTGTGACTCAGGCATTATCAACGTCGAGCGAAGTATCCCAAGAATTGGCTGCGGCAGTGAAGCCTGGTGGAGAAATATGGATTGATGCGTTGAACAGTGCGTGCCTGCCGCATCTTGTTGGGCGTGTGAAACGAAAACTTTTGCAGCGCGATATGCATTTACGTTATGAGTCACCACGGCAACTTCGTCGCGCCATGGCAGACGCAGGGATCGTGAAATTGAAGCGCTACTGGATTCCGATTTTACCCTACCGGTTTTGTCGTTATCAGTGGTTTTTTGAAACCAGAGGAGTGCGCTGGTTGTTGCATACACTACCAATACTTGGAGCGCTTTTAAGTCATGGGTTTGTGATAAAAGGATACCGGCAGCAATGAGCATCCATCCCCCTTCAGCAAACAAAGGAATATCTAGGTGAGAGCATTGGTTCGTGCGGTAAGCGCTGTTGTTTCTTCAAGGGGTGCCAGCGCTCGGTTGCTTATATTGATTTATCATCGTGTGCATCCGGTTGCGGACCCGTTGCGCCCGGGTGATGTCGATGCGGTGACGTTCGATTGGCAGATGGAAGTTCTGGCACGCTATTTTACGCCGCTGGCGCTGGATAATGCCATGGAGCTTCTTCGACAGGGGAAATTACCCGCCAATGCTGTATGCGTCACTTTTGATGATGGTTATGCCGATAATGTTGAAGTGGCGTTACCTATTCTGCAACGCTGGGCTGTGCCCGCTACATTTTTTCTGACCACAGGTTTTTTTGAGCACGGTTGCATGTGGAATGATCGTATTATTGAACTGCTGAGAACGGTAGATACACCGAAGTTGTCTCTGTCGAGCCTGGGGTTGGGTGAATACGAAATAACCTCCATGGATGCGCGGTTGCATATGGTAAATTCAGTGCTCCGGCAATTAAAGCACTTGCCACTTGAGGAGAGGGATCATCAGGTTCAGCGCCTTGAAAATGCGTTGAATGTTGACGTTTCATATTTTCCCATGATGCAAAAAGAACAGGTGTCGGTACTGGTCAAGGCAGGAATGGGCGTGGGCGCACATACGGTTAATCATCCCATACTCAGTAAAATCAGTTTGGATGAAGCCAGGCAGGAGATTGAGTCAGGGAAACAGCAACTGGAAGTATTGACTGGAAAAGAAGTTACCTTGTTTGCCTATCCCAATGGAGCTCCGGGCAGGGACTATGGAGCGGAGCATGTTGATTTGGTAAAAGCAGCGGGCTTCGATGCTGCGTTTTCAACCGCCTGGGCAGCGGCACAACATACGGATGACTTTATGCAGATGCCGCGAGTGGGGTCATGGGACAACACACGGTTTCGTTTTTATTTACGGTTGGTTCGCAACTATCGTACTGGAAATGCTGAGCGTGTCGTCACAGGGGATGGGCAATAGCGTGTGATCTTTGGAATGGACTTGCTAGTGAAAATGCGAATGTTCAATACAGATTATTTTGAGAGGAATGCTGCACGGAGCCTGCGCCAGCTGTTTGCCATACTGGTGCTGTTCTTTCCATGGTATGGAGCGCAGGCGCAGGTTTTTTTCGCTGATCCTGCAACTTATCGCTCAATGTTAGGCCAGCTCAAAGCAGGAGATACTCTCTCATTGCGTTCAGGTACCTACGAAGACGGGTTATCGATAACCCGTATGCACGGGCAACCCGGAAAACCCATTGTTATTGTCGGTCCCGAGGAGGGCTTTCCTGCAATTTTTCTCGGTAGCCAGGATCAATCCAGAAATACCGTACAGATCAAAGACTCAAGTTATGTCACTATTCGTCATTTGAAGTTAGACGGCATGGGGATAGCTGATATCGATGCTGTCAATGCTCGAGGTATCACTCATCATATTACCGTCGAAAATCTCAAGATCCTCCGTTATGGCGGTAGCCAATTGACGGTAGGAATCGCCACGCGTGGTCCTGCCTGGAATTGGGTTATTCGTAAAAATCTGATTGTCGGTGCGGGGACCGGGATGTATTTAGGTAATTCTAATGGCGCTGCCCCATTCGTGGCAGGCTTGATCGAGGGTAATGTCGTGTTGCATACCTTGGGTTACAACTTACAAATAAAGCATCAGAAACCACGACCCCAAGGTGTTGGGTTGCCGAAGGGAGAAAACACAACCATCATTCGCCACAATGTGTTTAGCAAGGCTGAAAATGCTGCCATGAATGACAGGTGGGCTCGTCCTAACGTCTTGTTGGGACACTGGCCCTTACGGGGGGAAGGACAGAATGATCAATATCTGGTGTACGGCAATTTTTTCTACCAGAATCCCAGCGAAGCTTTATTCCAGGGTGAAGGGCATATTGCTTTTTACAATAATCTGTTGGTCAACGACGTTGGCTCTGCGTTGAACGTACAGAAACATAACGATAAGCCTCGGCGAATCGATATTTTTCAAAATACCATTGTGGCGCGTAATACCGGTATCAAGGTGCGCCACAGTGTTACGGACTATGTACAGCGGGTAGTTGCAAACGCAGTGTTTGCTTCTACGCCGTTACGATTGGATCCTTTGGTGCAAAAACAGAATAACTTTCTTGGAACCTATCGTTCAGCTTTATCGCTATTGAGAGGGCCACAGAATGAGCCAGGAGAGTTGGATTTCTTTCCCAAGTCCGCAAAGCTGAGAGGTTCACCGGTTGACATGTCACCATTTACACGCTTTGAAGATTGGGATCGGGATTTTGATGGTGTTCCGCGCTCAGCGACATATCGTGGTGCCTACGAGGGAAGGGGGGATGGAGCTGTATGGCTTCCGAGGCTTGAGCAAAAGCCGTTGCTCTCCAATACGCTTGTTAGACAAGGGATGGTCGGAGACCGCTAAAAAAGATCGTTGAGCAAAAAAACATTTGACTGATTAATTTAGGATTATTGTTTGTGTGCCTGAAGCCAGAGTTCGAGCATCATGAATACCCAGATTGCGGTGCCGTAATATGCAGCGTGTTCGTCTCGGTGTTGACGGGTCAGATGATCAATAAATTCGGGGCGAATAAAATTCCGGTGTTTCAGGTCTGAGAGGCAGTCTTTTGCGAGTTGTTGTAGCTGGGGGTGGGTGGATAACCAGATGCCAAAGGGCAGTCCAAAACCGTGCTTGCTTTTACTTTGTACCTGAGGCGGTAAGAAATCACGTAGCGCCTCCTTGAAAAAATAACGCAGTTTTAACCCTTTGACCTTGAAGCTGGGTGGGATGCGTGTTGAAAAATCGATGAGGTTGTCCTGAAGCAATGGGAACTGTGCATCGACTCCCGCCAGCGAGCACATGCGCGTGACTTTACGAAGATCATTGTCGGCCAGTACCTGTTTCCATTCGAGGTAGAGCATGCGATTGATAATGGAATTGCTGTGGGTATCAGCATATCGTTCACGCTGAAGTTTTTGTGGATGATCAGTATCGATTGAGGAAAGAAAGTCGTCAGTAAACATTTCTGTGGCGATAATGCGATTGATAAAATTGTAGCTTTCCAATCGGTCTGGCATTGGAATGTTTGCTTGTTCGATATAGCTGCGTGCTTTGCGGATAGGCATAATATTTTTGCCGCCAGGAAAGGCGAAAATTAGTGGTTCCAACAGCCAGCTTCGCAACACTTCCGGTACGTTGTTGTAAAATCCAAAAATCTTTTGTTGCGCGTAACGCTCGTTTCCACCGAACAATTCGTCACCACCATCGCCGGACAACAGAGTATCGGTACCGTCATTTTTTGCCAGCAGTGCGCAAAAGTAGGTTGGTACTGCTGAGGCATTCCCGAAAGGTTCATCATAGGCGCTGGCGATACGTGGGAGCAGGTCACAGACATCTTCCGGTGTGACGTAATATTCATGATGAATGGTGTTATAGAATTTTGATGAAGCGCGGGCATAATCCATTTCATCGTAGCCTTTGGCGGCGAATCCGATGGAATACGTATTTACCGGTTCTCCAAGTACCTTTCCAAGCATACCGGACACGGCGGAACTATCGACGCCTCCGCTGAGGAAAGCGCCAGGGGTTCCTGTGGTGTCTGCACACTGTTTTACGGCTAAATGCAGTTGATCATGGAGTTCGGTTTTTAAGCTGGGAAAGTCGCCGTGCCTGGTGTCGTTAAATTGTGGGCGCCAGTAGGTCTCTATTTCCAGTTTCCCATTTTTAACGTGCGCGTACTGTCCGGGCAGCAGTTTTTTCTGTTGGTGATAAATGGTGCCGGGGCTGGGAACTGCATGGAAAAATAAATATGCGAAAATATGTTGATTATCGATGCTGGAATCTATTTCAGGATGTTGTCGAATCGCATCGGTAGTGGAGCCAAAAACCAATCCACCCTGCGTCGTCTGCCCGTAACACAAACGCTGGATTCCAATGCGGTCAATGGCCAGAAATAATTCATTTTTGTTGCTGTCAATGATGGCAAATGCGAAGGGACCGTGTAAATAATCCAATAGTTTTAGGCCATGCTGTTGGTAGGCGTTAATCAGTGTGGAGGCGTGACCCTGTTGTTTTGCTTGTGTCGAAAGTTTTTCGTCTGACCAGATAGGCTGGCCTGTCATTGAAACCATCAAACCCTGTGCTTCGATACAGTGAAGGTGGTTTTCGGCAGCTTGTGCAAAAAGAGCCTGTGAGCCGGACTCCCCCACTGCGGAATGCTTCATGGGTGCAGGAATTAGTCCGCTGGCCATGGTGTCCAGTATGGTTCTGGGGTTTTGTTGGTTGCACTCCAGGTTTATCCAGCCACAAATTCCGGTCATTTTTTTGGTCAACTATTGTTTGGAGGAACCCCTGGTCAATTTTTTAATCAGAGGTTCCTTAAGGGAAGAGAGGTCAGTTACTGTTATTTTTTTGTTCTTTTTTTTCAGGTATGTCTTTCCATGCACCTGCTTTTTTTAATTTATTTTTTAGCCCTGGAAGGGGGAAACCCAGTGAGTAGGCTGTTTGGGCATGTTTTAATGCGGTCGGATAATTTTTTCTCGCGACTAAAAGTAGTCCAAGGTTGTAGTGTATTTCGGAATTATTCGGTGCTATCGACAGCGCTGATTCATATTGTTCTTGGGCTTTTTGGTATTTTTTTTGTTTGTGCAGATGAATAGCGTAGAGTACTCGCGCTGTGGCATCCACGGGCCGGAGTTCCGTTGTGGGCCTGTATTCGATGGCCTTTTGGAAATAGTACTCGACGCCCTTATCCGGTGGATGGGGGTACTTTGGCAGCCAGTTCACCATAAATTGAAGTCCTTTTGGGTGGTTGGGAAACCAGCGCAGAATGAAGTCAATTTCTCCCCAGATGTTGTAATGTTTTCCGCCAGTATATCCATTGTTAACTTGGTTCAAGGCGGGCACCAAGTGATTGGATTCCACTGAACGAAGATATTCGTGCGTCCACGAATCTGTATCGTAGTAGTCATTGGGGCCACCTTCTACAATTGCGGCTTGGATATCGGAAGGAATCAGAGCGTACAAAGCGAAACAAATAATGAGTAGTTCGATGAGCCACGGATGTGAGTCATGTTTGCGTGGGTAAATTGTCAGACGATGAAAAAAATTATCCATTTTTGTTGGCGAGCCCCGAGAAGGGTGTAAATTCCTTAATAATCAATTTTATTGACCGCGGATTTCGGTCTGGAAACCGACACATCCATATTATATTGGTCAGCGTACTAGGACCACACTGAAGCACTCACGCACTGATTCTATTGTAAACAAACGAGATAGTACAGAGGGATGAATGGTGTGAATGTTTACATTCAGAGGTGGGCTAATCCGGTGATTGAGTTGTTCCTGTTACGCATTATCCGTATCATGGCGCGGGCTGGCGCAGGGCAAACCATCGCGCTGGCGACAGAATGATCAACATTGTTTTTGGCACCTGTCGGTGAGTTACACAAGCGATATAGAATGAGTGCAGGAGAAGTGCAGGTGCGGCCCGGTAGACTGATTATCCTTGGAGCTAGTGTGACCGCGTTGGCTGTTGTACGTAATGCTGTGGCCAACAAGTTGGAACCTGTGTTGCTGGATACCCGTGACGGTGTTGCCTTTCAGTCTTCGCTGGCAAAAAATATTTTTTGCGATGGGCACAGTGATAGCGAGATATTGCACACACTGCTGGCATTGGGCCAATCCGGAGGGTGTTCGCTTATTGCCACGAGTGACCGATGGATCGATTTTTTGGTATCGAACCGTCCTTCGTTGGAACAGGCCTACGACATAGTGCTGCAGGCCAGCAATGATGTGCTGACGATTTGTACCGATAAACTTCTGTTTGCCCGCTGGTGCGATGAAAATAATGTAGTGGCCCCGCGTTTGTATCAGTTTGATGCGCAAGACGACTTGCCGCCGGATACAGAACTGAGTTATCCGCTGTTGCTGCGTCCATACAAAGGCGTGATGAATGCGGGGGCAGGTGAAGTGCCTAAGGCAATAGAAGTGGTTGATCGTGCCAGCCTTCAACAGTGGTTAAAAACTTTTCGTGATGCCCAGGTTCAGCCCATTGTGACGCAATCACTGCTTGGTCTTGACGTGATTCAATATTCCGTGGGACTTGTACGTAATGGCGAGCACATGGTGAGCTTTGTTGCGGAAAAATTACGCCCGATAGCGGATCAGTGTGCCGTTGGTTGTTATGTGGTGTTGTGCGAAAACCCCGCAGTGGAAAAGTTGGCGCGTGATGTGGCAAAACGTATCGATTATTTTGGTATTGCGGAATTTGAAATTCTGCATGCGCGGAAAACCGGGGAAAACTACCTGATTGAGATCAATGCCCGACCCTGGATTCAATATGAACTTGGTCCTTGCTCCGGGCATAATTTATTGCAGGTTTTGCTGGATGCTCCGGCCTATGATGCCGCCAGGGAAAAAAAGTCTGGTATCCGTTGGTTGGATTTCAATGATGACCTGTTTAATTGTTTTTCCCGCAGTGTTGGTTTGGTGCGCAGGGGAGATGTTTCCTTGTTTCGCTACCTGCTTTCGTTGCTGCGAGCCAATGCTTTTGCTAAATGGCACTTGAGAGATCAACGGCCGTTTTGGCGAGCCTTGAGCCAATCAATAGTCGATATTTTTACTCGTGGCCGTCGGTAAAGAGGTTGGGGATTCGGAGTGGTATATGTCTAAACGTGTATTGATGGTGGCATTTCAGTTTCCCCCCTTTCAGGGAAGTAGCGGAATCCATCGCACCTTGAGTTTTTGTCGGTATTTGCCAGAAAATAATTGGCAGCCATTGGTGCTGACACCCAAGGCGAGAGCCTATCCACGTCGATCGGATGATTTGTTGAGCAAGATTCCTCAAGACTTGGTGGTTAAAAAAACCTTTGCATTGGATGCCGCGCGGGATTTGGCGATTATGGGGCGATATCTGCGTTGCTCGGCCATTCCTGATCAGTGGGCAAGCTGGTGGTTCAGTGCGGTGCCTGCCGGGTTGCGGATGATCAAACAGTACCGCCCGCAGGCTATTTGGTCGACCTACCCCACCTCATCAGCACACATGATTGCCATGACTTTGCAACGGATCAGTGGTTTGCCTTGGATCGCTGATTTTCGTGACCCTATGATTTATGAAAGTTTTCCCACGGAGCCGATGACCCGCCGCAGTCGTTCCTGGCTGGAGCGAAAAACCCTGCAGAATTGTGCCAGCGCAGTGTTTGTGACTCCGAGTGCGCAAGCCTTGTATCAGGGGCGTTATCCATCATTGCCAGACTCACGTTTTACACTGATTTCGAATGGCTACGATGAGGAAAGTTTTTCGTCTTTGTCAGCAGCAGCGATACCCACATCACTGGATGCTAGCAGGCCACTCACACTGGTACATAGTGGTTTGCTGGAACCACAAGACCGTGACCCTGAACCGTTTTTTACTGCACTGGCGCAGCTGCTGGAACAGGGAAGAATTCAGCGGGGAAAACTGAAGGTCATCTTGCGCGCGAGTGGCAGTGAATCGCTGTACCACGAACAGATAAAGGCCCGTGGTCTATCCGATGTGATAGCGCTGGAGCCTCATTGTTCCTACCCGCAAGCGTTGGAAGAAATGCTTTCCGCCGATGGCTTACTGGTGTTTCAGGGATCGGATTGCAACCGTCAAATCCC
>Ga0316203_1001126_pt1 | contig 21417 bp, 19 predicted proteins | sample 6monrhotite_MG_FD_204940 | JGI IMG/M metagenome (GOLD analysis project Ga0316203, IMG submission 204940) | Microbial mat bacterial communities from mineral coupon in-situ incubated in ocean water Damariscotta River, Maine, United States -... | ecosystem: Environmental > Aquatic > Marine >... | reverse complement strand
AGAGAGAAAAACGGCGGCTTTTTTTAAGGCGTGGACTGTCAAGGAGGCTTACGCAAAGGCGACCGGGGAGGGGTTGGCTGTATTGGAACAGGTTGAGACTTCACTGTCTCAAGATGGCCCGGCAGCATTGTTGAACGTCCACGGGAATTCTGGAGCAATGCTGCGCTGGTCGTCCTGTCAGATTTATCCTTCTCCAGGGTACATGGCAGCACTGGTGGTTGAGGGGGATGACTGGGATTTACAATGTGTCATGCATAATCCAGGTATCGAGTAATCGCGAAATGACTCGAGGTTATTACGAGGGATTTCAATGCAGTTATGGGATATTAAGGCGGTATGCAATAAACTTAAATCTCAAACGCTACGGGTATATTATCCATTTCATGGGCGGGTTTCTGATTGCATAAAGCTTGTAAATCAATTGCCGATAGGCTCTTAGGAGCTACAGCATCAAAAATTCCTTGTTATTGTTATATCTGACGTGATACCGGCGATGTGAGGCGGGTGAATGAAAAAAGCAGCAATGAAGGACATGCAGGACAACAGTTATTTGTTTAGTGCGAATGCTGGATTCATCGAAGAGCAATACGCAGTGTTTTTACAAGACCCATCAGCCGTGAGTGCTGACTGGCGGGCTCTTTTTTCCGATGAAAAGTTTACCGGTTTGCAGACTGGTGGTGACGTGTCCGGGCCCGAGGCGGATCATCAGGCAATACGCGATGAGTTCAGGCGCATGGTCAGGCAGCCTCGGATGCAGACTGTCGCGAATGTGGCACTGCCGGAAAAGTCCTGCCTGGATGCCAAACAAGTGGCTGTTTTACAGCTGATTAATGCTTATCGTTTCCGCGGTCATGAACATGCGGACCTCGACCCGCTGGAGTTGCGTGATCAGGATCTGGTGCCGGAGCTGCATCCCGCGTTTTACAAGCTGGATGACGACGACATGGCGGCTGTGTTCAACACGGGCTCGCTGGTGGGTGAAGATACCGCTTCGCTACAAGAGATTCTGGAAATTCTGCGCCGTTCATATTGTGGTCACATTGGCCTGGAATATATGCACATCACGGATACACAGCAGAAACGCTGGATACAGCAACGTGTGGAGGGTGCTGGCAGTCGAGACGAGTTCCCGAAAAAACAACGTCTGGATATTCTGAAATCCATTTTGTCTACCTCGGAATTTGAGCGCTATCTGCATACCCGTTATGTGGGGCAAAAACGCTTTTCGCTGGAAGGAGCGGAATGCCTGATTCCCATGTTGCGTCAACTGTTGCAGCAGGCGGGTGAAAACAAGGTGGCTGAAGTGGTGATGGGTATGGCGCACCGTGGACGCCTGAATGTGTTGACCAATATTCTGGGCAAGGCACCCAGTTCTTTGTTTGACGAATTTGAGGGCAAATCGGCCGAGCAGATAGTTAATGGTTCGGGGGATGTGAAATATCATCAGGGGTTTTCATCGGATATTGAAACTCCGGGTGGCATTGTGCATCTGGCCTTGTTGTTTAATCCGTCGCATCTGGAGATAGTGGGCCCGGTGGTGGGTGGTTCGGTGCGCGCCCGACAACACCGCCGTAAAGATACTACCGGTGGCATGGTTTTGCCTGTGCTGATTCATGGTGATGCCGCATTTTCCGGCCAGGGCGTGGTGATGGAAAATTTCAACATGTCCCAGGCACGTGGTTTCAGTATCGGTGGCACGGTACACATTATTATTAATAACCAGATCGGCTTTACTACCAGCAATCCGCTGGACTCGCGTTCCACGACGTATTGCACCGAAGTGGCGCGAATGATTCAGGCACCGATTTTTCACGTCAATGGTGATGATCCGGAAGCTGTGGCACGAATCATAAAAATCGCCTTGGATTTTCGTATGGTTTATCGCAAGGATGTGGTGGTGGATATGGTGTGTTACCGCCGCCATGGCCATAGTGAAGCTGATGAGCCTGCCGCAACACAGCCGATGATGTACAAAAAAATCCGTCAGCATGCTCGGGTGGCACAACTCTACGCAGATCAACTGATCGATGATGGTATCGTCAGCGCAGATGATGTGGATGTGATGAATCTGCAATATCGGGATAGTCTGGATAACGGTGAAACCGTTGCGCCTGATGTCGTGAACAAGTATTACGACAAGCCCTATTGGGTAGACTGGAAACCGCATCAGGAAACCGACTGGAATGAAAAAATTGATACCCGCAAATCACAACATTATGTACAGGACGTAGTCAACCGTTTATATAGCCTGCCTGACAATATAACGCCTCACGCCAGTGTGCGCCGTATTTTGGATGACCGCTATAAAATGGCTAAAGGCGAAATGCCCATGGACTGGGGTTTCGCAGAAACCATGGCCTACGCCAGTCTGCTGGAAGAAGGGTATCCTGTTCGTTTGTCGGGACAGGACAGTGGTCGTGGCACTTTCTTTCATCGTCATGCGATGATTCATGACCAACAAGCCGGGGAGAGTTATACTCCGCTGCAACATCTTGCTGAAGTGCAGGGTGATTTTGTGGTGATTGATTCCTTGTTATCCGAAGAAGCGGTACTGGGCTTTGAATATGGCTTTAGTACTGCTGCACCTTATGCGTTGGTCATTTGGGAAGCGCAGTTTGGTGACTTTGCCAACGGTGCGCAGGTCGTGATTGACCAGTTTATTACTTCAGGCTCTTCTAAATGGGGGCGTTTGAGCGGCTTGGTGATGTTTTTGCCGCATGGTTTTGATGGCCAAGGCCCGGAGCATTCGTCGGCCCGTCTAGAACGCTATTTGCAGTTGTGTGCTGAAAATAATGTACAGGTATGTATACCGAGCGAACCCGCACAAATGTTTCATATGCTGCGTCGGCAAATGTTACGCAAAATACGCATGCCACTGATTGTAATGACACCAAAAAGCCTGCTGCGACATAAACTCTCCACATCGCGTCTGGAAAATTTATCTGACGGTGAATTTAAAACGGTTATTGATGATCCTGATGGGCTGGATGCCAAAAAAGTCACTCGTATCATCGTGTGCAGTGGTAAGGTATTTTTTGATTTATTGGATGCGCGCAGGAAACGTGAGTTACACAATGTCGTGCTGATTCGCATTGAACAGCTTTACCCTTTCCCCACCACACAGTTTTGTGACGTGCTGGCGACATATCCAAAAGCAAAACAAATTGTCTGGTGTCAGGAAGAACCGCAAAATCAGGGTGCATGGCAATATATCCAGCCAACCCTGCAAGACAGCAAACAGGATAAACAAGTGTTGTCCTATGCCGGGCGGTCAGCCGCAGCCGCACCCGCGGTGGGTAGTTACAAAAAACACATCCAGCAATTACAATCATTGATTGATGACGCATTATTGGGGTGATACTGGTAATGAAATACACAGCAAACAATCCGTGCTTAGGAACGTGCATGAAACAACTTCCCTGTTTTGCATCCCGGCTTCAGCCCGTCTTCGCCCGTTCTTCAATCACAAAAGCTCGAAATAGAACGACTATTCCTGCACTTTTGTTCAATCAGAACGAACGAAGGCGCACTAAATCCGGGCGCCAAACAGGGAAGTTGTTTCGTGCGCGTTCCTTACACAATATTCTGGAGAATCTTTATGCTTATTGATGTAAAGGTACCTGCTTTGTCAGAGTCCATTACTGATGGAACCCTGCTCAACTGGCACAAAAAGCCGGGTGAATTTGTCCGGCGTGATGAAAATCTTGTGGATTTGGAAACAGACAAGGTGGTATTAGAAATTGTGGCACCGAAAGATGGCGTACTACAGGAAATCAGCAAGAGTGATGGAGAACGAGTGGCGAGTGAAGAAGTGATTGCTACGATCAATGATGCCGCTCAACCCGGACAGGGCACACTTGCAGAAAAGCAGGCTGTCAGCGCTGAAAAAATGACAGCGGACGAAAAAATACCGGAGGTGTTATTAAGTCCCGCAGCAAAAAAGTTGGTATCAGAAAATAATATTGATCCCACCCGTGTGCCGGGAACCGGTCGGGATAGCCGTGTCACCAAGGCCGACATTATCCATTATCTGGAAACACGGAGTAGTGGTAAAAAACACGAAGAGACAGCCGATGAAAATGTGACGGCTGATGCTGTAAAAGCACCTATAATGAATGTACCAATGGGTGCCCGGCCCGAAAAGCGTGTACCCATGAGTCGTTTGCGTGCGCGCGTGGCAGAGCGGCTCAAAGATGCGCAAAACACGGCGGCTATCTTGACCACATTTAATGAAGTCAATATGCAGCCCATTATGACGTTACGCGAGAAATATAAAGACCGGTTTGAAAAGCAGCACGGTACGCGATTGGGCTTCATGTCTTTTTTTGTTAAAGCCGTGACGGAGGCGCTAAAGCAGTTCCCGGTAATCAATGCCTCGGTGGATGGAGAGGATATTGTCTATCATGGTTATTTTGATATCGGTATTGCCGTAGGCTCGCCGCGCGGGCTGGTGGTGCCTGTGTTGCGTGATGTGGATCAACTGGGCTTTGCCGATATCGAAAAAGGCATTCGTGACTTTGGTCAGCGTGCCCAGGATGGGAAATTATTGCTGGATGAGCTGATGGGTGGCACATTCAGCATCACTAACGGTGGTACCTTCGGTTCCATGTTATCCACACCCATACTTAATCCACCACAAAGTGCAATACTGGGTATGCACAACATTCAGCAACGGGCGGTGGTGGAAAATGGTGAAATAGTGGCACGACCCATGATGTATCTGGCCTTGTCTTATGATCATCGTATTGTTGATGGCAGTGACGCAGTGTTGTTTCTTGTTGCCGTTAAAAATACGCTGGAGGACCCAGCACGCCTGTTGTTGGAAATATAATCCTTATAAGCCTGTTCCTGTTGAAAAATAAATTCAAGGAATCAAGTCATGGCAGATTTTGATGTAATCGTTATTGGCGGTGGTCCGGGTGGTTACGTGGCAGCCATTCGTTGTGCCCAATTGGGGCTGAAAACAGCCTGCATTGATGATCGTGTTGATGAAAAGGGAGAGCCTTCTCTGGGCGGTGTCTGTCTCAATGTGGGCTGCATTCCGTCCAAGGCATTATTGGATACCACGCATCATTATCATTGTGCGCAACATGAATTTGCCGGGCACGGTATCAGTATTAAAGGCCTGGAAATTGATATTGCCACGATGATGGCGCGTAAAAATAAGGTGGTTAAAACTCTGACGGATGGTATTGCCATGTTATTCGTCAAACATAAAGTGACTTGGCTCAAAGGGCAGGGCGAGCTAGTCGGTGAAAACCGTGTGCGCGTATCGTTGCACAACAATAACGAAAGTAAAGAATACCAGACAAATTCTATTATTATCGCCACAGGTTCTTCACCAGTCATGCCTGATGCCATACCGGATGATGAAAAAATCGTGGATTCTACCGGTGCTCTGGCATTTGAGTCTGTCCCCAAACGTCTTGCTGTGATCGGTGGTGGTGTAATTGGGCTGGAACTGGGGAGCGTGTGGACACGCCTGGGTGCCAAAACCTCTGTCATTGTACGTGGCAATAAGTTTCTAAAAAATGTGGATCAGCAAGTTGCCAATGTCGTACATCAGGATCTGGAAAAACAGGGCATGGATATTTTACTGGGAGCAAAGCTGCTTTCTGTAAAGCCCGGTAGAAAAAATGTCACCATCATTTATGCCACCGATGAAGGTGAAACAAAACTGATCGTGGATAAAGTACTGGTCGCCACGGGGCGCACGCCTAATACCGGAAGCATTGGTGCGGATGTAGTGGGTTTGATGCTGGATGCGCGTGGTTTTGTTGAAGTGGATGCCGAATGTCGCAGTAATCTGCCCAATGTTTTTGCCATTGGTGACGTGGTGCGTGGCCCTATGTTGGCACACAAGGCATCGGAAGAAGGTGTTGCTGTGGCAGAACGCATTGCCGGTCAACAGCCGGAGGTGAATTACGCCGTCATCCCATCAGTGGTATACACCTGGCCGGAACTAGCCTGGGTCGGTTTGACGGCGGAGCAATTACAGTCTGCGGGTACTCGTTTTAAATCCGGTGTGTTTCCTTTTGCCGCCAGTGGCCGTGCCCATGCTTCGGGTGATACCCGTGGTATGGTAAAAATTCTCAGCGATGCCAACACCGACCAGATACTCGGTGTACATATCTATGGCCCTAATGCCTCAGAGTTAATCAGCGAAGCTGTGGTGGCGATGGAGTATTTTGCGTCAGCAGAAGATCTCGCACGCACCGTGCATGCGCATCCCACCTTGTCTGAAGCGGTGCATGAGGCAGCATTAGCCGTTGATGGAAGGTCATTGCATTCATAGTCATTTTTTCTGTCTGGATATATAAAGAATAGACATGCAGTCACCTTCTCGCTTGATTGCCTACTTTAGTAATATATACCCGTGGCGTTATGGATTTAGGGTTAATTGTACGCCCTATTTCCTCCATGGCTGCGTTGAAACTCCTTGTAATAGAGTGACTATTACGCGTCATTTCGCCTTGCCATGAAGCAAATATGACGCACACTTAACCCTAAATCCATAACGTCACGGGTATAGATTTTGCTTTTTCTTTAGAGGTTGTACCGCTAAAGCTAACAAGTCCTATTAAACCTAAAATAAGTAATAATAGTGAATTTGGTTCGGGTATTTGTGTTTTGCTGTAAACAAGATTATCCAGACTGTAGTGCTCACTACCTAAACCAGCGCTAAAAGTTTGCACAGTATCGAAAGGTGTGTCTGCAAGTATTCCCCAAAATCCTCCTGTATAGGTATTGGCGATATCCGGACGGCCTGGCACTCCAAAAGTATCGGAGGGACCGTGCAGCCCAAATTGAAGACCGGTACCCGGTAAATTTAGGCTTAAATCCCAATTGCCTCCGAAGGCGAGAATCGGATTGGAAAAATTCCAGATAGTGTCTTCAACGAAACTACCTTCAAATACCGCATCATTAAACAGTCCGCCGCTTACGCCACCGCCACTTTGGGAATATACATTGAATCCACTATTGAGTAGTGAGTCATCAAAGGTTTCTGTGGTAAAGCTACCCACAGCTGATTCCCACAATGCTCGATCCGTGAATACGGAAATGACGACGCCTGACACTTGTCCTGAATAAAGCAGAGTGATGAAGATGGAGATGACTAGAATGGTTGAGTGCTTTGTTGTGCTGACTTTTTCCATAATATCCTCACATTTTTACAAGTGCGGTTGAATTGGTTTATCAGTCCGGGGTAATCCTTGCACGAAACAATATCTTATAAAGCTAAACAGTTAATGAATGAGTGTGTACAAATTTAAAGCACTTACTGTGCCACAAGAATTATCTTAATAAATTTAGTGAGTTACAGTTAGGCATTAACTGTTGGTTGGCAGCCTGTAAAATAATTCGACAATAGCAAATTGGCTTTTAGGGATGTGTAACACTGACAAATCAAGTGTTGTAAAAACGGAGGTCGCAGAGACGCAGAGGGCACAGAGTTTCTAGTGCTTTTCTCTGCGATCTCTGCGTTAAATACCCGGTGATTTTTAAAAGTAGCGTACTTTTAGTGCTTAATTCACATTTAAAAAATCAAGCAGAGTGACGACAAACAATAATTTTTATTGTTTGCTCTTATAGGCTGTATTCACGGTGCAACACTGACAGGACTCATACGAACACCCAAGGGGCCACGCTGTACGTAAAACTCCATGCGTTTGTTGTCCCGCATAACCTCAATGGTAATCGTTTCATTGATATCACCTTGGGTTGTAGCGTTACGGAGGTCTCGCCAATTATAAATTCGTTGATTGTCGTAACGTAAAATATGGTCATCAGGCAATATTCCTGAGTTATTTGCGGCTGATCCAGTCAGCACGCTTTGCACGGAGACCCGATTGGATTGCCCACTGGCAAACAAATAAGCGGCATAGGCTTCTTCATCCAACTCCTCTTTCATGTTGCCGGCTTGTGCCTCTAGTGCTTGCCGTTCTTCACGGTAGCGACTAGTGCCAAGCCAGTCTTCACGCACGGCCTTATCGCGCAAGTAGAGTGTTTCCAGCTCTTGTTTTTCAAAGCGCTCTTTTAATCGTTGTATCTCCGAGGCATCCATACCGGCATCGATCAGGGCCTGTTGGTTGAACCAGGAGCTGTTTGTGCCAGAGGAAAGTGTTGTGTTGTGAGAAAGTGTGGTTGAGCCTGGTTTTGCTGGAGATTTTTTTTGTTTTTCGAGTAACGTGATTTTTTCATCTAGCTCTCTGACTTGGGCTTGCAGGTTTTTTCGGGCCACTATTTCTTGTTGGAGTTGTTGTGCAATTTCATTAAGGTTGCTATCGGTTGTTTCTATGAGGTTGGGTGAGGTTACGTCATTTTGCTTTGTAGCAGTGACAGCCGCCGGTTTTATTGTTGTGGGTACAGTATCCGGTGACCGCAGTAACAGGCCGATGACAAGGCCGATAATGACTGCGAAGGCTAAACTGATAATGGAGGTGCGCATAGGTTTGGTCTCGTTTTGGTGTTGCTATTAATACCACTGGCCTTCACGGATACGGTTAATCGCCGCTGCCAGTTCGTATAGCCGAGGCAGAGCCAGATTCCCTACTTTGTAAGGGCTGAAAATATCAAGCCCGTGCTGCTGGGCATCGCCCATTACCTGTTGCAAGCCCTGCACCAGGTTTTCATCCGTGGTGGCATAGTGCTGCGAAAAATAATAAATCATTAAACCGATGCTGCGAGTCTGACCGATATCGATGAGTTGTTCCACCTGTGAGAGGTCAATGTGATGCTCGCCGTATAATAGATCATTCACTCCACGAGTGTTGATTTTGACCTCGCGATTGGCGCGGGCAGGGCTGAGCACATCGGCTCCGGGACGACGCTTGACCGGCCCGTCAAATGTTCTGTCGGATGCTGTGTCGGGTGTGATGGGTTGCGCCAGTGCCTGAGCCTGTGCGGTAACGTCGTGTGGTTGGTAAGCATCAAGCATGATGACGGTATCAGCCACATCAAAATAATCACCGGAACCCCCCATTACAATCACCGAAGATACGCCACGTCGCTGATATAAATCACGCACCCGGTGAATCAGCGGGGTAATGGGTTCTTTATTGTCCGCCACCAATGCCTGCATACGTTCATCACGGATCATAAAATTGGTGGCCGAAGTATCTTCGTCGATGAGCAATAATTGTGTGCCGCACTCCAGCGCCTCAATGATGTTGGCGGCCTGTGAGGTGCTGCCGCTGGCATTTTCTGTGGAAAATGACACGGTGTCTCGGCCAAAGGGCAGATGATCAATAAAGGGACTGATGTTGACTCGCGAAATGGCGCGATTATCTTCTGCACGTACTTTTACCGCGTTTTCTACTGTTGCCACGCGCTCGCGGCCATCACCGGGAATGTGATTGTACACGCCACGTTCTAGCGCATGTAACAGCGTAGATTTGCCGTGGAAACCTCCGCCGACGATGAGAGTGACGCCTTGGCCAATGCCGAGGCCACGTATCTCACCGGCGTTGGGCAGAGTCACCCTGCAGGCCAGTGACTCGGGTGCTGTAAACGGTAATGCGCCTTCGGGCATTGGACGATCATCCACACCGCTGGCGCGTGGTAACAGCGCATCGTCGGCAACAAAGGCGATCAGTCCGGCATCCCACAACCAAAGACGCAGGGCATGTTGATCTTCCACGCTGTGTACGTGTTGCCGGATTTGTTTTCCATCAAGGTTTTGGTAATACAGCGCGGCATCGATGACTTTGGGTAGCTCATCAATGAACATCGCCACGGCCTCATGCCCAGCGGCACGTCGTCCCTGTGCGGGCAGGCCCAGAGTGAGTCGTGCCTCAATAACATCCGGATTTACACACACCGCATTGCGTATTAACACCTGCTGTCCACTGATGGAGATGTGAAATTCACCACTGCCGCCGCTGCCTCGATGGCCTTTTACAAAGCGCTCAATGGCTTGTTGAATGGCGCGGCCAAGGAAGTCTTCCAGTGCTATGCGGCGTACCCCGGTCTGCCATAACTCACTGGGAAAGGCGGCTTTGCCAGTAGCAACAGTCACACTGATGCGCGAGGGCGTGGCAAAGGGGTCGCCTTGCACGTGGTCGATGCTGAGGGAGAAGGTTGGAAAGATGTAAGTTCCGGCAATGGCTTTATAGGACTTATAACTCTTGCCATCCAAAGCCAGCAGTTTGTTGTGTAAGTTGTCCATTTATTAATTTGTTGTGTTCGCTGAGAGTTTCTATTTTGTGCTGCTTGGTAGACAATCTGCCAAACAAAAAAAGTTATGTCCATATCCTCGAAAAAATCTTTAATTTCTTTCGTTATTCCAGGCTTGACCCAGAATCCAGTGGTTTGTTGACTTTCTGGATACTGGCTCAAGTCCGGCATGACGGGATAAATCTATTGGGGCCGTAATGTTGATCACTAATAAACATAAACTCAATCAAAACATTGTCGCCTGGGCGCTTTATGACTGGGCGAACTCCGCCTTTGCCACTACCGTGATGGCAGGGTTTTTCCCGATTTTTTTTAAGCAATACTGGAGCGAGGGCATCGCGAGTACAGAAAGCACATTTCACTTGGGTGTAGGCAATGCGATAGCGAGTTTGTTCATTGTGTTAGTGGCACCATTGTTGGGTGCTATTGCCGACCGTGGTGGTCTGCGTCGGCGGTTTTTGTTTTTATTTGCGGCCACGGGCATGGTAGCCACAGCGGCGCTTTATGGCGTGGAACAAGGGGAATGGCTGGCAGCACTGGTGCTGTTCGTCACTGCAACCATTGGTTTTATGGGGGCAAATGTTTTTTACGATGCCCTGTTAGTGACCGTGGCGAAAAAATCGCAATGGGATTTTATCTCGGCCTTGGGTTATGCGTTGGGTTATCTGGGGGGCGGCCTGTTATTTTCCGTGAATGTCGCCATGAGCCTGTCACCGGAAAGTTTTGGCCTGGAAAGCGCGACGGAAGCTGTGCGCCTTTCGTTCATCAGCGTTGCCATTTGGTGGGCAGTATTTTCCCTGCCACTATTACTGCTGGTGAAAGAAACACCACCTGCACAGCGGGTTTCCGGCTGGGCAGTGGCACGTGCTGGTTATGCTCAATTATTGGATACTTTTCATCACCTGCGACAGATGCGGGTCGTGGTGATTTTTCTGTTAGCTTATTGGTTTTATATCGACGGCGTAGACACCGTGGTACGCATGGCGGTGGACTACGGTCTGTCCATTGGTCTGCAACAGGAACACCTGATTACCGCTCTGCTGATTACCCAGTTTGTAGGCTTGCCCGCAACACTGTTGTTTGGCTTTCTCGCGGCTAAAATGGGCACCGAAGGGCAGGGCGCCAAAAGAGGTATTTTCTTTGCGTTAGCCGTCTATGTGCTGGCGGTGATTGGTGCTTTTTTTATGGACAGTAGCACAGAGTTTTATGCTTTGGCGGTCACTATTGGTTTGGTGCAGGGTGGAGTGCAGGCATTAAGCCGTTCACTATACGCACGGATGATTCCCGCAGACAAATCCGCTGAGTTTTTCGGTTTTTACAATATGCTGGGGAAATTTGCCGCAGTGCTGGGGCCGTTGCTGGTGGGTGCGGTGAGCTTGGCCTCCGGCAGTCATCGGTGGGGAATGCTATCAATCGTGGTGTTATTTTTAGTGGGCGGGTGGCTGCTGGCCAAAGTGGATGTGCGGCAGATTCGAGCGTAATCCGTGGGTTGAATTTTGGTGGATGATCTGCGCCCAGACGCCGTGCGCTGGCAATGACAGGCCAATTGAACCCATCAAGATGACCTGGATGGAGTATTAGGGTTTCCGTCTACATTTCGCGTATAATCAGCGGTTTGCGAACCTTAGGGCTACCCAGGCCCTATTTTGAGAAAAATTGGAGTAAATCAAGCATGTCCATTGAAAGAACCTTTTCCATTGTGAAGCCTGACGCCGTTGCCAAAAATCACATTGGTGACATTTATGCGCGTTTTGAAAAAGTTGGCCTGAAAATTATTGCCTCGAAAATGCTGCACCTGAGTCGTGAACAGGCTGAAGGGTTTTACGCAGTGCATAAAGAACGCCCGTTTTTTAATGATCTGGTGGCATTCATGATTTCCGGTCCGGTGATGGTGCAAGTATTGGAGGGTGAGGGTGCTATCCTGAAAAACCGTGAAGTAATGGGGGCAACCAATCCCAAAGAAGCCGATGCGGGGACTATTCGCGCCGATTTTGCTGATTCTATCGATGAAAATGCTGTGCATGGTTCTGATGCACCGGAAACGGCTGCTGAAGAAATTGCTTACTTCTTTTCGGGCGATGAAATTTGCCCACGCACACGTTAAGTGTGTTGAGTGAAATATTGCTTAAGATGTAACGAGTCAGCCTGATGTCGACGCTAATGCCTACAAAACCAATCTACTGAGTTTCACTCGTGCTGATATGGAGGTCTTCTTTGCCAAAATGGGGGAGAAGCCCTTCCGTGCCAAGCAGGTGATTCAATGGTTGCATCAATATGGTGTTGATCATTTCGATGGGATGACCAACCTGAGCAAGGCGTTGCGTAGCAGGCTGGAGGAGGTTGCAGAGATTTGCAATTTCCAATGTTGTTTTCATAAGCATGGGCGAGCCGTTATTAAATTTTGACGATACCGTCAAGGTTATATTGATTTGTTGGTGGATGATTTTGCATATGGCTTGTTAAAGTGTCGAGTGGTTGTGAGTACTTCTTGTGTAGTGTTTGCATGTTGTGACAGAAAACTAGAAATAAGGAAAAAATTAGAATGCCACCAGTATCACACCCGTTCCTGAAGGGAAGACTCATATGTTATATTAACTACAATGATCATTCACCACCACATATCCATGTAAAGTATCAACAAGATGTGAGTAATTATAGAATTAATATCAAAACACGGGAATGGCTTAAGTCAGGCAAAGTGCTGCCAAATAAACTAAAGAAACTTATTGAGGCATGGGTTGGGGCTCACGAAGTGGATTTACTCCGTCAATGGGATAATGCGAAAAATAACATTCCAGTGAAAGTCATCGGTTGAGGGATATATCATGTGGAAAAAATTAAGGGCACATTTAGATGAACCAAATTTTGTTCCTGAAAAAGGAATACTTAAAGCGGAGTATCTTGATGAATACAATCTTGAAATATGGTTTGAAGAAGATAAAAATGTATCAATTTATCAGCTGGATTTTTTGCCAATACTTTCAGCAGAAAGTTCAGGTAAAGCATTAAAGCCATTGCTGGACAAAGAGCTGTTTGGCCAGGTTGTTGGGAGATATAATTTAACATGGTTTGATCCTGACTCAGGAGAATATAATGAAAAAGCGATAGATATATCTCCTGAGGCTATTAAGTGGTTTTGTAAAGAATACGGAGTGACGATAAAAACATAGCAAAAATTCCTAATGAGCCTATCTGATGCCTACGTTAATGCCTACAAAAGTTAATCTGCTGAATTTCACACGCGCCGACATGGAGGTTTTCTTCACCAAAATGGGGGAGAAGCCCTTCCGTGCCAAGCAGGTGATTCAGTGGTTGCATCAATATGGTGTTGATCATTTCGATGGGATGACCAACCTGAGTAAGGCTTTGCGTGGCAGGCTTAACGAAGTTGCGGAAATCCGTACGCCTGAAGTGTTGATCGATCAGTCCTCTGCGGATGGCACGCGGAAATGGTTATTGAAGTTAGATAATGGCAATTCTGTTGAGACAGTCTTCATCCCGGAAAAAAACCGTGGCACGTTATGTATTTCTTCCCAGGTGGGTTGTGCGCTGGAGTGCTCTTTTTGTTCCACAGGGCAGCAGGGTTTTAATCGTAACCTGAGTGTGGCTGAAATTATTGGTCAGGTATGGGTGGCTAACAAGGGATTGGGCTGGGATCCGCTGGCCAATGGTAAAAACGAGCGCATTATTTCCAATGTTGTTTTTATGGGCATGGGCGAACCGTTGTTGAATTTTGACAATACCATTAAGACCATTGAATTGTTGGTGGATGATTTCGCGTATGGTTTATCAAAGCGCCGGGTAACGGTGAGCACTTCCGGTGTGGTGCCTGCATTGGCGCGTTTGAAAGAAGTCAGTGACGTAGCGCTGGCCTTGTCTTTGCACGCGCCGACAGATGCGCTTCGCGACGTGTTGGTACCGTTGAATAAAAAATACCCTCTACGTGAAGTGCTGGATGCTTGCGTGCATTATATTAGTGGTGACACCCGGCGCAAAGTCACGATTGAGTACGTCATGCTGGACGGCGTGAATGACAGTGTCGCTCATGCTCGTGAGCTGGTGAAAGTGCTTAAAGACGTGCCGTCCAAGATCAACTTGATTCCGTTTAATCCTTTTCCGAATACGCAATATCGGCGTTCGAGCGATGCGGCGATTGTGCGTTTCCGTGAGGTGTTGATCAAAAATGGTTTGATCACGCTGACCCGCCGTACTCGTGGCGATGATATTGACGCCGCCTGTGGTCAATTGGTGGGCCAAGTGTTAGATAAGACCCAACGAAAACAAAATAAACAGGCGACAGGTTGAAAACGGATATGAAATTTTTGTGTTCATTGGCATTACGCACGGCCTTTGTGATCGCATTGAGTTTTATGCTGTTTGCCTGTGCGACAGTGCTGGAACAGGAGCGTGAAGACAAAGCCCGGTTTCGTATCGCAGATACTAATGTGCGCCTGGGGCTGGGTTATTTACAGCAGGGGCGTGAAAAAGCGGCCTTGCAAAAGCTGAAAAAAGCAATTGATACCATGCCGGAATACGCTGAGGCGCATAGCAGTATTGCGCTGGTGTATATACGTCTGGACGAGCTGGATAAAGCGGAAGAGCATTACCAGCGTGCTGTGGAACTTAAGCCGAAAGATGGGGCAATTCAGAATAACTATGCCGTGTTTTTGTGTGGGCAAGCTAAATATGCTGAGGCGGAACAACATTTTTTAATCGCAATCAAAAGCCGAAGATACCGCACGCCTGCGGAGGCGCTTGAAAACCTGGGCGTATGTATGTTGCAAGTGCCTGACCTGGAAAAAGCAGAAACCTATTTGCGCGAAGCTTTGCAGGTGGACCCACGTTTACCGGGTGCCTTGTTGCAAATGGCCCGGGTCAGTGTTGAGAATAAAAGCATGATGTCGGCCCGAGCCTATTTACAGCGTTATCAGGAGGTTTCCACGTTGGGTCCGGATGGTTTGTGGTTGGCTATTCAGGTGGAGAAAGAGCTGGGGGATATGGCAGCGGTGGGAGAATATAAAACACTGCTACGCCAGAATTATTCTGGCTCCAACGAGATGCGCATGCTGTTAGAGGCAGAAGCCCAGGAAAGGAATGGAGCCAGTGGGCAATGAAAATATGAGTCGCGAGAATTAGAAAGTGAGTAAACGCAACAAAAAGCAGCGGAACTCAGGAGAGGATGCGCTTGCCCTGCAACCCGGTGATAGATTGCGTATAGCGCGTGAATCCCGTGACTTATCCATTGAAAATGTGGCGACTCGTTTAAATCTTGATGTGGGGAAAATCAGCGCGCTGGAACAGGGAGATATTACTGACTTTGCCGCCCCTGTGTTTGCTGCGGGTTATTTGCGCGCGTATGCGCGTTTGCTAGGGTTGTCCGAAGAAGAGGTGCTCGCTGATTTTACTGAATTGGCATCGGTACACGAGCAGGTGATTGATCCGGCATCGGCGATGAATAACGAAACTTACAGCAAGATGGCCGGTGAAATATCCCGCCAGTTTTCCTTGCGTGATAAGTCGCCGAGAAATTATTTGAAAGTGGTCGGCTTTGCGGGTGTGGTTGCTCTGGGTTTGGCTTATTTTTTGTGGTCAATCAGTGAGAGTGAGCGTGCCGGTAGTGAGCATGCTGGTGTTATGGACTCGCAGATAAGCACCACTCTGGCTGAGCAGACCGTTGAGAAGGCCGTGCCTGTGCCTGATGTCGTGACGGAAGAGAACGAAGTCGTGAGTGATACACCGCCAGCGGTTGATGTTCAAAACCCTGTTGTACAGGAGCAGCCTGTAGAAGCAGACCTGCCAGCAGTGGTCACGCCGACATTATCTGCTGAGCCAGCGGTTGTGCCTGAAGCTGAGGTTGAAACCCTGGACCCTGATCTGCATTCAGAGCTGATATTGATTTTTACCAGTGATTCCTGGGCTGAGGTACAGGATAGCCAGGGCCAACGTCTGCTGTATCGTCTGGGTAAAGCAGGTACCCAACGTGTTGTGAAGGGGATTGCGCCTTTTACGCTGCAATTGGGATATGTGCGAGGCGTGGATATTGTATATAACGGTGCTGCGTATGACTTATCAAAATATGCCAATCGTCGGTCTGTACGTTTGCGTATAGGTGGCGAATACGATGAATAAATTAAAAATGCTGAATATTTTTTTGAATAAAAATCATGATTGAAAAGCCAGACTACCAACAAATAACCCGCCGCAAGTCGCGCCAAATTCGTGTAGGTGATGTACTGGTGGGTGGTGATGCACCCATTACCGTGCAGAGCATGACCAATACCGAAACCACGGATGTTGAGGCAACTGTGGCACAAATTCAGGCGCTGGAAACAGCTGGCGTGGATATTGTGCGTGTTTCCGTTCCGTCGATGGAGGCTGCCGAGGCTTTTGGTAACATCCGGCGTCGCGTGAATGTGCCGCTGATCAGCGATATTCATTTTGATTACAAGATTGCCTTGCGTGTGGCCGAGCTGGGTGTGGATTGTCTGCGCATTAATCCGGGCAACATTGGTCGTGAAGACCGTGTACAGGCAGTGGTCTCTGCGGCACGGGATAATGATATTCCTATTCGCATCGGTGTTAATGCCGGTTCGCTGGAAAAAGATTTACAGAAAAAATACCGTGAGCCCACCCCGGAGGCTTTGGTTGAATCGGCGATGCGCCACATCGATATGCTCGATAAACTGGATTTTCAGGAATTCAAGGTCAGCCTCAAGGCATCAGATGTGTTTATGACGGTGGCCGCTTATCGTTTGTTGGCAGGGCAGATTGAACAGCCGCTGCATCTGGGGATTACTGAGGCCGGTGGTGCGCGTTCGGGTGCGGTTAAATCCGCTATTGGCTTGGGTATGTTATTGGCGGAAGGGATTGGCGACACGATACGTGTGTCGCTGGCAGCTGATCCGGTGCAGGAAGTCAAAGTCGGTTTTGATATTCTTAAGAGCCTGCATGTGCGCAGCAAGGGCATCAACCTGATTGCCTGTCCTTCCTGCTCGCGTCAGCAATTTGATGTGGTTTCAACCGTTAACGCGTTGGAAGAAAGGCTGGAAGATATTCTGGAACCCATGAACGTTGCGGTGATTGGCTGTGTGGTTAATGGACCTGGTGAGGCGCGTGAGGCGGATATCGGACTGGCCGGTGGTGAACCGAATCTGCTTTATGTGGATGGCAAGCCGGATCATAAAGTGAATAATGGTGAGTTGCTTGATGAGCTGGAGCAGGCAGTACGCGCCGAAGTGAAGCGGCGCCTGGAAACCCCGGATGTTTTTGCAAACATTAAAACTCAGCAAGCTGCGCCGTAGCTGGCGATAAAATATTATGGCGCAACAGATAATCCAGGCTATTCGTGGCATGAACGACATACTGCCGGAAGACACGGTCTATTGGCAAAAGCTGGAGTCCATTATTCGTGACTTGCTGGGTCGTTATGGTTATCAGGAAATCCGTTTTCCCATTGTGGAAAAAACGGAATTGTTCAAACGATCCATTGGCGAAGTCACTGATATTGTCGAAAAGGAAATGTACACTTTCGCGGATCGTAATGGTGACAACCTGACCCTGCGCCCGGAAGGTACCGCGCCCTGTGTGCGTGCGGCTATTCAGAATGGGTTGTTGTACAACCAGATGCAGCGTTTGTGGTACATGGGGCCGATGTTTCGGCATGAACGCCCACAGAAGGGGCGTTATCGGCAGTTTCATCAAGTGGGTGTTGAAACCTTTGGCATGGCCAGCCCGGATCTGGACGCCGAACTGATTTTAATGACGGCACGTTTATGGCAGCAGCTGGGTTTGAATAATGTTGAGTTGCAACTGAATTCACTGGGTACACGGGAATCGCGTGCAGTGTATCGCAAAGAGCTGGTCGGTTATTTTGAACAGCATAAAGACCAACTCGATGAAGACAGTTTACGACGCTTGGAAAGCAACCCGTTGCGTATTCTGGACACAAAAAATCCTGCGCTGCGAGAAGTCGTGGCCGGTGCGCCCAAATTGATGGCACACCTTGACGATGAATCGCGTGAACATTTTGAGACTTTGTGTGGTCTGTTGGATGATACGGGTATTGTTTATCGCGTTAACCCATGTCTGGTACGTGGGTTGGATTATTATAGTCGTACGGTGTTTGAGTGGGTAACGGATCAACTAGGTGCGCAGGGCACGATTTGTGCGGGTGGCCGGTTTGATGGTCTGGTGGAGCAATTGGGTGGCAAAGCAACGCCATCCGCAGGCTTTGCCATCGGGCTGGAACGTTTGTTGGAGCTGGTTCGCGAAAATCTCCCGACTGAAAACCGGCCGCATATCTATCTGATTTTAGTGGGAGAGGAAGCGCAAAAAAACGGCGTGTTGCTGGCCGAGCAGTTGCGTGATGCAATACCGGTGTTACGCATCATGACAAATTGCGGTGGCGGCAGTTTTAAAAGCCAGTTTAAAAAGGCCGATAAGTGCGGCGCACAACTTGCGCTGGTGTTGGGCGAGGATGAAGTGGCGCAAAAAACGGTGAGCGTTAAGTTTTTGCGTGGCGAGCATTCCCAAAGCCAGGAAAGCCTGGGGCAGGATGATTTGCCAGCATGGTTGGCAGACAAGCTTAATTTATAATTGATGGCAGCCGCTGTTTGCGCGCAGTCACAGAAACAATAATTTTGAGGCGAGAAACCGCCGGATAATGTATAGGAAATACCGTGGATATATATACAACAGAAGAGCAACAGGTTGCAGCCATCAAAAAGTGGTGGCACGAAAATAAATGGTCATTGATGGGTGGCGTGGTTATCGGCGTGGGTGCGCTATGGGGCGGTCGTGCTTGGCTGGATAATCAGCAAAGTTACTCGGAAACAGCGTCTGCGGTTTATCAGATGATGTTGGAAGATGTCACACAAGGCAAAAATGATGAGGCAGCGATACAGGGTGCCCAGTTATTAGGCCAGTTTTCCGATACCGCCTATTCTTCATTGGCCGCGTTGATGATGGCTAAAATTAAACAAGAGGCAGGTGAGGACGAGGCCGCCAGCGCGCATTTGCGTTGGGCGCTGGATAATACCGAGAATGATGCCGTGCGCCATGAAGCGCGTTTGCGTTTGTCCAGGCTTATGATAACGGAGGGGAAATATGATGATGCCCTGAGTTTTCTCGCCGGTGTTGAGGTAGGGGTTTACGAGTCAACCTATGAACAACTGAAGGGCGATATTTATATCGCTATGGGGCAGCCGGAATCCGCACGTACTGCATTTATGCGTGCATTAGCCAGTGCATCGCCGGAGGAGCGTGGGCGCGAGTTGCTGCAAATGAAATTGGACAATCTTGGGCAATTGGCTTCAGGCGACACGTCATCGTTATGAATGGTTTGATTGCCTGCAGGGAGATGTTGTTACGCATGGGAAAAATGTTTCTGATGCCGGTAGTGATCATGTCCAGTCTGTTATTGGCTGCCTGTGGCTCATCGCCAAAGGATTATTCAGACGCAGCACCGTTGCAGGCAATCAACACGAGCGTGTCAGTCAAAGCACTTTGGGCAAAACCGACGGGTGATGTACCGGAGTACGCGCACGCACAATTACCTGTAGTGATTGATACCGATGTGGCTGACAGCATTGAAGACAAAAAAGTTTATGTCGCGAGCCGCGAGGGAGATGTGGTTGCGCACGCCACAAAAAATGGTGAGGTGCTGTGGCAGACCAGCCTGGCCGAAGCGCTGACGGGTGGCCCTGGTGTTGGAGGGGGGCTGCTGTTTGTGGGTACACGCGAGGCAGAGCTGGTGGCCCTGGATAAGAATAATGGCGTTGAACGCTGGCGTCAGCAGATCAGCAGTGAAATGCTGGCCACTCCTACGGTAATGGGAGATTTTCTGATTATACAGACCATCGACGGCAAAATCAGTGTGTACAAAACGGCTACGGGTAAAAAACTGTGGTCGTATGAACGCAGCATTCCGAAACTGACCTTGCGTGGCACCAGTGTGCCGCTGGTCGTGGATGAGGCTGTGTTGGCTGGGTTTTCTGATGGACGTTTGCTGAGCCTCAGTCTGGCCACAGGCGAATTGTTATGGGAGACCACCATCGCTGTACCGCATGGGCGTACTGATCTGGAGCGTTTGGTCGATATCGATGGCTTGTTTCGTGCTGCTGGAAATGTGGTGTACGTGAGCAGCTATCAGGGACGGGTAGCAGCGGTTTCCATTGCGGATGGTAATGTGTTGTGGGCGCGAGACATGTCATCGTATACCGGCCTGACGGTGGCTGAGGAGCAGGTTTTTATTACTGATGCGACCAGCAGGGTATGGGCGCTGGACGGGCGTACGGGTGCCACTCTGTGGCGACAGGACAGCCTACTTGGGCGGGAACTGAGTGCGCCTGTAGTGCTAGGGAATACAGTGGTGGTTGCCGATTATGATGGGTTTGTGCATTGGTTGTCGCGGGATGATGGCGATTTTGTGGCCCGCAAAGATCTCGATAAAGTATGGTCAACAATGCGTTATGTCTGGGACAGCGACGAACCTGTCGACAAGGTTTACCGCTCGGTCAGTGTTTCCCCCCTGGTGGCTGCCAACACGCTGTATGTGCGTGACAATACCGGTGCATTGGCTGCCTTCACGATTACAAAAGAAGCCACTCCAGAGCAAAAATAACGTATTGCACATCACAGGTGTACAGTAAAATTTTATGAAACCGATTGTCGCGCTTGTTGGTCGCCCTAACGTGGGCAAATCCACCGGCAATACCCCAGAGTGAAGCCGAATCGTGTGACCTGCACATCACCGCTGTTGAATGCTCTTTCTTGCAGGAACCGACCTTATGAGACTTCACAATATCATCCACGACAAATTTAAAAGGCATTACTAGCGGGTCCATGTCATGGGTGATCTCCCGTTACATACCGACATTGAGCCAAAAGAATTCTGGAGTGCGACGATGGTAGAACGTGTCTGGATATTTATCCAGGTTGCTGGCAAAGGCTGGCCGCAGATTGTCCCTTTCGCGGGCACGACTTTGCGAACAACAAATTCTGTGACACGGATAAAGGGCGTGTCAGCCGGTTACTGTTTTTAGGCATTATAAAACTTTACCGGATTAAACACCTCGAAGGACAAACGGACGACAAACCTCCTGTCCCGTTTCCCAGGGTGTAGATCAACCACTGACAAGAAATAGAAAAAAACCCAAACCGGATTCCAGAATAATTAGCATCAAGGGGGTATAAGTACCCAACCAATAACAATTTAACGAAAAAATGGGATATGGGATAATA
>Ga0316203_1001122_pt1 | contig 21479 bp, 17 predicted proteins | sample 6monrhotite_MG_FD_204940 | JGI IMG/M metagenome (GOLD analysis project Ga0316203, IMG submission 204940) | Microbial mat bacterial communities from mineral coupon in-situ incubated in ocean water Damariscotta River, Maine, United States -... | ecosystem: Environmental > Aquatic > Marine >... | reverse complement strand
AGTTGGTCGCAATATCGCCCATAGCGCTTCGAAATAATGCCGCGCTTCTTGCGCACTGTGTCCTAAATAACGTCCAACAAAAACTTCCGGCAAAGCAGTTACCCCCACTCGCCCCTCATCCGATGGCGAAACAGCACGACAACTTTCCAATATATGCGCTGGTGTCACACCTGCCGCGACCACAAATGTTGCGCTCACCGGACAGCCCCGCAAACCCGCTGGAGAGTTCAGCAATTTATCACCACCTTGCAAGCTGGCATGCTCTCCCCAGATTAAACGTGAAGCGCGAAAAATCTGCAAACTCTGGCGCAACTTTCCTTCACGGAATTGCTCACCACATGCCTGCCGTCCAAAACAGGTAATTTCCCAGCCCGCATAGCGAGCCGACTCGGCAAGGTCTACTCGTGCATCCCATGTCACTTGCGCTGCATCATATAAAATATTTTCCTGCGGCAACCATTCCAGCACAGCATCTTCAGCTGCACTTAATTCAATCTTCTGCGTAGCTTCAGCACCATTTGCCTTGTACCACTTGCCCGCGCCCGGCGTGGTCAGCAGCGCGTGCGCGCCCTCGCCCACACTCGCCTGTATTTTCAGGCGATCCCCGCCAGCCACACCGCCCGGCGGATGCAAGATAATCGCGTGACAGATACCCTCTCCCTCTGGATGAAGTGATTTCTGCACTACCAGCGGCCCGTGATGGCTGCGTTGCGTTAATAAGCTACGAGTGCCGCGCTGGGAAAACCCCAGGATCAATTCTGCTTCCCAGGCTGCGTGCCCGCTAGGGTTCAATTCGACGGTTGTTTGCATACCTCATAGTGCCACGAAATCACGAACATTATCCTTATCCATGTCCGCGCCTGCGCCTTGTTTAATCACCTGACCACGTGACATCACTAGATAATGATCCGCCAGTGCGCGCGCAAAATCGTAATATTGCTCTACCAGCAAAATTGCCATATCACCACGCTGCGTCAACGTGCGAATGACACGCTCAATATCTTTAATGATAGAAGGCTGAATGCCTTCCGTAGGCTCGTCTAATATGAGTAATTTTGGACGCGACACCAGTGCACGCGCGATAGCGAGTTGTTGCTGTTGACCGCCGGAGAGATCGCCTCCACGCCGGTGTAGCATATCTTTCAAAACCGGAAACATTTCAAACACATCTGCTGGAATAGTAGAGGCCGATTTGCCTTTTACCACCGCCAGCCCCATCAGCAAATTTTCTTCTATAGTCAGGCGCGGAAAGATCTCTCGTCCCTGTGGCACATACGCCATGCCCGCAGCAGCGCGACCATATGTAGGCATGCTAGTAACGTCACGCGCATCAAAAGCAACCGTCCCACTTTTGATCGGCAATACCCCCATCAAGCATTTCAGCAAGGTAGTTTTACCCACTCCGTTACGCCCCAACAAAACGGTACACGCGCCCATCGGAGCTGAAAATGCCACATCGCGCAAAATATGGCTACCACCGTAGTATTGATTGAGCCCTGTCACTTCAAGCATATTACCTTCCAAGATACACCTCGATCACTTTCTCGTCGTTCTGCACCTTGTTCATATCACCCTCCGCCAATACACTACCTTCATGCAATACCGTCACCTTGCGTGCGATGCTGGCAACAAAGTCCATGTCATGTTCGACCACGACGATTGAATGCTTGCCTGCCAGCGTGTTGAGAAGCTCGGCAGTGCGCTCTGTTTCTTGATCCGTCATGCCTGCCACAGGTTCATCTAACAACAATAACTGCGGTTGTTGCGCCAGCAACATGCCGATTTCCAACCATTGTTTCTGTCCATGGGAAAGCAGTCCGGCACGGCCACTCGCGTGCTCTTGCAAAGCGATTGTTTCCAAAATGGCGTGAATGCTGTCGCGCTCTTCCCCACTCAATTTACCGAATAGCGAATGCCAGATACGCTTATCTGTTTTGAGCGCCAGCTCCAGGTTTTCAAACACCGTGTGCTGCTCGAAGACCGTTGGCTTCTGAAATTTTCGTCCAATTCCAGCCTGCGCAATTTGCGGCTCGGTCATACTAGTCAAATCCATAGTCTGACCGAAAAACAGGCTGCCCGAATCAGGGCGAGTCTTACCGGTAATGACATCCATCATGGTCGTTTTACCCGCACCATTAGGGCCGATGATGCAGCGCAGTTCGCCCACATCCACCGAAAAACTCAATTTATTCAGCGCGCGAAAGCCATCAAAACTAACCGTCACATCATCAAGGTAAAGCACCACACCGTGAGAAGTATCCAGCACACCGCGCTGATACATATGACTTCCCTCGCCACCCTGATTCTTGAGTGGGGTATCGTGTATCGCGCTCATGAACGTTTCTCCATGAGTTTTTTAGCTAAGCCCATCACGCCATTTGGCAAATAAATTGTAGACACAATAAACAGCAGACCTAGGAAATACAGCCAGTATTCAGGGAAGCTGCCAGTAAACCAGCTCTTTGCCCCCACCACAAATCCGGCACCTAAAATCGGACCGACTAATGTGCCACGACCACCGACCGCAGCCCAAATAGCAATTTCAATCGAGTTGGCGGTAGACATTTCGCTAGGGTTGATGATGCCGACCTGCGGCACATACAAAGCACCCGCAACACCACACATCATGGCGGACAACGTCCAGATCGCCAGCTTGTAATGCAGCGGGTTATATCCCGAAAACATCACCCGAGATTCAGCATCACGAATAGCCGTCAACACCCGCCCAAATTTACTCTCGACGATACGACGCGACATCCACAGCATGGCAAGCAAGGTCAATCCACTCAAAGCAAACAGCAGTACTCGCATCTCCGAAGTGGCAATGGGCACACCGAGCAGGCGCTTAAAGTCGGTAAATCCGTTGTTGCCGCCAAAGCCCGTTTCATTGCGAAAGAACAGCAGCATAAAGGCATAAGTCATCGCCTGAGTGATGATAGAAAAATACACCCCCTTGATGCGCGAACGGAAAGCAAACCAGCCAAAAACAAAGGCCAACACGCCCGGCACTAGAACAACCAAGAGCATCGCCACGATAAAATGCTCAGTACCTACCCAATACCAAGGGTATGCCTTCCAATCGAGGAACACCATGAAGTCTGGCAAATTACTGTGATACACCCCGTCTGTTCCAATTTGACGCATCAGATACATACCAAAAGCATAGCCACCCAGCGCGAAAAACAAACCATGACCGAGACTAAGAATACCGGTATAGCCCCAGATCAAATCCATCGCTAAGGCCACCATGGCATAGCACAATATTTTCCCGCTAAGCGAAACAGTGTAATCCGAAACATGCAGAATATTACCTGTGGGCACCGCCAAGTTTAGCAGCGGTATCAAAACACACAAAAACACAATAGCGACGGCATAGCCTAGCCATTGCGAGCTACCCATCATGCGTAGTAAAAATGGTTTATAAGCAGATGTCATGAGAACCTCAATCCACAGAACGCCCCTTCAAAGCAAATATGCCTTGAGGACGCTTCTGTATGAAAATTATGATGATGACGAGCACGATGATTTTGGCCAGCACTGCGCCAGAAAAACCCTCTAAGAATTTGCTGGCGATGCCCAGCCCCAATGCTGCATAAACAGCACCTGCAAGCTGACCGACGCCACCCACCACGACCACCATAAAGGAATCAACGATGTAGGTTTTACCAAGGTCCGGCCCAACATTACCGATCTGCGCCAGCGCTACTCCTGCGAGACCCGCGATACCGGAACCCAGCCCGAATGCCCAAGCATCCACACGCGCCGTATTCACACCCACACAACCAGCCATGCTACGATTTTGCGTCACTGCCCGCACAAACAAACCAAGCCGCGTTTTATTCAGCACAGCCCACACCAAGAGCAACACTGACAAAGAGAATAAGATGATGGCAATTCGGTTATAGGGCAGCACTAGATTGGAAGCGATCTCGATACCGCCCGACATCCAACTAGGGTTTTCAACTTGCACATTCTGCGCACCGAATAAGCTACGCACCGACTGCATCAAAACCAAACTAATACCCCATGTAGCCAGCAAAGTTTCCAGTGGTCGCCCATAAAGATGACGAATTACCGTACGCTCCATCACCATGCCGATCAGCGCCGTCACCATAAAGGCCACCGGAATGGCAACCAAGATATAAGCATCAAACCAGCCCGGCAAATAGTCCCGAAATAGATTCTGCACAATGTAGGTGGCATAAGCGCCCAGCATCATCATCTCGCCGTGCGCCATATTGATCACGCCCATCAAGCCATAAGTAATGGCAAGCCCCAGAGCAGCAAGCAGCAGAACGCTAGCTAAGCTAAGCCCAGTAAATATCGTACCTGCGTATTCGTAATAGGACAGTCGATTATCGATAGCAAGCATGGAAGCAGAGATAGCCTTGCACACTTCAAGATCTGTTTCGCCGCCCTCTTCCATGCGGCTGGCAAGCAACTGTTTCATTTCGGTGCTGGTACTAGATGCCAACTCTTTAGCCGCCTTCATGCGCAGCGCCTTGTCGCTGCTACTTAGCTCTATCCCAGAGCGAATCTTCACCAGCAAGGCGATAATTTCTTTATCTTTTTCAATTGCTTCGGCCTGCCTAACTAAAGGCAGGGCAGATTCATAGACATCGGATTCACGTAAGGTTTGCGCAGCTTGCAAGCGTATTGCGACATCCGTGGAGCGCAAATTAAGTGCCGCAATAGTGGCCTCTAACTGTCCACGCATACGGTTGTTATTAACCACATCCTCCGCATCAAACGGCAAGTCAATGAGTTTCCCCGTCAACGCATCTGTCGCAGCACCATCTTCGTCAACGATCAAGACTTGCGTGCCAGCCAAACTAACACTGCCATCCAGCAATTTTTCCAAAAAAGGAATCGCCTCTGCATCACCAGTTTTCACTATCGTGCTCAATGTCGCGATACGCTGATCGTTATCGTCAGATGCCAGAATCACCATGTCGGTGGGCACTAATGCATATGCGCTACTGGCAAACAACAATTGCCAACCCAACATCCATGCGATTAATATTTTTTCAACCCGCATTGGTTTAGTACCCGTAAGAATTCGTTGCATCTAAGAGGAAGTGAACTTGCTTTTGGAGTGCTAGAGTAAAGGCGGAAGGCTTTAAGCGAAATACGTCATATTGCGTATATCGCTATAAGAAAATGTGGCTGCAAGCACTTACACCAATTTATGTTTAAATAATTTTTGATGTACACCGATATGACTGGTGCAATATAAATGCCGCTGCGACAATTAAGCGCAACGGCATCTAAGAACTAAAAACTCAGTTACAAATTACTGAACTTCTGGCTCGTCTTTCTTTACGTCGTTGCCCGCAATGTATGGACTCCAAGGTTGAGCTTTAATCGGCCCTTTGGTTTTCCACACTACATTAAACTGGCCATTAGACTTAATTTCGCCAATGAACACGGGCTTGTGCAGATGATGGTTTTTGGCATCCATTTGGATGGTAAAGCCGCTTGGTGCTTTGAATTTCTGACCACCAACCGCAGCAATAACTTTGTTTACGTCGGTTGTGCCAGCTTTCTCAACAGCTTGCTTCCACATGTGAATACCAATATAAGTCGCTTCCATTGGGTCGTTGGTAAGTGGCTTGTCGGCACCAGGTAAATGCTTGGCCTTAGCGTAAGCTGCCCACTCCTTCTTCCAAGCAATATTGGTCGAATTCTTCAAACTCATGAAATAATTCCATGCGGCCAAATGTCCTACTAGCGGCTTGGCATCAATACCACGTAACTCCTCTTCGCCCACGGAGAATGCTACAACTGGTACGTCTCTCGCTTTTAAGCCCTGATTGCCGAGTTCCTTATAGAACGGCACATTCGAATCACCGTTGATAGTTGATACCACTGCGGTCTTCTTGCCTTCAGAAGCAAATTTCTTGATTTTAGCAATAATGGTCTGGTAGTCCGAGTGACCAAATGGTGTGTACGCTTCCATAATGTCAGCATCATTCACGCCTTTGCTCTTCAGGAAAGCGCGCAGAATTTTGTTAGTCGTGCGCGGATATACATAATCCGTACCCAACAACACGAAACGCTTAGCACCGCCACCGTCTTTGCTCATCAAGTATTCAATCGCAGGAATCGCTTGCTGATTAGGCGCTGCGCCAGTGTAGAAAACGTTCTTTTCCAGCTCTTCGCCTTCATACTGCACTGGATAGAACAACAGACCATTCAATTCTCTGAAAACCGGCAATACAGACTTACGGGAAACAGATGTCCAGCAGCCAAAAGTAACCGCCACTTTGTCTTTAGCCAAAAGCTGTCTAGCCTTTTCAGCAAACAGCGGCCAATCCGAGGCTGGATCAACCACCACAGGCTCAAGCTTGCGACCGAGCACACCACCGTGCTTGTTGATGTCTTCAATCGTCATCAAGGCCATGTCTTTCAATGCTGTTTCAGAGATAGCCATCGTGCCGGAAAGGGAGTGCAAAATACCAACCTTAATTGGTGATTTGTCAGCAGCTTGAACCATCAAGCTACTACCCATGAGAGCCACTCCGGCTGCGATAGCCGTCATGGTTTTAATAAATGTGCGACGTGATTGCATAGTCATAACTCCTTTAATAGTCATTCAATTGGGCAAAATTAAAATTGCAGTTGCATACCGAGCACGAACTTATTTGTACTAAGCGCGGCCACATCAGACTTTGTATATGTAGCGCTGAGCTTGGCACTTGATCCATCAATAATGTAATTCAGGCCAACATCAGTTTGCTTAGTCTGCACAGCAGTGACATCCTCTTCAAACGTCTGGTAACGAAGATAGGGCTGAAACTTTCCCGTTCCAATTTTTTCAGGCAGAAGAAAACCAGCTCCTAGCAAAGTTGCTTTACCGGGTGTAACACCACCAGTCACGTCCGCAGCAGCGGCGGTAGAATCAAAGCCATAGCTGTAATAAGCCCCTTCCAATGTCAACACGCCGCTATCCAGATTTTTTTCCATCAGCGCATCAATATTCCAAGCACTGTAGTCGGCTTTGGTAACATTGTTACCAACACCATCTTTTTGCGTCTGCGCAACCAATGCTACGGTAAGAATATCGACTGAGCCGTAATATGTACTTCCGGTGTAGTAAAGCGGTGCGGGTTCCGCATCCCAAAAATTGTAAGCCACTCGTCCCGCATAAAGAAGACTTGCATCACGGTTCGAGGTGGTCGTGGTGTTTACATGATTGCGGCCTTGGAACACACCTACTGAATAGACGATCTTCTTGGCTAATAATTTACCCCATGCCAAAACACCATCATCACGACCAAAGGCTTTACTTGGATAACGTGATACGACGCCGGGATAAGCCCAGCCTAACGCATAATACGGGCCGTCCAAATTGGCACGATCCGTAGGTGGCAATACACGACCTGCAAGCACATTAAACTCAGGCGAAATATCAAACTGTGCATATCCGTCCTTCATTTGCACGCTGCCTGCCGCATTTGTGTCCGTACTAAAATAAGCTTTGATATTTTTATCCAAAGACGCACTAATTTTTAAGCTCATGCTATCCAGATTAAAATCCGCCGAGCGACTAGCTCCACTTGGTGCAGCGTCACTAGTGCTGGTAAAGCTACTGCGCATTTCCAAACCCAATCCGATAGATTTATCTTCACCGAATGGAACAGTTGCTCCAGCTTGCGCGCCCATTGCCGAACACAATCCAGCAGCAGCAAGCGCAGCAACTATTACTCGCTTGTTTGAGATGCCAATTGCAAATTTCTGTTTCATTTGTTGTTGCCCCTATATAAGCCCACGTTTAAACCCGTCTTGTTACGGCGCTAGAATAGGGGTGTTTGAATGGCTTTGAAATACGTCAGATTGCGTATACTCGGAGCTTAATCTGCATTGCGTATTGAGCTGAAAAACAGGGCTAAGTAGCCCCTGATTTATTCGTCATTCCCGCGAAGGTGGGAATCCAGTGCCTTAATTAAAAATGATTTTTTGCGAAATTTAAAACAGCAAAACCGAATTAAGCAGCGTTTCCCTAATTAGGTTTCACCACCTATAACTTAGGGGCGTAGCTACGCATTTTTTCTGTTGCTTTGGCTGCTGCGGCAGTGCGAGTTTCCACACCTAATTTTTCAAACACACGCTCAAGATGTTTATTAACTGTTCGGTGGCTAGACCCTAGGATGTCACCGATATCGCGACTGGTTTTACCCTTTACCACCCAGTACAACACCTCTGCTTCACGCGTAGTGAGCTTAAAGGCTGCAATTAAAGATTCAATCTGCGCAAAATCGGATTCTTCGCGCAGCATTAGCAACCATTCGCCCTCATCGGTCTGTGATGAAACACTCACAAGCAGACGTTTCGCATCAAGTGCAAAGCTCAGCGGCAAGGCTTCATCTCCTGAAGCTCGTGCTGCAATGCTACGCCCCAACCAATCCAACAAGGGCTGAGGAGCACGCCCGTGAGTCTCTCCAAAGAACTCCTGCAACATACGTCGAGCCAAAGGTGTCTGCCAAACTAACACGCCATCATGCGGCGTAATGGATAAAGAGGCTTGCCCAAATGAATCTAGAGCAATACGCGCTTGATCACTCGCTCGTGCGCGCTGCAAATGCGAGCTGATACGAGCCAACACCTCGGGAGGTTTGATGGGCTTTGCCACATAGTCCGTGCCACCCGCCTCAAATGCTGCCACCACATGTTCAGTCTCGGTCAGCCCTGTCATAAAAATGATCGGGATGTGTTGGGTGGCATAGTCTGCTTTCAAGCGCCGACATACTTCAAAGCCATCTATGCCAGGCATCATGGCATCCAGCAGAATGATATTTGGTACGCCTTGTCGCGCGCGCTGAATAGCACTTTCGCCATTGATCGCAACCAGCACCATATATCCCGCGTCATCTAGTGCATCATGCAACATAGATAAATTCTCGGGAACATCATCCACAATCAGCACAACATCTGAAGGGCGCAAATCAGCATTCATTTTTTGCACCTGACAATCCTTTCCGTATCAAATCGGACAAGAGCTCCAATTGAAACTGTCCAACAAATATTCTCACCTGTTGAGTAAACTCAGTATGAGCCCGCCCTTTGGCATCTATTTCATCTATCTTTTTCAAAATGCCGCGAATGTATCCCAATGACACTAACTCATCGAGTTCCTGCAACATCTTTTCGTCTGGATACACTAACTGTTTACTAAGGCGCACGGGTAATGCTGCTCGTGGCTCATGATCTAGCCACTTGATTTCAAGCTGCTGTCCAACCCAGTCTAGGAATTCATCCACCTGCACTGGCTTAAGAATAAAATCGTCAGCACTCACTCCAACATCATTCTCCAGCCCTTTATCGAAAGCATTGGCGGATACGATAGCGATACGAACTTGGGATAATTGCTGTTGACGAATACGGCGTATAGTTTCCCATCCATCGATACCGGGCATTGCTAAATCCATCAAAATCAGTTGGGGTTGAAATATTGGCAAAATTTGCAGACAATCTACGCCCGACTCAGCCTCCATTAATTCAAATCCCAGTGGCTCAAGGATACTAACGAGTAGCTCTCTGTCTACTTTTTCATTATCAACAATCAAAATTTTACGTCGATCACCCGCATAGCCGATTCGATGGCGCACGCGAGCAGGTTCTGTTGCGGAGATATATGCACGAACTTCTGGGAGGAACAGTCGCACCTGAAAAACACTACCGACTCCAAGTGAGCTTTTGACAGAGAGTTCGCCTCCCATCAAATCAGTCAACATCTTGCTAATGGTCAAACCCAATCCAGTCCCTCCTGTCTTGGTGTTGCCTCGCGCAAATGGCTCAAAAATATGCTCTGCCTCTTCTGAAGAAATTCCCGGCCCGCTATCTTCAATTTCGAACACCGCCATTTCACGCGCATATTTAACGTCAAAGCTGACCTTGCCATATTCAGTAAACTTTACGGCATTTCCCAGCATATTAATCAGAATTTGTCCTAATCTGCGCTTATCTGCACGAACAGCTAGAGGTAATCCTTCCTCGAATTTATATACAAAATCTAAGCCCTTGTTATGCGCTTGCAATTCAAACATTTGTACTATTTGCTGAATAAAACCCACAAAGTGCAATGGCTTTACATCCAGCTTCAATCGCCCTCCTTCAATACGAGTAATATCAAGAGTACTTTCAATCAATGACAGCAAATGATCTCCACTGCGGCGAATTACGCTAACGGCTTGCTTACGATGAATAGGAATAGATTCATCTGCATCCAAAATTTGGGCGTAGCCTAAAATACTATTTAGCGGAGTGCGTAACTCATGGCTCACAGTGGTAATGTAGCGGCTCTTTGCGAGATTGGCCTGATCGGCCAGTCGCTTTGCTTCTTGAAGCATCTCATCAGTAAGGCGATGCGACTCTATTTCCTGCATAAGCAAGTGAGTTTGTCGGTTAGATTCTTCCTGTGCAACTCTTCGACTTTCACTGGTCAATACCAGCCACCAAGCCACAATGCCGCTAAGGAATATCAAGGCCGCGAAGATTTTTAAAAATAACAGCTCAATCTGAGGTGCCCAAACCCCTATATCCTTATACAGCGTGTATTGATGGTAATAAATCAGCCCCAGCACTGCTGCCAGCATTCCTATAATTGCCGTCATCAGCATTAGGTAATGCCCTAAACCCGTTTCCAGTGGACGCCAAAGCGACTGTGGCAATATTCGTCGCATGAGTTGCGAAGCTTGTGTACCGATACGAGCAGAGTCAGGTTTGCACAGATCATTGCATCGTGCATCCAACGTACAGCAGAGTGAACAGATCGGCCCTTGATAAGCAGTACAGTGCGCCACATCCTCAGACTCATATTCCCTTTCACAGATGCTACAAAATAAAGATACGGCTTCGCCTGACCGCTTTTCTGGAGGGCGCGCAATATAGTATTTCCCGCCTGTATACCAAGCGATAAGCGGGGAGGCAATAAGCGCAGTAAACAAGGCAATAAATGCGGAGAATGACTTAAGGTGTTCGCCGAACAAACCAAAAAATGCAGAAATAGACAATAACGATGCCAGCGCCATCGCCCCTACACCTACGGGATTAATGTCGTACAAATAAGCGCGCTTAAATTCGATGCCGGGCGGGCTAAATCCAAGCGGTTTATTGATCACTAAATCAGCTACAACTACAGCTATCCAAGAAATCGCCACATTAGCGTAGAGACCTAACACCTGCTCCAATGCCTGAAACACATTCAGTTCCATTAACATCACCGCGATCAAGGCATTAAATACCACCCACACCACTCTACCCGGGTGGCTATGAGTTAGCCGCGCAAAGAAATTTGACCAAGCCAAAGAACCAGCATAGGCATTTGTCATATTGATCTTGATCTGGGAAATACACACGAATAGCACGGTTGCAGTCATTATCAAGTCACGGCTATCAAAGACATAGGAGTAACCCAGCAAATACATCTGAGTTGGATTATTCACTTCTCCCCAGGCAAAACCATAACGGGTAGCAAGATATGCCAGCATTGCCCCTGCCAACATTTTCAAAATACCAATCACAATCCAACCAGGGCCAGCTACTAACACTCCGGCATACCAGCGAATTTGATTCTCCGCTTTCTTCTCGGGCATAAAACGCAGGTAGTCTACTTGCTCACCAATCTGCGTAATCAATGCCACCCCAACTGCTGTTGCCGCTCCAAACAAATAAATATTAAAATCTGAAGTGCCCGCCTTCCCCTCAAAACTGAGCAAGCCAGATAGCAAATCGGGCTCTTTATACAACACCATCACCAATGGCAACATCATCATTAGCAACCAAAGAGGTTGCGTAACCATCTGAATCCGGCTGATTAGGGTTATGCCATGCGTCACCAATGGAATGACGACCAGCGCACTGATGAGATAAGCTAAGTACAGCGGGATATGAAAATACATTTCCAACGCATAACCCATGATCGCTGCTTCGAGCGCAAAAAGGATAAAAGTGAACGAAGCATAAACAAAGGAGGTAATGGTTGAGCCGATGTATCCGAAGCCTGCACCACGCGTTAACAAATCCATGTCTACACCATATTTCGCGGCGTAATAGCTGATAGGTAATCCGGTAAGGAAGATAATCAGACCAACCGCTAAGATTGCCCAAAAAGCATTGGTAAATCCGTAATTGATGGTTACCGTCCCGCCAATCGCTTCCAGCACCAAAAACGAGGCCGCACCAAATGCGGTATTTGCAATGCGGAATTCTGACCACTTACGAAAGGAGCGCGGCGTATAGCGGAGTGCATAATCCTCTAAAGATTCATTCACGATCCATGTGTTGTAATCTCGACGGACTTTGATGACTCGCTGAGTAGCGTCAGCCTTAGAAGGTGAACTAGTGTCTGATTGATACGATTCCATAATACCTAGCTAATATTGACAACGGCGTGCTCAATTAGCTAAAGCACGAATCAAGCCCAATTAAAATAATTCACCAATATCTATCAGACAAGCAATTCTTAACCATGCCATACGGATCTTCCGCACCAAACATAAGCGCTATGCTTATACATGGTGCCATCTAATCTCTTTCAATCTAATAGCATGTGCATTCGATCATTGAATGTAATTATGGAGACACTACTTTTCTTTGCGCTTCTGTGGTGGGTGATTTGCTGTGATATGCAAACAAAAAGGACTTGTAGCCGATTGGCGCAAGTCCTTTATTTATCTGGTCGGGGCGAGAGGATTCGAACCTCCGACCACTTCACCCCCAGCGAAGTGCGCTACCAGGCTGCGCTACGCCCCGAAGCCGCTAATTATAGCAGAGCCGCATATTCATTGAAGCAATTTTAACTGCGAATATTTGACTAAATCACGCTTGCAGCAGACTTAGAACGTCCCGAATTTCACTTTTTAATTCACGGAGATTAAAAGTTGATTTTGCTACAACGGGAGCAACTTCCGCTAGTTTAGTTGCCTGTTGATCCAAACGGCCGCGCGCACCACTGATAGTAAAACCATCTTCATACAATAGCTGGCGGATACGTCGAATAAGTAGCACTTCGTGGTGTTGGTAATAGCGACGATTGCCGCCACGCTTCACCGGTTTGAGCTGTGTAAACTCTTGTTCCCAATAACGCAGAACGTGCGCTTTAACCCCGCACAACTCACTCACTTCACCTATGGTGAAATAGCGTTTTGCCGGGATCGCAGGCAGTTCTGAATTAGGAACTTGCGGTTCCATTATAGCTCTTCTCTACCATGCTCTTAAGCTTTTGGCTGGGGTGGAAGGTCACTACACGACGTGCAGTAATGGGAATCTCTTCTCCAGTTTTGGGGTTACGTCCAGGGCGTTGTGGCTTATCACGCAACTGAAAATTACCGAAGCCAGATAGCTTAACGCTTTCACCCTGCTCCAACTGAACGCGAATTTCTTCGAAAAATGCTTCTACCATGTCTTTGGCTTCACGCTTGTTCAAACCAACTTTTTCAAACAACAAATCAGCCAATTCGGCCTTAGTCAACGTCGTCATTTACTACCCTCCTTAAACTCGCATTTGCGCATCGTGCTGCTGTAATACCGCCACCAGCCGTGCGATGCTTTTATCTATCTCAATTTCAGTTAAAGTCTTTTGAGTATCTTGCAATAACACTCGGAAAGCAAGGCTTTTTTTACCTTCTTGCACTCCTTTGCCACGATACACATCGAACAATCCCAGCTCTACTACATATGCTACGTTTTCCTTTTTCATAGCAGTTAATAAGCGTTGCACAGGCACATTCTCATCCACCAATACTGCCAAATCGCGACGCACTAGCGGCAATTTAGACACTTCAGATGCCGTAGGAACTTTAGCTGCTAATAAAGCAGGCAACTCAATCTCGAACCAAACCACCGCTTTTGCCAAATCATATTGTTGCTGCCATTGCGGATGCAACTCACCTATCCAGCCAACTGTTTTGCCGTTCAAAAACATACGCGCAGAACGCCCAGGGTGTGAAGCGGGATGGGCAACCGCTTCAAAATTCAAACTATGCGGTGAGAACAAAGCTTCAACATCACCTTTCACATCGTAAAAATCCACATTGCGTTCGGCACTTCCCCACTGCTCTGAGCTAGCAGCACCAAATACCAATCCAGCTAAGCGTTCATGCTGTACATATTCGCCTTTTTCATGTGAAAAACAAGCACCAATCTCGAACAAGCGCACCCTTGATTGCTTACGCGCAAGATTGAAACGTAAAGAGGACAATAGACCGCCCAACAAGTTGCTGCGCATCACACTCATTTGGCTAGCAATCGGATTTTTCAGCACAATAGGATTGGTATTTCCAGCCAGCGTGCGCTCCCATTCCGCATCCACAAAAGCATAATTAATCACTTCCTGATAATCGCGAATAATCATCCTTTTGCGTAACTTCATCAAAGGACGCTGCGCCTCGTTCAAGGACAGCATCGACATCGTTGCTGGTGCTGGTACAGCTTCGATATTTTCGTAGCCATAAACCCGCGCCACTTCCTCGATTAAATCTTCCTCTATCGCAATATCAAAACGAAAGCTTGGTGGTGTCACTTGAAACATTTCATCCTGCTGCTGAAACGTCATACCCAGTCGAGACAAAATTGATGCGATTTTCTCTGCGCTAAGCGTAACTCCCAGTACACGTGCAACACGGGATACACGCAAATTTACGGGATTACGCTCTGGCAAACTACCTTGCACATTATTCACCACTTTAACTTGCCCACCACAGATTTCGAGAATCAAGTCTGCGGCTCGCTCAAGCGCTCTTTTATTACCTAAAAAATCAACACCACGCTCAAAGCGATATGACGAATCGGAGCTAAAACCAAGCTGGCGCGATTTACCTATAATCACTCCGGGTACAAAGAATGCGCTTTCTAGAAATATTTCTGTTGTCGCTTCATCGACTGCGCTGTCAAAGCCACCCATTACACCTGCTAGTGCAACAGGTTGCTTGCTATCAGCGATCACCAACATGTCTTGTTGCAGGCTTACATTTTGTTCATTCAGCAACTTCAAGCTCTCGCCCGCACGTGCGAAACGCACCTCGATATCACCTTCAAGTTTGTTCAGATCAAACGCATGCAAGGGCTGACCTAGCTCTAACAACACATAGTTGGTCACATCAACCAGTGCACTAATGCTGCGCAGGCCGCAGCGCTCAAGACGTTGCACCATCCATGAAGGTGTTAGCGCCTTAGCATTAACACCTGTCATCACATAGCCGCTATAGAGCGGGCATGCTTCTGGGGTGCTCACGCTCACTTTGATTTCCGCATCGCCGCTTAACTGGAATTTAGCATCCGCTAGTGCTGTTAACGGCGCATCGCTTAAGGCTGACACTTCACGCGCAATTCCGTATAGCGATAAACAATCGCTGCGATTCGGGGTCAGCTTGAGCGTAATCAACTGATCGTCCAAGTCTAGGTATTGACGTATGCTCTGTCCGACAGGCGCATCGGCTGGCAATTCCATCAGGCCGTCGCTCTCTTCTGCTAGCCCAAGCTCTTTTCCCGAACACATCATGCCGAAAGAAGCGATGCCACGCACCTTAGCTTGTTTTATTTTGAAGTCGGCCAGTTTGGCTCCAACCATTGCGCAAGGCGCTTTCAAGCCAACGCGAACATTTTGCGCACCGCAAACAATACTCAAGGGTTCACTGTCACCTACGTCTACAGTTAATAAATTAAGTCTATCCGCATCGGGGTGTTTAACCATAGTTAACACCTGCGCCACCACCACTTTATCAAAAGCAGGCGCTACGGCTTTCATTTCCTCGACCTCTAAACCCGCCATAGTCAGCAAATGCGCCAACTCCTCGCTAGTCAGCGATGGATTTACAAAGGTACGAAGCCAAGATTCAGAAAATTGCATACTTTAAATAAAAAACACTTTAAGAAGTTATAGTTACTGTACAGAGTGAGCGACTATGCGAATTGTTTCAAAAACTGCATATCATTCTCAAAAAAGAGTCTCAGGTCGTTTACACCGTAGCGCAGCATTGCCAAGCGCTCTACACCCATGCCGAAAGCAAAGCCGATATATTTCTCGCTATCAATGCCGACATGTTTCAACACATTGGGATGCACCATGCCGCAGCCGCCGATCTCTAACCAGCCACCTTTCCAACTCATATCCATTTCCGCCGAAGGCTCGGTAAACGGAAAAAACGAAGGACGAAAACGTACCTTCATATCTTCGCTTTCAAAGTAGTTTTGCAGAAAATCTGCAATCACACCTTTAAGATCGGCAAAACTTACCCTCTCTCCTACCCACAAGCCTTCAACCTGATGAAACATCGGTGAGTGAGTTGCATCCGAGTCCACGCGATACACCCGACCTGGCGCAATAATGCGAATATCCGGCATTCTTTCGAGGTGCTTATATTTTTCCACATGCGCTTGCATGTAACGAACCTGAATAGGCGATGTATGCGTCCGCAATACGTGCTGATCGTCAATATAAAACGTGTCATGCATGGCACGAGCAGGATGATCGTCAGGAATATTTAGTGCTGTAAAGTTATAGAAATCGCTTTCTATTTCAGGGCCTTCTGCAACGGCATAACCGATGGAGTGAAACAAAATTTCAATGCGCTCCAAAGTGCGCGTCACCGGATGCAAACCACCCACCCCCAGACCGCGCCCCGGCAATGTCACATCTAGGGATTCGCCAGCCAGTCGCGCTTGCAGTGCTTGCTGTTGAATTGCCTCACGGCGCGTTTGTAGCGCAGCCTCTATTTGTTGCTTTACTTGATTGATGCGCGCCCCTGCCGCTGGACGTTCTTCGGCTGATAGTTTGCCCAAACCTTTTAACAGACCGGTCAAACTGCCTTCTTTACCGAGATAACGTGCCTTAACGTTTTCCAGTTCAGTAGCATCGTCTGTTGCGGAAAAAACCTTTAGGGCTTCATCGAGAATTTGTTGAAGTTCTTGCATCGCCATATCATTCCCCGCCCCTAAAAGGGATGGTTGGGAGAAATTAAAATAAAAAAGGAGGCTCTCGCCTCCTTTTTTGCACTTCTTACAACTTACGCGCTGAGGCTAGCCTTTGCTTGTGCGAGAATCTGCGCAAAGGCAGCTTTATCGAACACGGCCAAATCAGCCAACACCTTGCGATCGATCTCAATCGAAGCTTTTTTCAAGCCGTTCATAAATACGCTGTAAGGCATACCCAACTCGCGTGCTGCCGCATTAATACGCGCAATCCACAAAGTGCGGAATTGACGCTTCTTTTGACGACGGTCACGGTAAGCATATTGCCCAGCCTTCATTACCGCCTGCTTGGCGACACGATAGACGTTTTTACGGCGACCGCGAAAACCTTTAGCTTTCGCTAAAACACTCTTATGGCGCGCACGCGCCGTTACACCACGTTTTACTCTTGGCATTTTCTATACTCCTTAAGCGTAGGGCATCATGGCGCGTACAGACGCCTTGTTGCTTGCATGAACCTCAGTAATACCGCGCAACTGACGTTTAGTTTTAGTGGTTTTCTTGGTCAGAATATGACGCTTGAAAGCCTGCGCACGCTTAATGCTTCCGCCGGCACGAATAACAAAGCGCTTTTTTGCACCGCTTTTTGTTTTCATCTTTGGCATGACAACTCCTTTTATTTGATGACGCCGGGAGGTTTCTGGCAGAAACACTTAAAAACCCGGAACCACTTGTGTGGGACTGATTTACAACTAAACCGCGACGACCAGCCCCTTAATCGGCACAGCATTAAATCTTTGGAAAATGTGAAAGGTGAAACGTGAAATGACAAACCAAAATCCAGAACCAAGGATAGCGTTTTTACCTTCCACTTTTCACTTAACCTCTATTTCTTCTTCGGACTGAGCACCATCACCATCTGACGGCCTTCCATTTTAGGAAACTGCTCTACCACACCGTGCTCAAGCAAATCCTGCTTCACACGCTCCAATAATTTGAAACCCAACTGCTGGTGAGCGATTTCACGCCCACGGAAACGCAAAGTAATCTTGGTTTTATCTCCATCAGCAAGAAACTTAATCAGGTTGCGCAATTTAATGTTGTAGTCACCCTCATCAGTACCAGGACGGAATTTTATTTCCTTGATCTGCACTTGCTTCTGCTTTAGCTTGGCTTCGTGCAGCCTTTTGGCTTCGGCGTATTTAAACTTACCGATATCCATAATTCTACAGACAGGGGGCTCCGCCATCGGTGCAATTTCCACCAAGTCCAATTCTGCCTCATCCGCCAATCGCAGGGCTTCCGCCACCGCCACGACACCAAGCTGCTCTCCTTCCGCGCCTATGAGCCGCACCTGAGGTGCTGTTATTTGCCCATTCATGCGCTGTGCTTTATCTTGTGCTATTGCAATTTCTCCATTTACAAAATTAAACCGTGCATCCCTTACAGTTCGGTTTTCAAGCGCTCTATCAGAGCCACAACCGACATCTGCCCAAGGTCTTCACCCTGGCGGTTACGCACGGCAACGAGGCTTGCGGCCATTTCCTTATCACCAATAATTAGCTGGTAAGGCAACTTTTGCAAGCTATGTTCGCGTATTTTATAGGTAATCTTCTCGTTACGCAAATCTGATTGCACTCGCAAACCTGCCGCAAGCAAAGTTTTCACCACTTTTTCAGCATATTCTTCTTGGCCTTGCGAAATATTCATCACTACCATTTGCACGGGGGCCAACCACAAAGGCATTGCCCCTGCATGATTTTCAACCAGAATACCGATAAAGCGCTCCAAAGAGCCCAAAATCGCACGATGCAACATCACAGGCGTTTTGCGTGTATTGTCCTCATCAACATATTCCGCGCCCAAACGTCCCGGCATGGAAAAATCCACCTGAATCGTGCCGCACTGCCATGAGCGACCAATCGCATCCTTGATATGAAATTCAATTTTAGGGCCGTAAAACGCGCCTTCGCCCGGCAGCTCTTCCCATTCAATTTCCGAGCTGCGCAAACCTGCGCGCAAAGCTTCTTCAGACTTATCCCAAATCTCCTCAGAACCAACTTTGCTATCTGGGCGCAAAGCCAGCTTGACCGCAACATCATGAAAACCGAATTCAGCGTATACCTTCAACACCAAAGCATTAAACGCAGCAACTTCAGCCTCAATCTGATCTTCGGTACAAAACACATGACCATCGTCTTGCACAAAGCCGCGCACCCGCATCAAACCATGCAAGCCGCCCGAAGGCTCATTGCGGTGACAGGAGCCGAACTCACCATAACGCACTGGCAGCTCGCGATACGATCTTAAGTCAGCATTAAATACCTGCACATGGCCGGGGCAATTCATCGGCTTGATAGCGTAGTCGTGCTTCTCCGACTCCGTGGTGAACATATTGTCTTTGTAATGCTCCCAATGTCCTGATTTCTCCCACAGCACGCGGTCTATAATTTGCGGACAGCGCACTTCCTGATAGCCGTGATCGACATAGATGCGGCGCATATACTGCTCAACCACCTGCCATATCGCCCAGCCCTTGGGATGCCAGAACACCATACCGGGTGCTTCATCTTGCATGTGATACAAATCCAGCAACCTGCCCAACTTGCGATGATCGCGCTTTTCTGCCTCTTCCAGACGCATCAAATAGGCCGCAAGATCATCTTTGTTCGCCCATGCCGTACCGTAGATGCGTTGCAGCATTTCGTTATTCGAATCGCCACGCCAATACGCACCAGCCACCTTCATCAACTTGAAAACTTTCAACTTACCCGTTGAGGGTACGTGCGGGCCGCGACACAGGTCAGTAAACTCACCCTCGCTATACAGCGACACATCCTGATCGGCAGGAATAGATTCGATAAGTTCCGCTTTATATTTTTCGCCCAGTGATTTGAAATAGGCAACCGCCTCATCACGCGACACCACCTTGCGCGTAATAGGCAAATCTTTCTTCACCAACTCCGCCATACGCTTCTCAATAGCCGTCAAATCTTCCGGCGTAAACGGACGAGAATAGGCGAAATCATAATAAAATCCGTTCTCGATCATCGGCCCGATAGTCACTTGCGCCTCGGGGAACAACTCTTTCACCGCATAGGCCAGCAAATGCGCTGTTGAATGGCGGATCAAATCCAGCCCGTCAGCATCCTTGCCAGCAACAATCGCCAGACTAGCGTCAGCCGACATCAAATGCGAAGCATCTACCAGCACCCCATCGACCTTACCCGCCAAAGCCGCGCGCGCCAAACCAGCGCCTATACTTTGCGCAACATCGAGTACCGTAACGGGATTGGGGAAACTACGTTGTGAGCCATCCGGCAAGGTGATGATGGGCATATCAATACTCTATGAATAGAAAGTGCGGCATAGCCGCACTTACAAAATTAAACTTCAAAATTCGTTGGCGCTTTAATCGCCACAACGGCGCGCATTGTAAGCCTTACGCCCACTTTCGTCCATACGAAAGCCCTGCCTCAGCAAGCAAAACACCCTGCACTTGCCATCCTCAGCCTAGGCAACACACTTAGCGCACTCTGCGTCGTCAGCTGCGCCACTTCCTGCAAAGACAGGCCGCGCAAATCTGCCAACACTTGCGCACTACGCGGCAGATATTGCGGTTCGTTAGGCACGCCGCGCTGTAAAAATTCAGGGGGAATATCTGGCGCGTCTGTTTCCAGCACAATACTTTCCAAGGGAAGTGCCGCAGCAAGCCCACGCAATTTGCTGGCACGCGCATAAGTCATTGCACCACCAAAACCAAGCTTGAAACCTAACTTTATAAACTCATCCGCCTGCTGGCGACTGCCGTTAAAAGCATGAGCAATACCACCCCGCACCTTAATCTGCCGCAAATATTTAAGCGCCACATCCTGCGCACGTCGCAGATGCAACAACACCGGCAAATCAAATTCACGCGCCAGCTTCAATTGCTCGACAAAAAAATACTCCTGACTCGCCTGATCATAATTCCCAATAAAGAAATCCAGCCCAATCTCCCCCACCGCAACAGGCTGATGTTGAGACAAATATTCACGCAGCACATCCAAATCATCCGTCCTAGCATCGCCCACATATATAGGATGAATGCCGTAGGCGGGCACGCAACTAAGATGTTGCTCGCACAAGGTTCTCACCTTAGCGAAGTTAGCGCGTGCCACTGCTGGCACAACAAAACGACTCACACCCACCGCCTGCGCATTGTGCACAACATCGGCTTGCGTAGCCTCAAACGCGTCAAGATGGCAGTGAGTATCAATAAACATATTTATCCTTAACGCCGCATCCACTAACAATTAACCATGAAAACCAAAATCTTATCCGCAGATTTCGCAGGTTAACGCAGATTTAAAAGTATTTGAAAATATGTGTATTTGCCTCCACAACTAGGCAACTCTGCATGGTTCTTCTTTAAATAAGCGAAAGGCTGGCAATCTGCATCAGCAGCTCTTTGATTTGATTCTCAGCTTTTCTCTGTGTCTCTGTGGTGAAGATTTTAGCTTTTATAAAACGCCATATACATCGCAACAAATCCCCGATTTCTTGAAAACCGCCCTATGTTAAACTTCATA
>Ga0316203_1001116_pt1 | contig 21594 bp, 18 predicted proteins | sample 6monrhotite_MG_FD_204940 | JGI IMG/M metagenome (GOLD analysis project Ga0316203, IMG submission 204940) | Microbial mat bacterial communities from mineral coupon in-situ incubated in ocean water Damariscotta River, Maine, United States -... | ecosystem: Environmental > Aquatic > Marine >... | reverse complement strand
GCGGAAAACATAGCGATGGTAGAAAAACTTATGGACATAGCATGGTCATTAACCCTTGGGGTGAGATTATGAGCGAGCTTCCTGATGGCGAAGGCATCATCACAGCTGAACTGGATTTACTATCCCTTCAGCGTATCCGAACAGCCTTACCTGTTTTATAGCACCAAGCATCATTGCCCAAAAAACTTTACCGTCTGGCATACATATCATTCACTTCCAAAAGCCACATGGCGACTAACCGCGCAATTGTAAAACCCCGAATATTTATATTCGCGATCATACCAATACCAAAGTCTCCACGGCTTATTATTGCGCCCCAAAGTGTGTAGCACACAATGAGTACACAAAACCAAACTTAAAAAACACCTTAAGTTAAATTCTCAGCTAGCTGTAGCTCCTCTTTATGTTTAATCACTTCTGCTGAACGATCCTTGGCCAGCAGCATATAAACAGATGGAACCACAAACAGCGTAAACAACGTACCGATAGAAAGTCCGGTAAAGATCACCAGCCCCATTGAGTAACGACCAGCAGCTCCTGCACCGCTAGCCATCACCAGCGGAATAACACCAAGCACCATCGCAGCCGTGGTCATCAGAATCGGGCGCAGACGCACAGACGAGGCTTCAATAATCGCATCGAGTTTAGAGCGCCCTGCCAGTTGTAGTTCGTTGGCAAACTGCACCATTAAAATACCGTGTTTACTGATCAGCCCCATTAAAGTGACCAACCCAACCTGCGTATAGATATTAATCGATGCCAGACCCAAATTAATAAACAGCAGTGCCCCCAGCAGTGCCAATGGTACAGAGACTAAAATCACCAGTGGGTCACGGAAACTGTTGAACTGGATAGCCAGCGCCAGAAAGACAATCACAATAGCAAATAACATGGTGTACACAAACCCACCAGACTCCTGCATATACTGACGAGAAGGCCCCGCATAATCAGCAGTGTAGCCACTTGGCGCTTCATCCCTGAGCGCATTTTTCATAAAATCAAGTACCTGCTTCTGTGATACCCCCGGCGCGTAAACACCTTGAATTGTGGCTGAATTAAGCTGCTGGAAACGGTTAATCGATTCCGGCACCACTTCATAAGTAATCGAAGCTACCGTGGAAGCAGGAATCATATCGCCCTTGGGTGTACGTATTTGATAATCAAGTACCTGTTCAGGATTAAGTCGAAACGCCTGCCCTACCTGCGGCATCACACGATAAGAGCGCCCGTCAATGGAGAAGTAGTTCACATAACCGCCACCGAGTGCGGCACCCAGAGCAGCACCAATATCCTGCTGTGTCAGCCCAAGGCTCGTTGCCATGTCGCGATCCACCACCAGCGTACTCTGTGGCTTATCAATCTTCAGATCAGAATCGATAAAGAAAAACATACCACTGGCCTGCGCTTTGGCCACCACGCGGCTCACAATCTCATTCAAGTTTTCAAACGATTCGGTTGTTTTGATAACAAACTGTAAAGGTAATCCGCCCGAGCCGGGCAATGCTGGAAATTGAAATGCAGCCACATGAGCACCAGCAATCGTGTTCCACTTCTGTTGCAAGACCTGCTGCAATTCAGCCGAGTTGCGATCACGCTCTTCCCACGGTTTGAACAGCACACCACCGATACCCTGATTAACCATCGGCATACCGGTTAGCTGAAACATCTGATCGTATTCAGGCAAATCACGTGCCAGTGCATGAGCCTGATCGGCATAAACACTCATCTGTTGCGCCGTGGCATTGGGCGCACCTGCAACATGAGCTAATACAATGCCCTGATCCTCTTGTGGTGCGAGTTCCGACTTGGAGGTGCCAAACAGGTAAACCACGCCGACGAGCAACAAACCACCCATGACCACCATCACCGGCCATGTCGTCAGTGTGCCGGTCAACCGTCGCTGATAAGAGCTATGCAGACGTGAAAATTGACGATCAATAAACAGTACCAGTGCACTCTGCTGCTGTTTGGGTTTGAACATCTTTGATGTCATCATCGGGGAGAGAGTCAATGCAACAATAGCAGAGATCGTTACAGCACCCGCGAGTGTGAATGCAAACTCGGAAAATAGCGCCCCTGTAAGCCCACCTTGAAATCCAATCGGCACATAGGCTGCAATTAAGACCACCGTCATGGCGATAATCGGGCCACCAAGTTCGCGCGCAGCCAGAATCGCCGCTTCAAATGGACTTTTGCCTTCGTGGTGCATATGTCTATCAACATTCTCCACTACAATAATGGCATCATCGACCACCAATCCAATAGCGAGCACAAGCGAGAGCAGTGTTAGCAGGTTAATCGTATAACCCAGAGCCTCCATAATAAAGAATGCACCAACGAGTGAGAGCGGAATAGCTATCAGCGGCACAATCACAGCACGCCAGTTGCCGAGAAAAATAAACACCACCAAGGCCACAATCAACAGCGCTTCAACGAGTGTTTTGATTACCTCATCAATGGAGCTTTCGATAAACTTGGTGCCGTCATAAACAACCTTACCAGTCAAACCATTAGGCATCTGCGCAACAATAGCAGGGAATGCATCGCGCACGCGCTGAACCACCTCCAGCACATTGGCATCGGGAGCTACTTTCACACCAATAAACACTGATTTCTCACCATCAAAGGCAGTGGTTAAATTATAATCTTCGGCTCCAAGCATTACATTGGCAACATCTTGCAAACGTACAATAGCGCCATTTTGTTCACGAATCGCCAACTGCTTGAACTCTTCTACTGAATGCAGGCTGGTATCTGCATTGAGCGCGACACTAACCATCTGACCCTTACTGCTTCCGAGTGCGGCCAAGTAATTATTAGCGGCAAGCGCCGCATACACATCTGTTGCGGAAATACCGTACGCGGCCATGCGCGCAGGGTCCAGCCAGGCACGCAGCGCAAACTGACGCGCACCGATAATCTCAGCACGCTGCACACCTTCGATCCCGTCCAGCTGTGGTTTTACCACGCGTAGCAGATAGTCTGTGACATTATTACTGGGCAACACATCACTGAAAAAACCCATATACATCGATGAAATAGTTTCCCCAACCTGCACTTTCAGCACGGGTTGTTGTGCCTCGGCGGGCAACTGATTGAGCACAGCATTCACCTTGGCATTGATATCGGTGAGTGCGCGATTCGAATCCTGATTCAGGCGTAATGTGGCTGTAATCGTTGATACACCACTAACACTGACCGATGAGAGATAATCAATACCTTCAGCCTGAGCAATCGCAGTTTCCAGCGGCTGGGTGATGAAGCCCGATACAGTTTCGGCATCAGCCCCATAATAAGCCGTACTCACTGTCACCACTGCATTCTGCGTTTCCGGGTACTGGCGAATCGGCATATTCATGATCGCCTGCAAACCGAGTACAAGCAACAGTAGACTGATGGTCGTCGCCAGTACTGGCCTGCGTATAAATATATCTGTGTATCGCATAACTTAATGTTCCTGCGGTTTCGGAGCCGGCGCATTGGCCGGCAACACGTTATTGTTGATGATCAAGGGTGTACCATTTTTCAGTTTCAGCTGACCGCTGGTCACTACGGTATCGCCTTCTTTGATACCTTCGAGAATAGCCACCTGATCACCACGTTTGTCTCCAGTTTTTACAAACACCTGTTGCGCCAGAAGCTTTTGCTCTGCTTTCAGGTTTGCCTGACCCTTCTCAGCTTTGGCAACGAACAGCGTAGAACCATAGGCATTAAAGCTGATTGCTGTCTGCGGCAGGGTCAGTAGCTGCTGCGGTTTACCCATATCGATTTTAACATTAACAAACATACCCGGCAGCATAAGCCCGTCGCTATTAGCAATTTTTCCCTCGATCAGCACATTGCGTGTATTGAGGTCAACCGAGCTATTGATGGCAGTAATCAGCCCTTTGATCAACAACTCACCGTTTTGCGCGCTAGCAACGGTGATGTCCAGACCAGCTTTCAGCGCATGCACATGCTTCTGCGGCAAACTGAAATCAACATACAAACTGCTGCTATCCTGCAAACTGACCAGCGGCTCCGAGGGGTTAATAAACTGCCCTTCACTGATCTGGCTGACCCCAAGTCGCCCTGCAAATGGCGCGCGGATACGTTTCTTATCCACTATCGCCTGTTGTTTAAATTGCTGCGCCCGTGCACTGGTCACATTGGCCTGTGAAGCATCCAGCTGTGACTGACTAATAGCATGAATATCGAACTGTTCCTGATCGCGTTTAAAGTTGATCTCGGCAAGCTTCCGGCTGGCCTTCATTGCCTGCAATTGAGCTGCTTCTTCATCACTGCTAAGCTCAATGAGCAGGTCGCCCTTTTTCACCCAGTTACCTGAATGTATATGGTTTTTTTTGACTACACCTGCTACTTCCGAACTGACCTCAATACCTTGAAGTGCACGCAAATTACCAACCGCCGAAAGTTGCGGCTGCCAAGTCTCACGTTTCACCTGCATCGCTGTGACCGTTGCCGGCGGCTGTGCATTGGAAGCCAGAAATTTTTTCATCATGCTAGCTACAAACATCTGATAGCCTATGATAGCTGCAAATAAGCCGCCAACACTGACTAGCATGATAATCATGCGCTTGCTCATGGTTCTTTTCATAACTGATTCTCCGTTGTCTGCTGCTCTGTTGTTTTTTGCTGCCAGTCGCCACCGAGGGAAAAAATGAGTGCTGCGCTATCATTGAGCATAGCCGCACGCGCCTTAATTAGGTTGATGCGTGTCTGCTGATAGCGTTTCTGTGCGTCAAGAAGCCCTAGATAACTGACCACCCCTTGCTTGTGCTGTTCGCGCACGATACCCAGTGTTTCCACTGCCAACGCCCCAGCCTGTTGTTGCAGCACCAACTGCCTGCCATCCATTTCTATCGCCAGCATAGCATCGGCAACATCGACAAAGGCGGATAATACGCTTTGGCGATATAAGGCTGCGGCCTGATCGAAATTGGCCATCGCTACACGTTTACGTGCCCGCAACTCTCCTGCTCGGAAGATTGGCTGAGTCAATCCCGCCGCCATCCCCCATATGGCTGACCCTGCATTAAATAAATCGGCGATTTTAATCACCTCTGTGCCGTAACTCGCTGACAACGCAAGTTTCGGGTAAAGATTACTCGTAGCGACTCCCACTTGTGCATTGGCCTGATGCAGGCTCGCCTCAGCAGCTCGCACATCGGGACGTCTCTGTGTTAGTGTGGATGGCAGCGTTATCGGAATTTCAGCCGGTAACACCAGCTTTGCCATCTCAATTTTCGGCAAATCCGTATTGTCTGGCAATACGCCTGTCAGCATGGCCAACTGATGGCGCATCTGCGCCAGCGCCTTTTGCAGGGCTGGTAATAATGTACGTGTTTGTGCCAGAGATGTCCGTTGTGCCAGCAAATCAGCCTTGGCAATCACACCTATTTCAAACTTCTTCTCACTTAAATTTAGCAAACTTGTTTCGTCACTAATCATTGCTTTGGTTGCTTCAATCTGCTCGCGCAATGATGCCTCTGCGATAGCAGCAGTGACAATATTGGCGATCAATGACTGACGTGATGCTTCTAGTTGCAGTGCTTCAAATTCAACCTTGGCCTTCCCCAATTCAAGATATCGCTGGCCTCCGCCAAAGGCATCAACCGTATAGCTCACGTCCACCGATGCGTTATGTACTGCAAATATGCGCGGGTTACCAGCATTTCCGAATGTCGCTCCAGAAATTTTCCTGCGAGAACTGTTCAGTGAAGCTCCCACTTTCGGAAATAGGGTAAAAGATGTATCGGCATCCAGCGTCTCCTGCGCAGATTTGAGTCTCGCTTTTGCCGCCGCAAGTGTAGGACTGTTGCTCAAGCCCCGCTTTACCAGTTGTGATAGCCCTTCCGACTCATACATCTGCCACCACTGCTGCGGTATTGACTCTCTGGCTACCAGTTTGGGTCTTTCGGCAGCATCCAAATCAGAGTCTCGTAGTTCATTGCTGTAGTGTTCTGGCTTTAGTGGTTCCGGGCTGTGAAAATCAGGCCCAACCGCACACCCCCCAATAAAAAAGCCAATCATCATTGGAAAAATTGAATTGCGTATTTGAAAATTCATGCCTTCTCACCTCCGTTAGCAAACCAAGTTGTTTTATTGATGCACTTCTGGGCAATACTTTTACAACGTTCAAATACGACATCGGGATTCGCCTCATGCCAGCCATAACCCTTCAGAAAGTTACTATAATTTGTTGAAAAGTGAGTGTAAATCTTATCATTGCTCTCAGGGCAAAGCGTGCTGGCATATCCCGATTGTGCTGTACTGGATAATCCCACACATAAGCCCCACATACCGTGAGTCAAATGGTGAGCAAGTTGTTCAGTTTCTGTCTTATCTAGCTGATCATAGCCGTCTAGATTTTTCTCAATCGCCTCCAGCACAATGCCAAGAAACATGTTTGTCAGCTCCACATGCAGCTGATTCAACTCATTCGCTCTCTGTTCCGTAGCTCTGCGCCAAACTGATGGCATCAGGGAAAGATTATCAATCTCAATCAGATCGGGATGATTCATCGACAGCTCCCAGCTGCATTGGCCGGCGGTGATGATTTTCTCAATAGCCGAGATTGGCTGATTGGCGATGGCGTTAAACAGCACCTGATGCTCCAGAACCAGCGTATAAGAGCAGGCAATGAGAAGGTCCTCTTTGCTCTCAAAGTGAGAGTAAATCGTACCCATCGAATATTGGGTCTCTTTAGCCACATCGGCCATGCGCAGGTCAAGAAACCCGTGTTGCGACAACAGCTCTATGCTCTTTTCAATAATCTCTTTTTCCCGCAGATCACGTTTCTCTCGCCGCAGCATGTTCACCTCGTCAACAAAAAATGAATGATATTCGAATATTAATCTAATATAACATCAAACATCAACTATTTTCTTTCTTTGCATGAAGTTAGACGTTCAATATTTTGATTTCCAAACCTGTGATAACGGCTCTAACTTCAGACTCCACACCAAATGCACTATTCATTATTTACTGATCTTACGAAAGACTCATTGGTAAGGTTATTGTTTACACCGGAAAAAAAACTTACTTATAACCAACGTTAAAAGAGCAGAGCTTAGTGTATCAAAAATATATCCCATCATACACCTAAAACCACTCTTTTTTTACAGCATAATTGCGTATTTTTTACCTCTTAAGTATGAAATAAATTTGCATACTGAGCGCACAAAGGTTCACAAATTCATTCTGTAGGAGCAGCGTGCATTTACAAAGTTTCATGGCGGAGGACTTATGCAAATAGATGGTCATCACACTTTAACTTATATTGCAGCACGTTTGGCAGGTTTTGCTCGTAGCAAAGCATCCATTATCGCCTACAGTGCACAGTATGTAGATGATGCGACAAATTCAGGTGTCATTCACTTTAAAAACGGCGCAATGTATAACCGAATTTCATCGGCACATAAGATGTTAGATTATCGTAACTCAGATGAGCTCGCCAATCATCGCGTGTGGATTCCATTCCATTTCCTTCCTGGCAATGGCGGAAAACAAGCTAGCAAAAATCCAAGCGGTACATTTATTCGAAAATTAGTTTGTAAACCCAACAGTCATGTTGCCAAAGATATGCTTCGAGCATGTGCCAGTGATATGGATAAACCCTATGCCTTACATCGCCTTGGCATCACCATGCATGTTTATGCAGATACATGGGCGCATCAGGGCTTTACAGGTGTAAACCACGAAATCAACGAAGTTAAAGATATGCAAAGCAATGACCCAACACTGGATCAAAGCTTTTTTAATAAAATTGCCAACTATTTTTTAAGCAAGACTTTTCCACTGGGTCACGGTGCGGCATTAAGTCATCCTGATCGTCCTTATTTACAATGGGAATACAACAATGGGTTTGGAGAGCATGTCATCAGAAATAACCCCGATGATTATATCGATGCCGTTCAAAGTATGTGCCAAGCCATGCAATGTTTTTTTCAAAAGGATAAAACAATGAACCTTGAATCCATGCCAGGCTTACCTACACAAGATTTTCAGAAAATACGCTCACTTCTTCAATCAATTCGAGGTGATTCAGGTGAAGAGCGCCATGCACAATGGGTACAAAAAATAAAAAGCGGCAGTTTTTCCTTCGGTTCAGAAGATATTTCTTATATTGCCAAAGGGCATGGCTCTTGGAAACACAAAGCCATCGGGCAAACAGCTTTTTCCGATACAGGCCGTGAAATTTTCCCATTTAAAAAGGATTTTTTGCATTCAGATTGGAAACTGTTTCATGATGCATTGCAAGCACATCGCTTTGAAATTCTGCATGATGTTCTGCCAAAATACGGTATCTCAGCAGCATAAATTATTCACAGCACTAAGCCCTATTGGACTTTTGTTCTTTCCATGACAAGAGTTTGAGCATGTGGGTTGAGCCGCCAATTACATTAAACGAACTTCCCCGTGAACCAGGCGTCTATCGTATGCTGGATGGCAAACGCAAAGTGTTGTATGTCGGTAAGGCTCGGAACTTACGCAAGCGTGTATCGAGCTACTTTCAGCGTAAACCCGAATCGCCACGCACCCAAGCTTTGGTTGTATTGATTCGTGCTATTGAGTTCACCATCACAACATCCGAAGCTGAAGCTTTGATACTTGAACATAACCTTATCAAGCAACTCAAACCGCGTTATAATGTATTACTCAAAGATTCTAAATCATATCCTTATATTTTATTAAGTGATGAATATTACCCCAAATTGGATATATATCGTGGCAAACGCGATCAAGCAGGTGAATATTTTGGTCCATTCCCGCATGCTGGCGCGGTACATCAAACCTTACATAGCATGCAGTCCATTTTTCAATTGCGTGATTGCAATGACACGACCTTTGCCAACCGCACACGCCCTTGCATGCAACATCAAATTGGTCGCTGCTCGGCGCCATGTTGCGGCATCGTAAGCCAAGCTGAATATACACAACAGGTACAAGATGCACGGCAGTTTTTAGAGGGAAAAAACCAATCTGTCTTAAGCCAATGGCAAAAGGATATGCAAAAGGCTTCAGAGGCTATGCAGTTTGAGCTTGCAGCCAGTTTACGCGATAGAATCAAGGCACTGCGCACCATTTTGGCAGGCAATGAACACAGCGACTTACCCGATGATGCCGATGCTATTGTGATTCTTCGTCGCCCAGAATCAGTGTCTGTTAGTATGGGCGTACGTCGCGCTGCATGTAATTTGGGCACACATAGTATCGCCATCAAACAAGCTACGGATGCGGATGATAATGAAATTATACAATCGTTATTGATTGAACGCTACCAACATGAAAAAGCACCCTCAGAATTATTACTAGAGTGTGATCCGTCACTATTGAGTGAACTCAAAGAGCTTATCAAATTATTACAACCCAAACAAAGCTGTACATTACGAATTCCCAAACGAGGCGCTCGTTTACAATGGCTCAATGACATTCGCCGCACAGGTGAGCAGCAACAAGCAGGACGCAGCACCACCAATCAGCAAGCTGCTTTTGAAGCTGTGCAGGAGCTATTCAAACTCGATAAAACACCCAAACTTATTGCCGCAGTTGATAATGCCCACTTGGGCGGTCAACAAACAGTCGCCGCTATTGTATATGGAGGCTGGAATGGTGCAGAAAAAAAGCATTACCGCCGCTATCAACTGGATGAGACAGGTACAGACAAAGATGTGCCTGATGGTGATGATTATGCAGCCATGTCAGCGGTATTATCACGTTTTTACAGTGCCATTGTCGATAAGAAGATTCCTTGCCCTGATGTAATGCTTATTGATGGTGGTAAAGGACAGTTAGCTATCTCTATTGAAGAAGCGCAAAAAGCTGGCTTATCGAATCTAAAACAAGTCGGTGTTGCTAAGGGTGTGAGTCGTAAGCTTGGTGAGGAGGTCTTGTGGCCATCGTGGAGCAAGGGCAGTCTAAAACCTGGTATTCATAGCCCTGCCCTACTGCTCATAGCGCGCATTCGTGATGAAGCGCATCGTTTTGCGGGCGAATATATGCGTAAACGTAAAAAGAAAAGCATGTTCGCATCACAATTGGATAGTGTTGAAGGCATTGGACTTGCCAAACGAACCTTGCTTCTCAAACACTTTGGCGGCATTGATGGCATCAAAAAAGCCAGCCGTAGTCAATTAGCGCAAGTTGCAGGGATTTCAGAGGTACTCGCAAAGCGTATTTTTGAGACCTTGCATCGTTAATATTCATACTCCCCATCTTTCAAAAAACAATCAAACTTTAACTACCGTGGTGTTTCAGCAAGAAGTAGCATCACCAAGCGCCAGCCCTGCTCAGCATCAACACCAGCCTCTTCAAATACGTGCAAAAAATGCTCTCGTTGCCCACCTGAAAGCTTTTTTTCTAAGCCCATACCTTTTTCTGACAGTAATAAACGTTTGATTCTTTTATCAGCAGCATCGGGGCTAGCCAACACATAACCCTGTTCAATCAAATAGCGTAAAGGTTTGTTGATATATTGTTTACTTGCTTTGAGTTTAACCAGAAGCTCGCTCACGCTGCTGCCTTGATTGCGGCCAATAAAATATAAAACCCTATGATGAACCCGAGACAAGCCTAGGGCTTTCAGCTGCTCATCTGGCTTGGCAATAATCGCCTTAAAACCAAAGTACATCGCCTCTAAAGCTTGATTGAGTTCGGTTTCTCTTTGCTTATTTAGGTCAATCATATTGACATGATGCCTTCACGCTGATTATTCTGCAATAGGTCAATATAAGTGACCTATATGTTAAAAGGAGACAGTAATGAGTGAAACACAGACAATATGCTGGATAAATGGGGAGTTTAAATCCAAAGACAAAGCACTTATTTCAGTGTTTGACCACGGTTTTTTGTATGGTGACGGGGTATTTGAAGGCATTCGCTTCTACCATAAAAAAGCTTTTCGTTTGCCAGAGCACATACAACGTTTGTTTGACTCTGCACAGGCCATTGCTCTAAGCATACCCATGCCCGCAGGTGAACTTACTGAAATTATCCAACAAGTTGTCGCAGCCTCTAATCTTGAGCATGGTTATATCCGTTTGATTATAACCCGCGGTAAAGGCTGCCTAGGCATCAATCCAAACAACTGCACTAAACCAAGCATGGTTATCATTGCTGATCAACTAAACATGATTGATGAGCATAAACGCGAACACGGCGTATGCTTGATTACAGCGGCAACACGCAAACTCGCATTGGATGCTGTGGATCCTCGCATCAAAAGCCTAAACTACTTAAATCATATCATGGCACGTATGGAAGCCAATCATGCGGGTGCTGATGAGGCATTGCTGCTCAATAACAATGGGCATATCACTGAAGGTACTGCCGATAATGTATTTATCGAAAAAGGTGGCAAACTTATCACCCCTCCTACCAGTGATGGCGCATTGGCAGGCATTACCCGCGCAACCATCATCGAGCTAGCAATACAAGCTGGTATCACCGTTTGCGAGCAGTCCATTGCTCCTTATGATGTATACACTGCGGATGCTTGTTTTTTGACAGGAACAGGTGCTGAATTGATTCCCGTTGCCAGCATAGATGGTCGTCATTTACGCCAATGTCCAAGCGATATGTTTAAGCAATTAAGCCAGCATTTCCAAGCGCTCATTGAGCATGAAATTCGCACTTAAAAGCGGCTGAATGCAGTGTTTATAAAAGTTAGCTATTAAACCAAAACAACCCTTTTAGGTGCTTAGGAGGTTCTGAATAAGTCATGAGTTGTTCAGAGCCTCTCTTACTTCTTTTTCGGACGAAACACCTTACATTGCGTTGGCTCTGCTTCTAAATACGGCCCTTCGATAAGGTCAATGCAATAAGGCACCGCAGGAAAAACCGCGTTTAAACAATCATCAATCGCTGACGGTTTGCCAGGCAAGTTAATAATGAGCGATTTACCACGAACACCAGCAGTTTGACGCGATAAAATAGCTGTCGGCACGAATTTAAGTGACTCCTGACGCATCAATTCACCAAAGCCGGGCATCATTTTCTCGCATACGCTTTCTGTGGCTTCCGGTGTCACATCGCGCACCGCAGGCCCTGTACCACCCGTGGTAACAATCAGGCAACAATCCTCTTCATCGGCCAATTCTTTTAGTGTTGATTCAATACCAGCCTGATCATCTGGAATCACACGTTTTACAGCCTGCCACTCCGATGTTAACACCCGCTCAAACCATGCTGCCATTGCCGGCCCACCAAGATCTTCATACTCACCGCGGCTGGCACGATCTGAAACAGTGATAAAACCAATTTTTGCTATATTCGTTGACTGATTACTCACTTAAATCTCCACATCTGCATCATTTTGAAAGTCCATATCCTGCAATAATTGCACAGTCGCCATCTCTCCAGCCTCCAAACCATCTGCTGTCGCAGGAACAGCCAACAAACCTTCAGCCAAAGCCATGGACATCAACACGCCACTGCCCTGTGCGCCTGTTGAAGTTGCTACATAGCCCTGCTCATCCCGATTCAATGTCACTCGAATGAAAATCGTTTTACCCAAGCTGCCGCGCATATCATGGCTTAAGCGCGCTTGGATGCTTCTGCGAAACAGCTTGGCATGGCCCATATTCTGCCTTAATGCAGGGGCAACATATTGTTCAAAGCAAACCATACTAGCTACAGGGTTCCCAGGCAGGCCAAACACTACGGTTCCACGCTTGGATGTCCCGAAAGCAAGCGGATGTCCTGGGCGCATCGCCACACGCCAAAAGTGCATGGTAATGCCCAGCGCTTCTAAAGTAGGCCGCACAAAATCATGATGACCAACCGATACACCGCCCGATGCCAGCAACACATCATACTCTAAGCCTTCCGCAAGCTTGGCCTTTAAATCTTCTTCATTGTCTTTGGCAATGCCGAGCAACGTGGCTTCAATACCCAGTGATTTACATTGTGCATACAAGGCATGGGAATTGGCATTAGGGATTTTATTTTCATCAATCGGATCATCAATAGCTTCTAGCTCATCGCCCGTTGATAGAATTGCCACAGTTGGTTTGGCAAATACAGGCACCTGTTTCTTTTTCACCATCGCTAGAATCGCCAATACGCCAGGGGTAATCGTAGTGCCCTGTTTGAGTACAACCACATTTGTTTTTAAATTCTCACCCAGTGGGCGAATGTTCGCGCCTAGTTTGGGCGCTGTGAGAATGGAAACCTCATCACCATTTAACGCGGTATCCTCAACACGAATCACCGTATCAATGCCTTGCGGCGTAGGTGCTCCAGTCATAATGCGTGCAGCCTGACCTGCTTGAATAGCAACCTGCGGCATTTGCCCTGCACGAATATCATCCACAACCGTTAATGGTACTGGCGCATCAGCGGTTGCAGAGGAAACATCAGCGAATGTCAGTGCATAGCCGTCCATAGCAGATACGTCATAGGGAGGGTGATTACGATTGGCTAGCACATCTTCAGCCAGTACACGATGAAGGGAATCATGCAGCAGCACACTTTCAACACCCGACCTTTGCACATGCTGTAATATGCATGTCTGTGCCTCAGTTACCGAAAAATCACTCATTTCAAATGCTCCATGTTGTTCACTGCTTCCATTGTATCCAAACTTATGAAGCTTTTAAATTCTGGGTCAATCAACTTCACCTGCTGCTCACTCAGCTGATAGGTATCAAGTTCGCCCAACAGGCGAATCATACTACGTTGCCCCTGTTTCATCCTAGCCTCCATTTTTATTAAGCAGATTTTGTGATAAAAACCAAAAAGTGGCTGCGGCCTATCAAACACAAAAGGCACGACAGCATCATATGATTCACGTTTATCCGCCAGCTGTTGGATCAAAGTACTGGATGCAAATGGCATATCGCAGCCAATCACAAACACCCAATCCGTTTTTACCTCTTCCAGTGCTCGTCTGATACCCACCATAGGCCCGCGAGCCTCTGAGTCATCCACGACCTGCTTATGGTTCAAATCAGGCCGCAAAGCATGCACACTCATCAACACATCCGAAAAAAGAGGCTCAACCCTCTCCAAAACATGCTCTAACAATGGTTTGCCTTGAAAGTGAATGGATGCTTTATCTGAGCCCATACGTTTGGACTCTCCACCTGTTAAAATGACAGCCGTGCAATTCTCAATGGGATGCAATGTTTACCCTTTCTTTGCTGGAATATAAATGGATTCACCATCGAGGCTGACAGAATTCTTATCCTGCCAATACTGCTCAATGCCTGCAGCACTCTCTTTTTTCACTGCCCATGTATTGAGCATATCTCTATCACCCACATAATCATACAAAGGTACCCCAAAGCCGCATGAGGTATGCACCAGATCAACATGCATATCAAAGATTTGTCTGGCTCCGGGCAATGGCTCAAATAAGTTATACAACTCACCCCAAGCTTCATCATCGGTATGAATAGTTTTGGCAGTGCCATACAAGCGCAAAATTTTTGGATTGCCTTCAAAAGCACAAAACATAATCGTCATGCGCTCATCTGATTGCAGATGTGCCGCAGTTTCATTGCCACTGCCGGTCACATTCAGCCAAACCACCCTATTTTTATTGATGACTCGAAATGAATTCATGCCTTTGGGTGAAACATTGATGCGGCTATCCGCTGTGGCACTACCCACAAAATACATGTGTTGAGCTTTAATGAACTCAATCTGTTTTTCTTCAATTTCAGGAAACTTTTTACCCATCTTTTACTCTCCGGAAGGAATTGTGATCCATGTCTTGTTAAGGTTGACTCTAGTCTTACTGATCGGTGTATGCATGCCTGTCATAATCCGACATTCGATTGGAGTCAAAACTACAAGTAAAACCTAAACTATCGAGAGTCCCACTTTCTAATTAGCTCAATGAACCTTTCATCACCTTTTAGGTCGCTGTCTGCCTCACCTGTTCGCTCAAGGACTTCACCTATCTTGTAGGGCCATTTAGAAATATCATCTGGAAGCACCGCGTATAAGAGCTCAAAAGCACGTCGAGGATGAAGATCAATTACCGTTTCTTTCTTCCGTCTCAAGTTTGGTAGCCGAATATACTCGTTCTCAATTTTACTAAGCAGTGGAAGGACTAAAACAGCAATATCCTCAAAACTTCCTTCCTGCGAGAAAACAAAATCGCACAATTTACCTGAAACTTTCGATGATTTGGCTGCCATCTGACGTGGCCAAACATCTCTAAGTAACTTTTGTATTAGTGAAGGCCATTCTTCTTCTGATGACCACCGCTCAAGCTGCCATAGTAACCGTGATCTAAAGTCATCCGATGCGTGAAGCAAAATTTCTCTCATTTCAGCATTGGATATGCATCGCTCCTCGCTTGACTTAACCTTTCCCCATCCCGCCAAAATAATTGCTGGCAGTACTGAGGCATGATCTTCGTGCATTATGTTTTTTTCTTTAGCAAGCTGTAGAAAATGGGGCTTAAGGCGCATAAAAAGACCTGAATCAGGGATTCTGTTTCCCCAGAAAAAACCTGACCAGAAAGCGTCTCTATCATCCTGATCTTGCGCTTCAACTACATGCAGGAGCTTTTCTTCAGTCCACCTTGGATCAATAAAATTAAACCATGACAAGTTAAACGTAAATATTGCAAGAGCATGGCGATGCAGGTCATCAGGAAGAACCAGTAATTCCTGGATATGTTTTAACCATTCAGCATTGAATCCCTCGTTAGCTTTTAGACCGTCCTTACGAGGATCATTAAAAAGAGCCTCAGCAACTTTTCCAGCTGGGGCGTTTATCGCCTGAGAAGACCAATCTGCAACCCTTCCATTTACCTTCATGCCACACAGGCCAATTTCTGGCTTCCCTGACAAAGCCTTGGTGAGCCTATTAATTAGTCGGTCAAAAACGTCTGGGTGACTTTCAGCAAGTAATTTACTGATATTGAAAAGCCAGTCAGAAATAGGGTTGATTATCTTTGTATGCACTTCATCTGAAAATTGAATCAACTGTTCGGCAATGGCTGCAATCAGTTCAATCTTGTCTTTCTTTCTTGCATCTGAATTAAGAAAAGTCCTCCAAGCCCAATCAGGGAACTCTTTTTCTTTAGCAGATTCTATTAAAACAGAAAAAGCTCTATCGGGCTCATTAGCCGACAATCCTGCGAAAGGGTCTTTTCGCTCTAAAAAATCTTCCTGTTTTCCACTGACTTCTTTGGCTTTTGAAAGGACTGAATTTAGAGGAATTTCCAGAAGCGACAAATAATCAGTAGTGGTTCCAACCCACCCCCCTCTCGCTTCCCGGGATTCCACAACCTTTTCAGCGTCTTCCTTTTCCCACTTAGGTGCATCTGCTCGCATCCGTTTAGTTTCTAATTCGAGGTCAAATCCAAACCTGCATCCATTGCTTGATAAGTAATGAACCCGGTCAAGGGTTGCCCTAGCAGACCTTTCTTTTAAATGTTCATCATCTTCATCTTTCCAACGTGGAGGACCTGCAAGCAAGCGCTTTTCTATTTTTGCTCTAGAATCAGAACTCATTGAATACCATCTGTTTTCCAACATCAGTAAAAGGTCTCTCGTATGTCCATGATTCCAAAACACATCGCCACTTAACCCAAGAATAAATTCTCTTACTTGAGCACCTGACATTACTTTTGATTCATTAGCAGACCATATCTGCAAGCGTGTGAAAATCGTGCCATCATCAACTGACCATTTGTTAAACTCAGCCAGCGCTGATTCCAGGTCAATTTCAATGAAGTGCTCAAAAACTTTGGAGAAGGCAATAACCCTACCGGAAAGCCCATGGCTTCTGTTATGCTGATCAATATCTGATCCATCTTCGGGGACTATCGAACAAATGTTTTCAAGACCATATCCGCCAACTTCTGTCTCAAGGTTCAGCGCTACTTCAAGGTTTTTTCGCTGTGCTTCAACAATTGAGACAAGCCACTCATCAGGAATATCTTCGCTCTGATCTATTTCAGGGTATGCGACATCTAAGCTTAATAAGTCATACAGGTTTAATTCTTCATCCTGGATGGGAGGTTTAGGTCTGTTGCTAGAAGGTATTCCCACTTTCAAATATGGCCGCGTACATTCCTCATACTTTCTTACAACGCTACGGTTCCATCCGTCCTTTTTAATTTCTGCCTCAAGCTCATACCAATCTCGATTAATATCGTCCTTATCATCTTTCCAGCTTTCTAACAGGATCCGCCATGCAGCTCTAACAACCGAAGATGAAGGACGCATGGAACGGTTCACTTCTTGTTGGACTCTGAATTGTATCTCTGGATGAATATTTTTCTGACGCGCTGTCCACCAAGCTGCTGCTGGCTGCTCTGAAACCTTTGCAAGCCAAATGCCCAATTGATCAAGCCGAGATGGAAGTCGCGAAGAATTATATGGCCAACCACCCCTAAACGAAGCGATATGCCCATCGTCTAAATTAGCCTTATCCAAACGGTTGGGGGTAAATGCATTCCAAGCATCGGGAGGAATTCTACTTAGCGAATTTCGGTCTTTCTCATCACTTATGGGTGGCGTATCAGAATCAAGGCTGTAGAAATCAAAAGGGTTAACCAAAGGCCCGCGATTGTAGAAATCCCCCATATAATCTGGAATGGCATATCGAATATATGGATCGAATACACATAGCCATTCCGCTGGTGGAACCTCATCTCCTTTAAAAAATTCACGCACCCCCTCTACTGTCGAAACAATATGGGCAACTTGGCCTCGTTCATGAGGAAGTATTTTTTCCGGGCCATCTTTTGCTTTAGCAATTATTGATGCCAGCCACGCATCTGGATCACGCGCCCTATCTGCCCAACATTCCAATGTTTCCCAAAGCTCCGAATAGCTAACAAAAGGAATTGCTTCAACTCCCTTATGTGTCCACTTTGAGGCAGCAGTATCAGCATCGCCTGATTGGAAAGCATACACGTCTTTTAAGGAGCCGCTTGTGCTATTCAGGGCTTCTAGCAAGTAGTGAACAGGTGGATCATCGGCAGCATAACCGACGAAAACCACGACATATCTATCAATAATTTCACGAATGAACGAAGTGGCCCAGCCATCACTAAGGTATGCTCGGCCAAATCCAGAACTTGAAAGAACAAAACCATCACCTTCCGAACTTTGATAATCCATTGTTGCCTTACCATGAAGATAAACAATACCGTTCATGTCCGATGATCTTGATGGGTCAGGTAAGCGCGGTGGCTGCCATGGTTGCAACTCACGTCCGCAGGCATCAAATAGCCGGTCAAAATTGGTTGTTACAAGTCTAACTTCACCTTGCCGTGTGGTTGCCAAATCTAAAAGAGTGTTATGGGCATCTAGATTTACCGGCTTCTGAGGTGCAAGTGCTTGAGCAACAGCAGATTCTATATCGCGTGTTTCAAACTCTCTTTCAAGCAACCCAAAAATTCGATCAGCAGAAATTAATCCAGCCTCACCTGTCATTTCATCAAACTCACGAGCATGCGAAAGTAATTTTACTGCGGGACTATCTGGTGTTGCACCAAGTGAATTTAATACAGTATCTGCCAAACCATCAAATCCGGGTAAGTTAGCTTTAGCTTGAGAAACACCCGCTCCACAAAAGAAGACTACTCGACCTTGATCACGAGCTTGAAGTAGTTCGTCAGGAATAGATGGGCCATTTTCGACGAACTTCACCTAAGCACCTTCTCTTCCGGCTCTCAACCAGTGTCGAATAAATTCTATTAAGGCTTGAGTATCATTCATATCAAGTAAGGGAACACTCACCTTCAAATCAGCAATATCCGTTGCCACAGCAATAAGCTCCGATTCATCACAACGTAAAGCGTTTGAACGCTCTGCTCGCAGCACTTCAATCTTCGGCCCCGGTACCGATGCATAACCTTCCACCAATACCAAATCATAATCACCAAACAACCTAGCCGTGAGTAACTGCGGGTTTAGGGTCTCATCCACATCACTGACCATCAGCATTTTCTCTGGGCCAACCAATAGTGACGTCGATGCACCTGCTTGCTTATGTCGCCAGCTATCTTTGCCGGGGGTGTCCATTTCTGGTTGATGGTGACTGTGTTTGATAGTGGCAATGCGCAGGCCTTTATCTACAAGGCCTGAAACCAACTTCTCCATCAAGGTCGTTTTACCTGAATTGGAGCTGCCGACCAGTGAAAGAATCGGTGTGCTTAAAGGAGGCGTACTCATGGATGCTCCGTTACCCAAGAGTCACCATCAGGGGTGATTTCTTTTTTCCAGATAGGCACACGTTGTTTTAACGTATCAATGATCCATTCACATGCTTCAAAAGCAGGTTTTCGATGCTCGGCACCCACTACAATCAATACGATTTGATCACTTGCATGCACGGTGGTCACCCGATGCACAATACGTACATCAATAATATCAAATTGCTTTAATGCTTCATCACGCAGGTTTTGCATCGCTTTGGTTGCCATACTTGCATATTGCTCAAAAGAAATCGAAAACACATCGCGGCCTTCGGAGAAGTCGCGAGCACAACCTAAAAAGCTTGTGATGCCACCCATGCGCTTGGAGGTGGCGCGCAAAGCCTTGATCTCTTGCTCCACAGAAAAGTCGGCTTCTTGAATACGAACTGCATCTTGTTGTTGATGGCTCATATCAGCCACCAGAAAATGGCGGCATAATGGCAACCTCATCACCGGCATGGATCAACTGCTGTTCATCATTCACTTGTTCCTGATTCACTGCCACTAAAAAGGGGCGAAATGACTCGCAACCCAGCTTCTGTAATACATCCACAAGCTTCACACCTTCCTGAGCAGGCATATCCAAACTTCGTTGCCCAAGCTTATCTGCAATAGTGCCAAAAAAGAGAATCTTAATGCTGATATTCATACTCACGCCCTACTCCAATCTCCAGATTTTCCGCCATACTTCTCATTCAATTGAATGTGATGGATCGTCATACCTTTATCCACCGCTTTACACATATCATAAATCGTAAGCAAGGCTGCACTCACAGCGGTTAAAGCTTCCATTTCCACGCCTGTTTTGCCTTTGCACTTCACTGATACTTCAACTTTAATACCGCATGTTTCTTCTAACTCTGAAAACGACACATCTATACCTGAAAGCATCAGTGGGTGACACATTGGAATAAGATCAGGTGTTTTTTTCGCACCCATAATCGCTGCCACATCGGCAATAGCCAACACATCACCTTTCTTGAGCTTGCCTTGTTGGATATGCTCTAAAGTATTTGGCAACATATGAATTTCACCGCTGGCAATAGCTATACGGGTGGTCACTTCTTTATCCGACACATCTACCATGCGGCCACGTCCAGCCGCATCAAAATGGGTTAAATTAGTCATTCATTATTCCTCTCACTTAAGCTTCTCCTTCCGAAGATGGAAGGGATCTTTTATGTGTAACTTCCAACAACAATTTACCTTCACGCATGCGCCAATGTTGGTGCGCCAATACTTTTGCATCTTCCAAATCATGGCTCACCATAAAAATGGGAATTTGCATTTGCTGTTGAGCGTCTTGTAAAACAATACGCAGTCTATCTCGAAGATCTGGCGCTTGAGCAGAAAAAGGCTCATCCAATAAAAGCATGCTTGGTTTACGATAAAGCGCACGTGCCAATGCCACACGTTGCGCTTCACCTGTAGAAAGAGCGGTTGGCTTATGCTTAAGTAAATGTTTAATTTCCAGTTGCATTACAAGCTTTTCAAAAGCCAGTATATCTTTTTCATCGGTGCCTAAAGAAATATTTTCTTCCACTGTTAGCCAAGGCAAAAGAACATTTTCTGGCCAAACAAAACCAACCTTCCGTTGCGCTGTGGGTAAAATGAAATCGGCGCCACTATCCAGCCAGTTTTGCTGATGGATGTCGATTTTTCCTGAAGCTTTATGCAAGCCTGCAATACAGCGTAATAGCGTACTTTTCCCCGCCCCATTTTCACCAGATACAACAATGATTTCATTATCAAAATCCGCATGTACATCTAAAAAAAGTGAGCCTAGCTGCATATTTAATTGAATATGATGTTTCATTTTCCCATTCCTACATTTAATGTGGAACGATTGATGCTATAAACCACCGATAACATCACAAAAGACACCGCCAAAAGCATAAGCGCCAACAACCATGCTTCGGATTGCTGCTGCATTTCAACCATTTCAAACAAAGCAATACTGGCAACCTTGGTCTCGCCAGGAATCGAGCCTCCGACCATTAATACCACGCCAAACTCACCCATGGTATGCGCAAAGGATAATGCTGCAGCGACCAATACTCCTGCCTTCGATGCAGGTAGAATAATGCTAAATAAGGTTTGCTTGATGTTTAAGCCTTGAGTTTTTGCAAGCTCTAACCAGTTGCGTGGAATAGCTCGAAAGGCCTGCTGCATGGGCTGTACTGCAAAGGGTAAGCTGTACAGCACCGAAGCAAAAACCATCCCTGAAAATGAAAATGCCAAGGAACTATCAAAAAGCGTATGCCAAGCTGAACCCAGCATAGAATGCGGCGCAATAATCAATAAAACATAATACCCAAGCACGGTAGGTGGTAACACCAATGGTAAAGCCACAATCACTTCCAATGCGGTATGTCCCCTAAAGGACTTGAATGCCAATACATACGCCACAGGCAACGCAATCA
>Ga0316203_1001109_pt1 | contig 21831 bp, 20 predicted proteins | sample 6monrhotite_MG_FD_204940 | JGI IMG/M metagenome (GOLD analysis project Ga0316203, IMG submission 204940) | Microbial mat bacterial communities from mineral coupon in-situ incubated in ocean water Damariscotta River, Maine, United States -... | ecosystem: Environmental > Aquatic > Marine >... | reverse complement strand
GCTTTGCGCCCTGACTTGCCCACCACGTCGCCTATATAGAGAACCTTCATGAAACTTTGATCGCCTGTTGTTCGGTGATAATCCAATCGACGGGCTGGTCATAGTCGTTCACAGGGACTTCGTCAATTTCTTGCGCCCCATACGCCACTCCAACAGCGGTGATAGAACCAGATTTACGCAACAGCTCTAAGGTTCGATCATAATAACCACCGCCCCACCCCAACCGATAGCCGCGCCGATCAAAGGCCAGCATGGGCACGAATAAAACATCAGGGGACAAAATTGGCTCGCTGATCAACGGATGAAACGTGCCGTGGTCACCTTCGGCCAACGGATCATGCGGAATCCACGACCGAAACTGCAGCGGGCTGTCCTTTGCGATCACTTCGGGCAGACATTGACTGACGCCGAGGCAATCTAAGGCGACCATCGCGGGACGCACATCAAGCTCGTCGCCCATCGGATAATACCCCGCCAAAATCGCATCCATACCCTGATCGGCATCACTGATATCTGCCCAGGCTTTCAGGACCGTTTCTAAAAAACCGCGCGCCCCCTCCTCGCCCAAAGTCTGAGCGGCCTTGGCGCGCAATTTTCTGGCGCGTTTTCGAAGGTAAGATTTTGTGCGGTGTTGGGACATCAATATTAAAGTCTCAAATAAAATGGACGGCGCCACAATGACCGTGGGCTGTTGCAATCCTCTGTGGCCTGCTTGTGCAGGTGGGCGCCATATACCGAACCCACGAGTTCAACAGGGACAGCTCCCGAGAGTGACTTATAGCCCCAGGGAATGTCGATGCCTGCACGTATCTAGCAGCCACCGTCCTATATATAGATTAGGCCTCTTCGACGCGTTGTGCAATGGTTTCTATATGCGCGGCAAGGGCTTCTAAACGAGCCGCCAATTGCTCTTCATTAACATCCGATGCAGGCGCAGCAGCTGTCTGCTCAGCTGAGGCCGCAGCCTCTTGGCGCAATTGTTCAACGTCACGGGTCACCTCGCCCAGATCGTCAGCCATCAGCAATCCGGCCATGGCCAACAGTCGGGCTTCCCCGGCTTGACCGATGGCGCCCACCAATTCTTCGACCTTGGCATCCAACACCGCCGCTAATTTCTTGATGTGATCTTCTTCGCCATCCGCACAGGCGATGTCATAGGAGTTGGCATTAATTGAAATGGAAACGCGCGCCATGACTAATTCTGCCCTTCCGTTTGGGACACCATTTGATCTTTTAATTTTCCGATGGTGGCTTCTAAACGCAACGAAGATTGCCCGATCAGGCCTTTTAAGTCGCCGTTTTCCGCTTGCAAACGTTGGAGTTCCGCAGCGACATCCGGGGCTGTGCCCGGGTTTGATGGGGCGCGATTTTCCAGCGCCGTCTCAAGCCGTACGATGGCCTCGGCCAAGCGCAGCTCGGCGGCCTCGAGACGTTTTTCTGTACTGCGATCCTGCCCAACCATCTTTATTGAGGCTCCCCATAGATATTCACGAACCGAGACAATAAGACCCCGGTGGGGCAACCGTCAACCACTACAAGCACTTAACCTATAAAACTTCAGAAAAGACATTGAAACACATCTCAGACAGCAGCCCTTTGGGGGGAAATCATTTTTTGAAGCAGAGAATAAGGCAAAGCACGGTGTCTCAAGCCTTTTCAAGGTGTTATCGGACAAGCACAAACCAAAACCACACAAAAGGGTTGGAATGAAGCAACCCGCCTGGGGGTTATCGGTTTTAAGGGCTTCGTGGTAAAAAATTATCAACTTTGCTAATCAATCTATATAAAAATAAGTAATTTTGGGAGGAACAACACAATGACGGTTCGTATTGGTATTAACGGTTTTGGTCGCATTGGCCGCATGGTTTTCCGGGCAATTGCACAAGACTTCAAAGACTTAGAAGTGGTTGCAGTCAACGATTTGTTGGAAGCTGACTATCTTGCTTACATGTTGAAGTATGATTCAGTTCACGGTCGTTTTGACGGTGATGTTTCACATAAAGACGGCAACTTGGTTGTTGATGGCAAAACCATCCGCCTGACCGCTGAACGTGATCCTGCGAACTTGAAGTGGAACGAAGTCGACGTTGACATCGTGATTGAATCCACCGGCTTCTTCCTCACCGAAGAAAGCTGCCAGGCTCACATCAACGCTGGCGCCAAGAAAGTTGTTCAAAGTGCTCCTTCGAAAGATGCCACACCAATGTTCGTGTATGGCGTCAACCACAACACCTATGCAGGTCAAGCCATCGTTTCTGCGGCGTCTTGCACCACCAACTGCTTGGCTCCGATCGCCAAAGTGATCAACGACAACTGGGGCTTGAAGCGTGGTTTGATGACCACCGTTCACGCCGCAACAGCAACGCAAAAAACCGTTGATGGCCCCTCTGCTAAAGATTGGCGCGGCGGCCGTGGCATCTTGGAAAACATCATCCCGTCTTCCACCGGTGCGGCTAAGGCTGTTGGCGTTGTTCTTCCAGAACTCAATGGTAAACTTACAGGCATGGCGTTCCGCGTTCCAACGTCTGACGTTTCCGTGGTTGATTTGACCGTTGAATTGGACAAAGACGCGTCTTACGCTGACATTTGTGCTGCCATGAAAAAAGCTTCCGAAGGCGAAATGAAGGGCACCTTGGCTTACACCGAAGACATGGTTGTTTCCACCGACTTCCGTGATTGCAGCGCTTCGTCGATCTTCGACGCTAAAGCGGGTATCGCTTTGGATGGCACGTTCGTTAAATTGGTATCTTGGTACGATAACGAATATGGCTACACCTGCAACATGATGCGCTTTGTGCAACACGTTGCTGCCAACTAAGGCAAGCCTACTCACGTAGATTTAAGAAAGCGGAGCCTTAGGGCTCCGCTTTTTTTACTTAAAGGTGAAAACATCTACGTACCGCCTCAGCCGCAGGAATTTTCATCAAAACTAACCACCACGGCATCACCGTCTTGCGTCACCGTATAGCCTTCACCCGCTTGGATATCGGCGTTGTTAACGGTCACGCTGTCTCCAGTTTCACTGCCAAAGGTGATGGTCGAGGTGTTATCTTCGTTATGTTGAATATCGATGTCTTCAGCGCTGAATTCTGGGCCTTCAAAACGCAATTCGTCCTGTTCGCTTAAATCCATGATGAAATCATGACCGTCACCAGCGCGGAATACGAACGAGTCCTCACCCCGGCCACCGACCAGAACATCATCACCTGCGCCGCCTATCAAGACGTCATCACCGGAGCCCCCCTTAATGACATCATCGCCAGCATCGCCATAAAGTTGGTCATCGTCTCGTCCCCCGCGAATAAGGTCATTGCCAGCGCCACCGTGAATTTTATCATCCCCTTCGCCGCCACGGATTACATCGCCCGCACCTTCGGCGGTGCCGGTGAAGATGATATCAATGGAACTTTCGGTGGTGGCGGCATCACCGCTGGCGGTTTCAACCGCAATGGCTTTGACGTCGAGCGAGAAGTTATCGGTCGGCGTGCCTTCGGGCAAGGTCATGGATAAGTTTTCTAAGCCATCCAAATCGTCACCGGCAATCGTCCACGTGCCGTCCCCATTGTCGGTGCCGAGCGATAGCATCGCGTCCTCGGGAAGGCCGCTGATTTCGACATTAAGGGCTTCGGAGCCATCGACATCGACGAGCGCGGCATTGACGTCTAGGGCCACCACATAGTCCTCAGCTGTGGGTTGACCTTCGCCACCGCCGTCACCGAGGGGGTCGCCATAGATGACATCATCACCTTTGCCGCCATTAATTTCATCTGCACCGCTGGTGCCAACAATTTCGTCGTCACGTTTAGTGCCATCAATTTCTTCGCCCGGCACGCTGGCCCCAACATCAACGAACGCCACATTGGTCACGGTGAGAATTGGATGATCGACCACCGGGGCCACGGTGGCGGAGAGCGTTTGTGTCGAAGTGCCGCCATCACTGGAAACCGCCGTCACCGTCAAACCGAGGGTGCCGCTGTAATGCAAAGGCGGGGTTAGGGTCAGGCCGCTCAGGTCTTCAGCCGCAACGGACCAACTGCCGTCGCCATTATCAGATCCCGCCGACAGAGAGGCACCGATAGGCAAGCCGGACAAGGTCACGGACTCAAGCGTTTCATTTGTGTCGCCGGGCATGGTTGCCGCAATGACCAGAGCTAAGGCCGCATCTTCGCCACCACCAACATTGGACACCGTAAGGATGGGCGTATCTGCGACGGGCGCAACCTCAACGCTGAAGCTAGCCTGTACCGCAGTTCCGTCTTCAGAGGTTACAACCACGCCCAAGGCAATTGTGCCACTGAAATCAAGCGGCGGGATCAACATCAAGCCGTCCAATTGATCGCCGGACAGGGTCCAGGTGCCGTCCCCATTGTCGGTGCCTGCTGACAAGGTCGCCCCTTCGGGCACACCGCTGATGGTGACGCTGTCGGCCAGAGTTGCCGAGAGATTGAATGCGATGGCGGTGTCTTCGGACCCGCTAACGTCTTCAGCCACAATAACGGGGGGGGCGCTTGGGACATCAACCAAGACGCTATCGCTGATGCTCACTTGGTCGCCATCGGCTTCGGTTGCCGTCGCGGTGACGATCAACGAGAAATCATCCACCACGCCACCGGGGACGGTGAGGGTCAGGCCGGACAGATCAGCAGGGCTCACCGTCCAGGTGCCGTCGCCGTTATCGGTCCCCGCAGACAACACAGCGTCCGCAGGCAAGCCAGCCAACAGCAACGACAGGGTTTCAGAGCCATCAACGTCCGCCAGGGCGGCGGTGATGTTCAATTCATACTCAATCGCGGCTCCACCTTGGCTCCATTCAACGTTTAAATTCACATCGTTGAAGTCATTGTCACCGCCGCCCAGCAGATCTTCCCAGTTCATGTTGCCAGGGGCAGCGCTATCGACCTCGTAGTCCCGGCCAAAGGTGTTAAAGGCTTCATGGGTGAAGAACAGGCCGCCACGATGATCGGCTTCTAAGCGATCACCGTTGCCATCATAAGCTTGCCAGTGACCATGGCTATCTTGGCCGAAGGTTAGGTCCTGACCATTGACCAAATCGTCATTTTCCCGGTCGCCGTCAGACAAGAGGAACATGCCAAAGCTGGCTTGGTCGACGCCGTCTAGGGTGAAGGTATCGCCCACATGTTCTTTGACGTTGGCCCAGATGATCTGACCGACACTTGGTTCGCCATTTTCATCCAAGGTATAATAGCCGATGGTGTTGTTGAACCCGGCGCTGCCGCCAAGGTTTTCGATGGTCAAAGCGTTCATGGACCCGGTGGGAACGCCGACACCGATTTCAACATTCAAAATCGGCACATCGGCAACGCCACCGACAGCGATGCTAAAGGCATCGGTATCTTCGGACCCATCGGGGGCTGTCGCAACAACACTGAGGTTGATTGCGCCACTGTAATCGGCTGGCGGCGTTAAGCTCAAGGCATCCAATTGATCCGGGTTCAAGGTCCAACTGCCGTCGCCATTGTCGGTCCCGGCACTCAACGTCGCCCCATCCGGAATACCCAATAGGGTCACACTTTCAGCACCTGCCGCCGCAATGTCGAGCGTGATGGCGGTGTCTTCAAGGCCATTCACATCCCCAACCACAACGTCGGGCGGATTCGGAACATCAACGAAGACGTCCTCGCTGACCGTGGCCGCACCTCCTCCGCTTTCCGTAGAGGTTGCCATCACCGACAGCGAGAAGTCGGTGGTCACGGTATCTGGGACTTGCAGAGCCAAACCGCTCAATTGATCTGGACTTAAGGTCCACGTTCCATCGCCATTATCCGTACCGGACGACAAGGTCGCACCGTCTGGTATGCCCGCCACCGTCAACGATAGCGTTTCAGAACCGTCAGCATCAACCAGACCCGCCGTAATAAATAGATTAAACGTATTTTCGACGCCTTCGCCGAGGGTCACGCTTAAGGTCGGCGCATCGGCAACAGGTCCGACCGTCACGGTGGCCCCACTGACCGCCGTGCCGCCATCGGTCGAAACAGCACTGATACCCAACGGGATCGTGCCACTGAAGTTTTCGGGCGGGGTTAGCGTCAAACCGTCAAGTTGGTCGGCTGTCAGGCTCCACGTACCGTCGCCATTGTCCGTACCCGCCGACAAGATGGCCCCGGTGGGCACACCGCTGACGGTGATACTTTCAATGGTTTCGCTGGTGTTCGCCGCCATATTCGCCGCGATGTCTAGGGCAATGACGGCATCTTCCGCACCGCTGACATCGGAAACCGCAATCTGTGGTGCATCGGAAACGGCCGCGACACCAACGGTAAAGGTGCTGGTCGCTGTGCCGCCATCGGTGGAAATCACGTTCACGGTCAAGCCAATGGAGCCGCTATAATCGTTTGGTGGGGTCAGGGTCAAACCGCTCAGTTGGTCAGGGTTGAGGGTCCAACTGCCATCCCCGTTATCGGTGCCCGCACTCAATATTGCCCCATCCGGGACGCCGGAAAGGATTACACTGGCGAGAATTTCACTGGTATCTGAAGGCATGGCGGCAGCAATGGTCAGGGAAATCGCCGTATCTTCTGACCCCGCGACATCCGTTACGGCGAGAACCGGGACATCGGCGACCGCCCCGACATGAACCGATAGGCTATCGGTGGCCACGCCGCCATCACTTGAAATTACACTCACACCTAAATTAAACGCGCCGTTGTAGTCTTGCGGTGGGGTTAGGGTCAGGCCCTGTAAATCGTTGACCGTCAAGCTCCAGGTGCCATCACCCGTGTCGGTCCCGGCACTTAACACGGCGCCTTCGGGGACCCCGGATACAATCACGCTGGTGATCGTTTCGCTGGTATCGTCCAACATGGTTGCCGCGACCGTAAGCGAAATTGCCGAGTCTTCAGCCCCACTAGCATCGTTTAAGCTTAGAACAGGAACGTCTGCGACCGGAGTTACGTTGACGGCAAGGCTATCGGTGGCCACGCTGCCATCGGTCGAAACGGCCGTGATACTCAGATCAAACGATCCTTTGTAATCTTGGGGCGGGGTGAGGATCAGACCACTTATTTGACTGGCCAACAACGTCCAGGTCCCATCGCCATTATTGGTCCCAGCCGACAGGCTTGCGCCGACGGGCACACCGCCAATGGTGACGGTGTCCACCGTTTCGGTGGTGTCAGGGGACATGCCCACGGCTAAGGTCAGTAAAATATCTGAGTCTTCGGCCCCAACCGCATTGGTCAAGGCAATCTGCGGCGTGTCGGGGACTGGATTAACCGTCACGCCCAGGGTGTTGGTCGCCGTTCCACCATCACTTGAGGTGGCCGTCATGGTGAGGCTAAAGTCGCCGTGATAGTCGGGCGGGGGCATCAAGGAGAGGCCACTGAGCTGATCTGGGTTTAAGGTCCAAGTGCCACCACCGCTGTCGGTACCCGCCGACAGGGTTGCGCCTTCGGGCACGCCACTGACCGTAATCGTATTGAGCGTTTCGGCTGTCCCCACAGGCATATTGGCCGCCAACACCAGCGAAATTGCACCGTCTTCAGTACCCATGGCATCATGAACAGCAACCACCGGCACGTCGGGAACGGCACCGACTTCCACTTCAAAGGTCCCCGTTGTTACGCCGCCATCAGACGAAGTCACGCTGACGCCCATATCAAAGGTGCCGTTGTAATCTTGGGGCGGCGTCAAGATCAAGCCGCCCAAGTCGCTTGACTGAAGCGTCCACGATCCATTGCCATTATCAGCACCTGCTGACAACATGGCCCCTTCGGGCACGCCGGTCAGGGTCAGGGTTTCAACCGTTTCCCCCGTTTGGGGCAGCATAGCAGCCGAAATATTTAACATGATTGAGCTGTCTTCTGCACCGCTAACATCACCCAACGTCAACATTGGCTCGTCGGCGACCGGGGCAATGATCGCAGTAAAGCTATTGCTCACCGTGCCGCCATCGGTCGAGGTCGCGGACACGGTTAAATTAAGGGTCCCATTATAGTCTGTCGGCGGTGTCATTTTTAAACCGCTCAACTGATCCGCACTGAGGCTCCAGTTCCCGTTGCCGTTATCCGTCCCGGCACTTAAGGTCGCCCCTTGGGGGATACCAGACAGCGTTACGGAGCGAATGGTTTCGCTGGTCCCGGCGGGCATGTTGGCGGCAATTGACAGGCTCACAGCCGCGTCTTCATAACCGATCACGTTGGCCGAAGCGATTTGTGGAACGTCGGCAACGGGCGTCACGGTGACGGTCATGGTCGCCGTAGCTGTGGCCCCGGCAGCATCGGTAACCAAATAGCTAAAGGTATCGGTACCACCGAAGTCTTGCGTTGGCGTATAAGTAAAGGTCCCGTCCGTATTTATGGTTACGGTGCCATGAGCAGCCTCACCCTCTGGGGCCATCGCAAAAGTAAGGGCATCGCCATCCGCATCAGCCGCCACCAATTGACCGGAAAAGCTATCGTCTTCGGCGGTCATCACCGTTCCCGCTTCGGCCGTGGGCGGTGTGTTCGGGATAGGTTCTTCGACAACGGGCGTCACCACAGGTTCTTGTGTGGTTTCAGGTGGTGGTGGCGGTGGCGGTGGAGGCGGTGCCACCTCGAGCGCCTCTGTGACGGCAGCCTCGGTGATGTCAACCGCATCCAAAGCCGCGACTTCTTCACCGAACACCACGCCTTCGGCAGGGGCTTCGGCATCAGCCTCACCTGCGGCGGTGACAAAATCATTCTCCGCCGGACCGGCTTCGGTGACAAATTCAGCCTCACCACCAACGGAATCAAAATCAGCCAAACCATCGGCCGTGACCGCCATTGCATCTTGTTGACCGTAATCGTTGGCATTGCTGGTTTCGGTCGGCAAATGTTCAAGCGAGCCGCCAAAGGTGTTGGTCAAATCATTGCGACTGTAGTTTGTTACGGCAATGGGGGCAGCGTTATAGCCTTGCACCGTCAGGGCCCCATAAGCTTGGTTGATTGTCATCACCCCCATGGCGTTGCTGACAATCACTTCACCGACGAAACCATCGGCTTCTTCCATCAACACCACGGTCATACCGTCTTCCCCGGTTAGGTCTATTCCCACCTGGGTACCGCGAATGCCTATGGTTCCCACCGGGGTTGTCACCATCATGGCATCGGGATCAACCTTCGCCACTTCCCCCGAAACGATGGTGAACACACCTTCCAGAACTGACAGCGAAATGCTGCCTTCTTGGGTGCTTGGGTCGTAAACCATTTCATCTAAAACCATGCGCCCTTCGTCGGCCATGGATAGCGATGTGCCATCGGCCAAAACAATGCCAACGCCAGATTCTGCACCTGTCTCCAAGACGTCACCGGAATACATCGAATCGCCCGTCTGAAGCGTGACGCGGGTCCCATCCACGCGGACTGCGGTGACTTGACCAGACAGAGTTGAAACATGACCAATGGCTTCTGAATACACCGCCTCACCGGCCACTTGACCGGGGGCCACGGGGCCAGCGAGCTGTGTCGCCAGCTCTCCAGAAATACGCGAACCATCCTCACCCAAAATGACCGGGGGGGATTCGCTCGTAAAATAATCTGTAACAACGATCTCGGTGCCGTCGGCATCCGACATGATAAGGTCGGGACCCGCCCGTACATAGTCCGCAGCAGCGGGGTCAAAGCCTTCAGGGAGTTGAACAACACCTGCTTGGGCACTTAGGGCAATTTCACCCGTTCCGCCCGTGGCCATCGTCGTGGTTTCATCGGGTGCACGAAAAATGAGAGGAGACATAGCCATCACTCCCTATACTTTTCTGTTTTATAAGATGAAGCCGCATACACAACCCTGCACAAATGGCTCCACCACCTTTTGCGTATGATGTTATTATAGCACTTTTATGAGTTTTTTGGGGGAAAATCTGGAACTTCCGGCGCGCACAAAGGCCTCTATAATGTTCGCAGGAAGCCTAGCTGTTTGTGGCTAGAGCACCAGTTTTATATGGTCTCCTTGGCCCAAAAGGGGTAAAGTTTCAAACGGTACCGTTATCTATCGTTAAATTGGAATTCCTGTGACTGAAGAAAAGCCTCAGAACCCCACCTCGATGATCAATACTGATTCGAATCCGGTTCCGACCGTTTCAAAGCTTGCTCATGAAGTTAAGAATCATTTGAATGCGATCATTGGTTTCACCCAGATCATGTCAGATCCAAAACGCACAAGTGATTCTGTCAAACAATTGAAGAGGTGGTCTGAGATTGTCCATGTGGAGGCTATTAACCTCGCCAAAACATGTGAGAGAATCCTTGATGAGGAACGTTCGAAAGTCACTATTGTTGAGAAAGAATTCATTGATTTTAATGTCTTTGGCCAAAAAATTGTCACTCTCTTTCAAGAAGAAGCAAGAAATCAAGGCGTGACTCTTTCCCTGCAAATTTGCGAAAATTTTCCAATCCTTCACACCGATCCTTTATTGCTGACGGAAATGCTGAACAACTTGCTCAGCAACGCCATAAAATTCACCCCCAAAGGTGGCAAGGTATTTCTCAAAGGTGAGATTGATATGGAATCAAAAGCCTTAATTCTGGTGGTTCAAGATACGGGTAAGGGCATATCTTCAGATATCCTCATGGCCATCCAGCGTGGCGAACAAGTCACAACATCTCATGACAAAACAAAATTTAAAGGATGGGGGCTTGGTATGCAGATCATCGCCGAAAATGCCCGAAAAGTTGGCTGTGATTTTGAACTGTATTGTCCCAAAGACAAGGGGACCGTTGCGTGCTTAAAGTTCCCGCCATCCTGAATTTATTGACCAAGTGTTGGCTTCACGAAAATTTTACTGTTATTTGTTACAATGGTTTCGACGCCACCTCAGAAGAGCTGGTTATGTCCTTGTTCGTAAGACAGAACTTTTTGCGGAGGATTTGCCAATGCGAGACCGCTCAGACACTTTTCCCCAAAGCGAATTGGTGATGGAAAAGCACCCATCAAAGGTGCTTTTGATCGTTCAGGTTTTTCTTCTTTTATGTCAGGTGCCATGGCGGTTACGCCATTAAGTAAGATGTGGCGATTACGTTCCTAACGTCGCACTCTAAAACTTCCCTGACCTAACCCAACATCTGCAAGGTGTTGAGATCAAAATGCATATTCAACAAGCCCGATACGTCATTTGATTTCGGACGTGGCGTTCCAACCATGTCGAGGATAAAGTCTTGGGGATTGGTGTCAAAGTTCGGGGCTTGTGAGCCTAAATGTTGACGATCTTTCATGGAAGCGGACATACGATCGGTCATGCGTTGTTTGACGTAATCCTTGATCAAATCCTGAGTTGATGTTTCGGCGGTGTCTGTTGCCCCACCCTCTTGTAGGTTGTTGGTTTTTTTGCCAAACGTCTTCATCAAGTCTGAAAACTGGGTCAAATCCTTTTCGCTCAGGCCATACCGCCTGGCATTCAGAATTTTGGCCTCGGCCAACGGCACGTCTAATGTTTTGATATAAGTCGGCATTGGCATTTCCTTTGGCGGTCAAAATACGGGGGCGCACAAAAAACCTTGCAACACCTATGCCGTTTTTTTTGCAGCACGGGAAAGGACGCTGTTGCGGTCTTTTGGCGGGGGGATTGCCCCCCTATACGTTCATTCCATCGGCAAAGAACGCCCAACCCGGAAAAGAATGCCTATTGGACCAGCGCCAAAGGGACCGCCAATTGGCAGCCCCTTAGTTTAGGTATCGTGCAGAAAGATGGATCAAGCCGCAGTGTTGCGGCAATGCTTTGATTTTTCAAAGTGACGTTGGGCGCTTGCGACCATTTCGTCCAACTCTGCCGCCGTTTTGCAACGGGTTCCAAGGTAATAGTACGCGATGTCACCTGTTAATTTGATAACCGCAGGCCCCGTCGCGTTATGCAACAAACCGGCGCGGTACCACTTGCGCGTTCCGTTGCCCTCAATAACAGCGGGGCCGTGGGGGTTATCGATCCGCTTGGAAACAGGATCAACAACCTCAATCAAACGACCGCTTTGGGTGTTGTCAGAACTGCCCAGTTCCTTGACATGATCGCCTTCGGGGTAAGGGGCCATTTTATTGAGAATTTCGTCAGCCAAATACTTATCCTTATCCGCCATAGCTTCTGCCATCGCCTTAAGGTGGTCAGCGTTCTTGCCTTCCCATTCAACTGCAGTGGTCATGTTGTATCTCCGTTGTAAAACAAATATTATTTAGGCTCTTAATGATGGATATACTGCGATGACGTTTACCGCGAAGTGACGGACATCACAACAGCAGCACTTTAAATCCTTTCTCTGAATTGAAACTGAACAAAAACTTCATGTCATCTTCAGATACCTTGTGGCAGGTTCCGCACATATTTAAGAATGAATGGGGGGTTTGCGCAGACCTGTCGCCTTAACCCTGAAATGAACTGGCCGCGCATTGGAGCGCTATCATATGTCCAAAAAAACCACCAAAATCAACTATTCAAAAGCGTTGGCCCTGTTGGCCCTTGCCGCTGTGGTTGCTTTCTCAACCTCGAGAATTCTGTCTTTGAAGCAACTCAATACTTCTGGTGGTCTATTCAGCAATGAAGGTGGTGGCATCGGCTCATTCGCGCCTAGAGATAGCATCACAGCCAAAGAATGCAGTGATTGCCACCAAGCCTATGACGCAGGTTTGATGCCACAAGGAGCCTGGATTCAGCTTATGGGGGACTTGTCGAACCACTTTGGCGAAGATGCCAGCCTAGATCCACAAACCCAAGACCACATTACACAGTATATGGTGAAGAATGCGGCTAGCGGTACGGGCCCTATTCGCATCACCGAACAACGCTGGTTTAAGGGTGAGCACGGTGGTGGTAAAGAAATGTTCAAATGTGATTCTTGTCACCGTTAATCCGTCGCATTCCAACCTAAACATTCAGCACCCGTTCAGGCTGCTGGATGTAATGTTGGCCTTAAATTACAATCAACACTGATAACTTCAAACTGGGGACTTTACCGTCATGATTAAACTTGCACGTTCCGTTACCGCCCTTGGCGCCGTATTGATCACTGTCATGGGTTTTGACGCCCTGGCCGCCACCAAAACCTTGGAATACACCGTTTTGCGCGATGGCTCCCCAATCGGCACACATGCCTACACCATTGAAACCAACGGCGCTGACACCAATGTTGCCGTGACCACGGACATCAAAGTGAAGGCGTTATTCATTACGGTTTATAAATTCATCCACGAATCCAAAGAGAAATGGCAAAATGGTCAGTTGGTATCCCTAAAATCCACGACCGATGATGACGGCACCGAAAAATCGCTTCAAGCCAGTGCTGAAAATGGCAAGCTCACCTTGGATGCCACCATCAACAAACAAGAACGGCGCCAATTCGCCCCTTCAGCATCCATCCCTGCCAGCCTTTGGAACCCGGCCCTTGTCACAGAAGGCACCCCCTTAAAGACCGCAAAAAGCTCCACGATCAAGACCCTTGAAAGCCTCATCGTCAACACCTTGGATGGGAAGTTGATGAAAGTCAAAATTGCCGATTTGGGCAACGAAGAAGTTGAAGCTAGCGGCACCAAAGTTTCGGCAAATCACTACCAAATTACCGGTGAATTGACCCGTGACTTATGGTACAATTCCGATGGAGATTTGGTCCGTGTCAGCTTTCCTGACAAAACCGAAACATCCATTGTTTACAGCTTGAATTAAATCCACGCGCCAGACGTTATTGTTGCAATAACGTATTTTGTTTAAGGGTTTAAAGTCATGACATCGGCAGTCGCCACGCCTATTTTGATCGACCGATCTCATCCTGCCCGCGAAGAAGCGGAAGCCCTGATTGCAGGGGTTTATGCCCATGAATATGGTGCCCAGGTCGTGTCCTTTTCAGACCTAATCATTGCTCTTGCCGATGCCAATGGCGTCCTTCGGGCGGCGGCTGGTTTGCGGATTGGCGGAAATTTCTTTTCTGAGGTTTATTTGGACCGCCCCATTGAAGATGTCTTATCCGATCACTGGGTGCCCCCTGCGACGCGCACGGAAATCGCCGAGGTCACGACCTTGGCAGCAATCCACCCCAATGCCTCGTACGCTTTGTTTTCGGGCATTGTCGGCTATCTGAATGCCCGCAACGTCCGATTTGCTTTTTTCACCGTCACGGAACGTCTGCACCGATTGCTGGTCCGTGCAGGAATCCCCGCCGAAAAATTAGCCGATGCCAAGGCAGGATCTGTGCACAATGCCGAAGAATGGGGTCTCTATTACGCCACCAACCCCAAAGTCGTCGCCATTCATGATGCGTTTGTTTCGATGCAGGCGACTCCTATTTCAGAGGTAGACATCACGAACCATAAGAACAAGGCTGTCGACGTTGCGTGAGATTCTACAGTCCCTCGGCCAATTGGCGCATAATCGACCGACATCCCTTGCTCTGACGGATGGCGCGAGTTCTTTGACGTTTGAACAGTTGGCAGGACGCGTTGCGCATTTAGCCGAAAGCCTTGCCACTGCCCCCAAAACCGTCGCTATTTTCGCGCCCAATTGCATTGACTGGGTGATTGCGGATTTGGCCTTAGCGCTGTTGGGTAAAACCATGGTGCCTTTGCCAACATTCTTTGCCCCTGAGCAGTTGGCTCATATTATCAAAGATGCTGGGGTCGAACTCATCTTAACCGTTGCCACCGTTGAACCCCTTACGCCCGCCCTCAACCGCTCGTGCAAGGTGTTGGGGACAGACCAAACGACGCGGCCTTTTCCCACAGATTTAAGCCAGGCCGAAGCCGCACAGCGGATCATTTACACCTCTGGCACCACGGGTGCACCCAAAGGCGTACGCATCGGTGCGCGGCAAATCGCGGCCAGTGCGCGGGGTTTGGTCGCGGCCAGCGGAGCAACGGCGCAGGATCGCTATCTTTCCGTTTTGCCGTTTTCCTTGTTGTTAGAACAAATCGCGGCTATTTGCGTGCCGCTGCTCGCAGGCGCGCCTATTTTCATGGCCCCCACGGCTGCTGGGGCCGCTCAGCAAGGCGATTTGAAACCGCTGATCCAAGCCTTCGAGCAGCACCAACCCACGGCCTCTGTTTTGGTCCCGAGTCTGTTGGGGGCGTGGGTACAGGGCCTGCTCGCCATGCGCATTGACGCCCCAAAAAGCTTGCGTTTTATCGCTGTTGGTGGCGCCCCAGTATCCCCCGCGATGGCTGAGACGGCGTGGGCGCTTGGTATTCCCGTTCATGAAGGCTATGGCTTGTCGGAATGCTGTTCCGTGGTCAGCGTCAATCGCCCCGGCACCCGCCAAGCAGGAACCGTTGGCACGCCCATTGAGGGCACACAAATCACCCTTGTTGATGGCGAAATCGTGATTACGGGGCCGACGGTTATGGACGGCTACCTTGGCCGCGAAGACGTAGCAGGACATACCTGGCACACCGGTGACATGGGTGAAATATCCGATCAAGGCGTCCTGCATATTTTAGGCCGTAAAGACAACTTGATCATCACACCAAATGGTCGCAACATTAACCCCGAATGGATCGAAACTTTGGCCCAAGACGCACCTGGCGTTCTGGTCGCAAAGCTCGATCTTAACTTAGAGCGCGAACTGGTGCTTAACGTGACGCACAGCCCTGGATTTGAAGCCCAGGATTTAATCGACACGGTCAAAGCCGCCTTATCAATCGCCCCTGATTATGCCCAACCCACCCATATTTTGGTGACGGCGGCAACTGACACGAGGACCGGAACATGACGTTTTATCAAAAACTATTAGACGATACCCAAGCTGAGCGCCAAGACTTCCAGTCCATTCGCTTGATCCAGCACACGGTACAGCAAGGCGTTACGCCTGAACTGTATGCGGCTTACTTAGAACAAGCCTACCACCATGTTCGTTTTACGGTGCCTTTGTTAGAACTGGCCCGCGACACCTGCTTGGCCCAAGGTGACGAATCCTACATTGATGCGCTCAACGAATACATTGAAGAAGAAAGCGGTCATGATGAATGGATTTTAGAAGACATCAAGGCGTTGGGTGCCGACAGTGAAGCCGTGCGCCACGGTCAAGGTGGATTTGCGTGCCGCGTCATGATTGGCTATGCCCATTATGCCATCGAACATATCAGCCCTTACGCTTTGTTGGGTATGGTTCATGTCTTAGAAGGCATGTCGGTTGTTTTGGCCGATAAAGCCGCCGGGTCCATTGCAAAAAGTTTTGGCGACAATCCACCCAATGCTTTTTCGTACCTCACCAGCCACGGTGCCTTGGACATTGAACACATTCAGTTCTTTGAAAACTTGGCCAACGGCCTCAACAACCCAGAAATCGAAGACATCATCATCGCGGCGGCCAAAGACTTCTATGTTTTGTTCGGCAATATGTTCCGTGAATTGGAACAGCATCTCCCCAACTAACCCCCAAAAGCGTGTAAGGCATTTCATGAAAATCAGCAACAATACCATCGTCGTTACGGGTGCCGGATCGGGCATTGGCCGCGCTCTGGCTCGGGAACTTTCCACGCGTGGGGCAAACCTTGTCTTGGCAGACATGAATGAAGCCGGATTGAACGAAACCGTCAATTCCTTGGCCCATGCCGACAAAGCCACCACCGTTGTCGGTGATATCACCAAAGCCGAAACCCGTGAGGCTATTCGAGACGCGGCCGTCAAAACCTTTGGCGGCATTGATGCGTTGGTGAATAATGCCGGGGTCGTCGCTGTTGGCCCATTGGCCGAAGCCACCGACAAGGCCTTGCAGTTGATGGTCAATGTAAATTTACTGGCCCCTATGCAGTTGACCCGCGATCTGCTGCCAACGCTTGAAAAGTCCTCCAACCCAACCGTCATCAATATGGGATCGATGTTTGGGGACATTGCGTTTCCGCTGTTTGCAGGCTATTCCGCAACTAAATTTGGCGTCCGTGGTTTTTCCGATGCCATGCGCCGGGAACTGGCACCCAAAGGCATCCACGTGACCTACATCGCGCCGCGCGCGGCAAAAACCGGGGCCACACAGGCATTTGAACACCTTATTGAACCCATGAAAATGAAATTAGATGAACCGGAAATGGTCGCCAAATCCATCGCCAATGCCATTGCATCGGGCGCACGGTCAAGCTATCCGCGCGGTGCGGAACGATTCTTTGTTTTTATTCAGCGGTTGTTTCCAAAGCTTGTGGATAATTCCATCATCGCACAGTTGAAAAGCATGAAAAGCTAATCGTGTTTTTTGTCTGATTTGTGATCAGAGTTTTGATCGGAATCGGAATTTTTATCTGTTTCGTCTTTGTGCTCAGAGTCCCGTTCTTCATACCAGTCGAAAAAATTACAGCCCAAGGCTTCGACGTTATCGCAAGCTCTGGCGATGGCGATGGCAAACACAACGACAAGGACCCACATCAAAGGATGCAGGCCTAAGAACTTCACCATAGGCGGAAGAGACTTGATCTGGTCTTCCGTTGCGCCCGGATACTTGTCACTATTTTTCATAATGTTGCAAAAACACCGCCTAAACGAGGCGGCCTCATGTAGTCAAACCAACGTCATCTGGTCATGCCTACTTTGTTTTAATTTTAGACTTAATATCCGCCAAAACAGCCTTATTTAAATCTCGCGAAACGGACAACAACTTAATCATCGCAGCGTTGGCCCCCTCGGCATCATGGTTTTGAATGGCCTGAAGAACATTACTGTGGACCCCCGCCATATCCATATCAAGTTTAAGTGTCGATCCGGCAAAGCTAAACGTCAGTGCCGTTTCAATCAATGCCCCCAAAGATGACAATAATTCATTGCGGCACGCCGTCAACAGCAACCGATGAAACCGTAAATCAGGCTCCATAAAGGCTTGGAAATCATCCTTAGCCTCAATCATGCCTGCCACGGCTTCTTCCATTTGTGAAATTTCATCATCAGTCGCACGCACGGCGGCCAACGATGCGACCATGGGCTCAACCGACATGCGGAAATCGTATAAATCTTGTGCGAAGTCTTCATCATGGTGTGTTTCCAGTCGCCATGCCAAGACATCAGGGTCCAGCATGTTCCAGTCACCCCGAGGCCGAACGCGCGTCCCCGTCCGTGTGCGGCTGACCAAAAGGCCCTTGGCGGTAAGAACCTTAATGCCTTCGCGCAACGCCGTACGGCTAACGTCAAACTCGGCCCCTAAGTCCGTTTCAATTGGCAAAACCGCGCCTTCCGGAATAGACCCCGAAACAATGCGTCGCCCCAATTCATGAACAACTTGCCCATGCAGGCTGCGTGACGAATAAACTCGTTGACCAACCTCTTTGTTTTGGGAATGCCCCAAGGACGGCGTTAATGATTTTTTTTTCATACTACTCACTCGAAATTCCTCAGTGCCAAAGCATAAAATACATTGGCATTCGCCCCTTATGTCATACAATATTTGCAAATTAGTACAATCAACGTAACCATGCCAGCCCTATCTGATTAGAAAATGTTACAATTTTCAGACCCCCAATGGGTATGTTCCTCACATGGATCAACGGATGATGGTCAGGCTGCATCAGGTCTTGATTTCTAGCGCGTGATGCTTGATACCAAGAGCCAACATATTCCCATAACTGAACGGTAATTTCCATGTCACAAAAACCCCAAGGCAAGCCTCAGAAAACCGCCCTTCGTTTCCTCCGCGAAGCCAACTTCCCAAAGTGGTACCAAGAGGTCATCAGCGAAGCTGACATGGCGGACAATTCGGGGGTCCGTGGCTGTATGGTGATCAAGCCCTGGGGCTATGGCATTTGGGAAAACTTAAAAGCTCGGCTTGACCAACGGATCAAAGAAACAGGCCATGAAAACTGTTATTTTCCGCTGTTTATACCGTTGGAACTGATTGAAAAAGAAGCCGCCCACGTCGAAGGTTTTGCCAAGGAAATGGCGGTTGTCACCCATCACCGTTTGGTGGCCAAAGACGGCAAACTGGTGCCTGCCGGTGAACTGGAAAGCCCGCTGGTGATCCGTCCGACCTCTGAAACCATGATCGGCGAAAGCTTTGCCAAATGGATTCAAAGTTATCGTGACCTGCCCGTAAAAATCAATCAGTGGGCCAACGTGGTGCGTTGGGAAATGCGCCCACGGATGTTTTTGCGCACCTCTGAATTTTTGTGGCAAGAGGGCCATACCGCCCACGCCGACGAGTCCGAGGCCCGCATTGAAACGCAAACCATGCTCGAAGAATACCGCGCCTTGGCCGAAGACTGGTTGGCGATCCCGGTCATTCCCGGTGAAAAATCCGCCGCCGAACGCTTCCCCGGGGCCGTCGAAACCCACACCATCGAAGCCATGATGCAAGACGGCAAAGCGTTACAAGCCGGCACCTCGCATTATCTTGGACAAAATTTCTCACGCGCTGCCGAAATCAAATTTCAAGACAAGGACGGTGGCGAAAGCTACGCCGAAACCACCTCGTGGGGCGTTTCGACCCGTCTGATTGGCGCTATCATTATGACCCATGGCGACGACAATGGTTTGCGCGTACCGCCCACCGTAGCCCCGCGCCAAGTGGTGATTTTACCCATTGCCAGGGACGAAGAAGCTGCGGCACGGGTCTTACCTGCAGCCCACGACTTAGCCGCTCGTCTCAACGCCCAAGCCGCCTTTGGCAATCCGGTTCGGGCTTTCGTTGACACCCGCGACATAAACGCCGGGGAAAAACGTTGGAGCTGGATTAAAAAAGGTGCCCCCTTGATCGTTGAACTTGGACCTCGGGATTTGGACCAGGGCACCGTCATGGTCACCGAACGCACTGATATTTATGGCAAAACTTCGCACAGCACAGATGCCTTCGTGGCGGGCCTCTCCGACCACATGCAAAGCATCCAAGACACCCTGTTTGCCGAGGCAAAAGCTTACCGCGATGCTCGAATGCGTACCGACATTACCGATTTGGCTGGCTTTCATGCCTTTTTCAAAAAGGATAAATACGCCACGTCCGGTTTCGTGCGAGCCTATTGGGACGAAAGCGCCGAATCAGAAGAAAGCCTCAAGCCGTTGGGCGTTTCAATCCGTTGCCTACCCTATGACCAACCGACCGAGCCCGGCACCTGCGTTCTGACGGGTAACCCGGCGACCAAGCAAGCCATCTTTGCCAAAGCGTATTAGGTTAAGTTTTCGTCGGGGGGTTTTTAACCACGAGCAATGAATTGTGGCCGCTTTCCATGGCCTCGAACAAGGCCGCTTCTCCGGCATTTACCAAGGAAGGTTCGGTTGGCGTTATTTCAGCCGAATAACCAACCACACCGATGGTGGCCGTCACCGAGACCGTATTACCATCGCCAATATCAAAGGCATGGGACGCAATCTCGGCCTGGAAACTACGGGCAAATTTTCCGGCGACACTTGCTCTTAACTCCGGAAAAACAATGGCGATTTCTTTGCTGCGATAGCGACAGATGATATCGGTGGGACGCACCGCGCGGGTTATAATTTTCGCCAATGTTCGCAACACCAAATCCCCTGGTTCATAACCGTATGCGGCATTGATTTCACGTAAGTTATCAATGTCGAGCATCAACAAGGACAGTGGCCGCCCCAATTCTTCGGCGCGATCGATCTCTTTTTTCAAAGTTTGATGAAAAACCCGCCGGTTCCACATCCCGGTCAGAGCGTCATGGGTCGCTAATTCTTCCAGGGCTTTTTCGTCATTTTGAATTTTGCGAATCACAATGTTGATTTGCCAGCCGAAAAAAAGGCTCAAGATAACGCCAATAAACATGCCCGAAACGGCTATGGCGGTGGTGCTTGACGTGTAGTAAAACGCTGCCAACGCCGCCCCGGTCCACATCAACAAGGCAAAGCCGAACACAAACTTCATCACCTTGTAGTTGATCGGTGTGCCCTCTTTTTGTTTGCGGCTATACTGAGCTTTGGCCATGACGATACCGGCAATCGTGGCGCACACCGCATAACCAATAAAATACAAACTGTGCATATCCATAACGTCAGACCCTTAACCACATGTAAGCAGCTCATTATCGATATTCGATCAATAAAACATAGTTTAGCGTCCTATACCCGAGGCGCAAGCCCCTGCTTTTAGATATATGACTTTGAGGCATTGATTCTGGTGAACTCAGGCAACATAGCTTAGCCCCATCAAGACGCACTGAACCTGTTCAATGCATTTCATAGCGACCTGCCATCTGGCAAGCCCCTAGTACTCTAGACATTTTTTAGCGTACCAATTACGCAACAGAAAGGTGTTTAAAATGAGTGGTAAACGTTACACGGAAGAATTTAAGATTGAAGCTGTCAAGCAGGTGATTGATCGTGGCTATAAGATCGGAGAAGTCTCAGATCGTCTTGGCGTGACGCCTAAAAGTCTTCGAGATTGGGTCAGTAAATTCGGCGACACAGATTCAAAACATCAACAAATCTCAGGCCAGCAAGGTGAACTACGTCAATTAAAAGCAGAGCTTCGCCGCGTCACCGAGGAACGCAACATATTAAAGGAGGCCGCCGCGTTCTTTGCCAGCGAGTCCCGCAAAAGTACGCGTTCATAAAGTCTCGGCTCAACAAATACAGGGTGAATATAATGTGTCGTGTGATTGGCGTTCACCGCAGTGGTTTTTATGCATGGCTGCGACAACCTTTGAGCCAACGTGCCATTGAAGACAAAAGATTGCTTGGCCTAATCAAGCAGTTTTGGTTGGAAAGTGGCTGTGCCTATGGAGTTACGGTGACAGAGTTACTGTGACAGAGTTACGGTGACAGTTTACTTTACTTTTCCTGCCGCCCTCGCGCCTCTGGTCCAGGAGTTATGGTGGGCTTAAGAGTAAAGTAAACTGATGGAGTGGACGGCCCCGCTCGGCATCGCAATGTGCCAGAATGGAGGATCGTTAAAACGTCCAGACAAAGGAGACCGTCCATGAGTACTTTATCAGTTATCGGCCTAGATATTGCTA
>Ga0316203_1001107_pt1 | contig 21842 bp, 24 predicted proteins | sample 6monrhotite_MG_FD_204940 | JGI IMG/M metagenome (GOLD analysis project Ga0316203, IMG submission 204940) | Microbial mat bacterial communities from mineral coupon in-situ incubated in ocean water Damariscotta River, Maine, United States -... | ecosystem: Environmental > Aquatic > Marine >... | reverse complement strand
AAGTTGGCACCAAAATGACAGGCGAGGCAACCGGCATCATTAAAGGCTTGAATGCCGCGTTGTGCGCTGGCGGACAGTGCTGATTTGTCGCCGGAAATATAACGGTCGAAGGGGCTGTTGCGTGCCAACAGACTGCGTTCAAAGTTGCTGATTGCCCGTGCGATATTTGTGCCGCTGATTCCATTAAGCGTATTTTCATCATCGGGAAAGGCGTTACGAAAAGCTCGCTGATAACTCGCTGATTGATTCAGGTGATCGACCAGGGCTCCGATGTGTGGCCAGCGGGTAATGAGCGGATCACGCAAATGATCCAGCGTTTGTGCTTCCAGGCTAATGGCGCGACCGTCCCAGTACAACACGGTTTGAAAACCGATGTTCCACAGACTAGGGGAGGAGCGTTGGCTGGTTTTGCCTCCCTGTCCAGTAGACAGTGCCTGATTATCATCGCCACCTTCTGCCAGATTGTGACAGGTGTTGCAAGAAATTTTGCTGTCGCTACCGAGTAGCAGGGGATCAAAAAACAGGCGTTTGCCCAGTGCAATTTTCTGGCTGCTTTGTGGGTTGTCAGCAGGGATGGGCGGTTGCTCCGGCAAGGTTTGTAAATAATCAAATGCCAGTGTGGGCAGTGAACATACGAGCAGCAAGCTGCCGAAAAAGAAGGTTTTCAAAAATGTCATGAACTTAAAAATCCGCGTGGTGACGATCAGGGTTTGTTGAGGGTACGCATTTTACCTGAGCATCGGTACGTGTCCAGCGCGATGGCCGCGACCGCCGTAATTCTGGCTGAGATGGTGACAATAAGCAGTCAAATTCCTGACGATCAGTCATATGATGTTTTTAACTTATTGATTTAAAAGGTCTCTACATTTGTGGTGCTACTGGCATAGCATTTGCTTCAGCTGGTCGTAGGCGTCGATTGGGCGCAACGATAAAGGTAAAGGAAACCCCATGGCTGCTGATGAAGAAAAAGACGGTGACGATAAAAATGCTAAAGGATCGTTGCTAACAAAGATCCTTTTGTTTGGGATTTTGCCATTAATGACGGTGATCGTTTTAGTGGTGGGCACACTATTTTTTGCGGGAGTTCTTTCTGGTGGCGGTGATGATGCTACGGATACTGTCGCAGAAGACAGTGAAGGCGATCATGGTGACGAAGGTAGTGATGAGGACGGCGCTGAAGACGGGGGAGAGGAAGGTGAATCCCTGCCTGCTATTTATCTGCCGATAGATCCCGCTTTTGTGGTGAATTTTGCCAGCCAGGGCAAGGCGCGTTTTCTACAGGTGACAGTGGAAGTTATGACTCGTGATCCTGTTATGCCTGATCAAATCAAATTACACATGCCGGTGATTCGTAACAATCTGATGTTGCTATTGAGTAGTCAGTCTTATGACGGCGTGAGTACCTTGGAGGGAAAAGAGACGTTGCGTGAGGAGGCATTGGAAGTCGTGCAGCAAATTCTCGAAGAAGAAACCGATGATCCAGGCATCGAGGCCGTTTACTTTACCAGTTTCGTGATGCAGTAGTTTTTTACATCCTGGTGAACCCATTGTGATTCTGATAATAAACACGGTATTTAAAAATGGCTGTTAATGACCTTTTATCACAGGATGAAATCGATGCTCTGTTGCACGGGGTGTCCAGCAACGACATAGAAACGGATGATGAAGAATTTACCGATGGTGAGGCACGTAATTATGACTTCACCACACAGGATCGTATTGTCCGTGGGCGTATGCCGACGCTTGAAATGGTTAATGAACGTTATGCCCGCTTGTTCCGGATCAGTATTTTTAACCTACTGCGGCGCAGTGCAGAAATATCGGTGGGTGGTGTGCAAATGCTCAAGTTCTCAGAATATGTGCATAGCTTGTTTGTGCCGACCAGTTTGAACATGGTACGTATTAAACCACTGCGTGGCACTGCCCTGTTTGTGTTAGACCCCAGACTGGTATTTATGATTGTTGATAATTACTTTGGTGGTGACGGCAGGTTTCACGCAAAAATTGAAGGACGTGAGTTTACACCTACCGAGTTGCGTGTCGTTGAAATGATTCTTGAACAGGTATTTGTTGATCTCAAGGAAGCCTGGGCCCCGGTGATGCAATTGGATTTTATAAAGCAAAACTCGGAAGTCAATCCACAGTTCGCGAACATTGTCAGTCCCAGTGAAGTGGTAGTGGTTAATACTTTTCATGTTGAAATAGAAGGGGGAGGTGGTGATTTTCACATAACTTTACCTTATTCAATGTTAGAACCTATTCGTGAAGTATTGGATGCGGGTGTGCAAAGTGATCGTGATGATACCGATGATCGTTGGGCTGAATCGTTACGCGAAGAGATAAAAACGTCCATGGTGACGCTTTCCTGCACTCTGGCAGAAACAGAAATCAGTCTGCGCGACATCATGAATATGAAACCTGGTGATGTGATTCCCATGGATGTGCCGGATCTGGTGACTATGAATGCTGAGGGTGTGCCAGTGTTTCGCGGTAAATATGGTATTTCACGTGGAAGCATGGCGATAAAAGTTGTAGAACAAGTTGCTTTTCCAAGTAAAGAAAGCAATCAAATGATGCAAGAGGTGATGGTCCATGAATGATACGACAGGTACGGAGACTGGCGGTGATGCCGGTGATGAATGGGCTGCGGCGATGAATGAGCAGAGTGAGGCGGAAGCTTCTGCGGTAGAAGAGCCAGCAGGTGGTGATGCAGACTGGGGCGCGGCCATGGAGGAACAAGCCACTCAGGAGTTTGCTGGTGCCAAGGTTGAACAGGTGCCCGTGCAAAACCTGGAAGCAGAGGAAGGTGGAATATGCATGGGGGATGCAAGTCTTGATGTCATCCTCGATATCCCGGTCAATATTTCTATGGAAATAGGAGCTTCCAAAATCAGCATTCGAAATTTGTTGAAACTGAATCAAGGGTCTGTGATTGAGCTTGATAGATTGGCAGGTGAGCCACTGGACGTATTAGTCAATGGTACGTTGATCGCACATGGCGAAGTGGTGGTGGTGAATGAAAAATATGGTATCCGTTTAACGGATGTGATCAGCGCGGCCGAACGTATTCAAAAGCTTAAATGATATGATGATGTACAGATTGACCAGAATAATGACAATAATCATTGTGTTGCTGGCAAACATACTATTATTTTCTGCTGACGTGCAAGCGGTAGAAAACGTGGTCACCGAAACGGCCATCACAACGCCTGAAAAAGAAAAACCTCTGGCCGGTAGTCGTTTATCAGATCCCAATATGACCGGTAATTTGATTCAAACCACACTGGGGTTATTGATCGTACTTTTGGTGATTGGTGTGGCGGCATGGGCATTTAAACGTTTTGGAAATGTTCATGTTGGTGCGCAGGGACGGATGAAAATTATTGGTGGCATTTCACTGGGTACACGGGAACGTGCAGTGTTATTACAAGTGGGTGAAGAACAGTTGGTGATTGCTGTTTCTCCAGGCCGTATACAAACCCTGCATGTATTAGAGAAACCGGTGCTGGTTGAAGCCAAGTTGGAAAACACAACGAGTTTTTCTTCGCGCCTGCAATCTGCCATTCTGAATCGTAAGAATGATATCAATGAGGGAGAAAAATAAGTATGTTTACTTTTTTTCCCAATAAAAAATCATCAGCAGCCTGTTTAGTATTGTTGGTTACTGGATTTTTATTTCCATTTGTCGCCCAGGCAGCAGATCCTGGTCTCTCGGTATTATCAGTAACCACAGAAAAAGATGGTGGACAGACGTATACCGTTGGTTTGCAAGTGCTGGCACTGATGACGGTATTCAGTCTGTTGCCAGCCGCACTGATTATGTTGACATCGTTTACCCGTATTGTGATTGTATTGGCTATTGTTCGTCAGGCGGTGGGGATGCCACAGGCACCATCGGGACAAATTTTGATTGGTCTTGCATTGTTTCTAACTTTTTTTATCATGTCACCGGTTTTCACCAAAGTCTATGACGATGCAGTAAGCCCTTATCTGGATGAAGAAATTTCTGCCAAGCAAGCCTTTGAATTGGCCAAATCCCCATTTAAGGAGTTTATGCTGGCGCAAACACGAGAAAAAGATTTAACGTTGTTTGCGGAAATTTCAGAAGCTGGTGAAATCAATAGTTTTGCGGAAATTCCTTTTTCGTTATTAATGCCAGCATTTATTACCAGCGAATTAAAAACAGCGTATCAAATTGGTTTCCTTATTTTTATTCCCTTTTTGATTATTGATCTGGTAGTGGCCAGTGTGTTGATGGCGATGGGCATGATGATGTTGTCACCGATGATTATTTCACTACCCTTCAAAATCATGTTGTTTGTTCTGGTTGATGGCTGGGCCATGATCATGGGTACCCTGGCGTCCAGTTTTTATGTGTAACAGGTAAAAATAATGAGTCCGGAAATGGTGATGACGATCGCGAATCAGGCACTGGAGCTGGTGTTGCTGCTGACGGGTGTCATTCTTTTACCGGCATTGGCTGTGGGTTTATTGGTGAGTATGTTTCAGGCTGCCACACAGTTGAATGAGCAGACATTGAGTTTTATTCCAAAATTGGCTGCGACATTTTTAACCCTGATGATAGGCGGTGCTTGGTTATTACAGTTGTTGATGACATTCACGAAACGTCTTATCACAGATATTCCGATGATTATTGGCTAAGGAATGGAAATGACATGATGACCCTGGCCAGTTCAGAAATCATGTCATGGGTGGGCTCATTTGTTTGGCCATTATTCAGAATTGCCGCATTGGTAGCAGCAGCTCCTGTTTTTGGTGCGCGTACTGTACCGGCTTCAGTCAAAATAATATTTGCAGTTGTTTTTACGCTGATCATTGCACCGATGTCTCCACCTATGCCTGTCGTAGATCCACTGAGTGGTGAAGCCGTGTTAATCGTGATAAATCAGATATTAATCGGTGGCGCAATGGGGCTGGCATTACAATTGGTTTTTGCCATGTTCATTGTGGGAGGACAAATAATTGCTTTCCAGATGGGGTTGGGTTTTGCGTCTATGGTTGATCCTTCATCCGGTACGCAAGTGCCAATGGTGAGTCAGTTCTATGTCATTGTCCTTACTTTGGTGTTTCTTGCACTGGATGGCCATCTGATATTTATCAGTGTCATGGCAGAAAGTTTTCATACTTTGCCTATTGGTGTTAATGGGTTAAACAATGCTGGTTTGTGGGCACTGGTGAATTGGGGCGGGAATATGTATGCCGGTGCGGTACAAATTGCTTTGCCAGCAATTGCATCGCTGTTACTGATTAACCTGGCCTTTGGCATTGTTACCCGTGCAGCACCTCAGTTTAATATTTTTTCCATTGGTTTTCCGGTCATCATGGTGGCCGGTTTTTTCATCATGTTGTCGACGCTCACTGCGATTCTTCCACAAATCAAATTGCAGTTGGCCAATGGCTTTGCGTTGATGCGTGGTGTGGCCGGTGGGTTTTTATGAGCTGATAAATAATCCTGGACTCCGCAGTTAATCACTTGGAGGGTTTATTAACATGTTGACGAGTATCCTGTTTTATGGATATGGGAAGTTTACCTGCTGGGTGAGTCGCTACGACTTGTATAACACGTTGTCTTTTGCATCTGGTTGTGTCGAGAATCGTTGTAATAGGCAAACTGTTACGCTTCACCTTGCCTTGCCAGCCACAAAATCCAACGCACTCTACAAATTGTTCTACTACGGATTACAAGATCATGGCTGCAAGTGAAACAGGTCAGGAACGCACCGAGGAGGCGACGGCCAAGCGCAAACAGGAATCGCGTGATAAAGGCGAGGTTGTCCGTTCAAAAGAATTGACCACTCTGGTGGTGATGCTGGTATCGGGTGCAGGTTTTGTTTTTTTGGGTGCTCGTTTAGTTGAGGATCTCATGCAGATCTTGCGTACTCATTTAAGTATTGAACGTGCACAAATTTTTGATCTTGGATCTTATCCCGGTTTGTTATTTGAAACATTAAAATTTTCTATTTTTTCAGTGATGCCTCTTTTTTTATTGTTAGTTGTCGCCGCTATTGTGGCTCCGATGGCTTTGGGTGGTTGGACTTTCAGCGTAAAACCTTTACAGCCCGAGTTTAAGAAAATGGACCCTATTAAAGGCCTTGGCCGAGTTTTTTCTTTGAAAGGTTTAATGGAGCTTGTTAAGGCTTTGGCAAAATTTACTTTGGTAGGGGCGGCGACTTATTTTCTATTGAAAAATAATATTGAAGGGTTTTTGAGTATGGGTAATGAAGACCTTAAGCAGGGAATTTCCCGCTTGGGTGAAGAATTGACATGGATGTTTATTCTGTTAAGTAGCGCATTGTTTTTTGTGGTTTTGGTGGATACACCTTTTCAAATATGGGATCACAATCGCAAGCAAAAAATGACTTTACAAGAGGTTAAAGACGAACATAAAGAAACCGATGGCAATCCGGAAGTGAAGAGTAAAATACGACAAATACAACAGGAAATATCTCAGCGCCGCATGATGGAAGAAGTTCCTAAGGCTGATGTCGTGATTACCAATCCCACGCATTTTGCTGTGGCCCTGCGTTATGATCAAAGCAATATGGGCGCACCGATTGTGGTGGCTCTAGGTGCCGATGAGGTAGCTGGGCACATTCGTCGTATTGCGGTGGCTAATGATGTGCCGTTGCTTTCTTCACCACCATTGGCACGTTCTTTGTATTACAACTGTGAATTGAATGCAGAAATTCCTGCTGGTCTGTTTCTGGCCGTTGCCCAGGTGTTGGCTTATGTCTATCAACTGCGACAGTACGAGTTTAATGGTGGTATTGCACCGACATTTGATGCCGATGATGCGCCCATTCCCGATGACCTTAAACGAGATAGTGAATTATGAACTTTACTGAATTGACGGCCTTCGGGCAGCGTTTTCTTCGATCCGGTTTGGGGGCGCCCATTCTGTTGATGATGATGCTGGGTATGATGGTGATACCACTACCACCATTTTTATTGGATATCTTTTTTACGTTCAATATTTCATTGGCACTGGTGATATTACTGGCGGCAGTTTATGTGAAAAGGCCTTTGGATTTTGAAGTTTTCCCCACCGTTATTTTGGTGGCGACATTGTTACGCCTTGCATTGAATATTGCATCGACCCGTATTGTTTTACTGGAAGGTCATACAGGAACTGATGCGGCGGGGCAGGTCATCAGAGCATTTGGTGAATTTGTGGTTGGTGGCAACACTGCGGTGGGCTTAGTGATTTTTCTGATTTTGGTGATTATCAACTTTGTGGTGGTCACCAAGGGTGCTACACGGGTCGCGGAGGTGAGCGCTCGGTTTACTCTGGATTCCATGCCTGGTAAGCAAATGGCCATTGATGCGGATTTGAATGCAGGGTTGATTAATCAGGAAGAAGCCAAAGCGCGACGCGAAGAGGTTTCACGGGAATCAGATTTTTACGGTTCCATGGATGGTGCAGGTAAATTTGTCCGTGGTGATGCCATTGCCGGTATTTTGATTTTAGTGATTACCATTATTGGCGGTCTTGCCGTTGGCATGTTGCAACATGATATGGGTTTAGCAGATGCCACACACAATTATACCTTGTTGACGATTGGTGATGGATTGGTAGCACAGATTCCAGCGTTGCTGTTATCCACAGCGGCCGGTTTGATGGTGACCCGTGCCTCGGTATCCACGGATATGGGTGTGCAGGTATTGTCGCAATTGTTTAGCAGTCCACGTGCCCTAGCGATTACCGCTGGCATTGTTGGTGGTATGGGATTGATTCCTGGTATGCCTAACTTCGTGTTTTTGTTATTTTCTGCCATGGCAGGGGGAGCAGCCTATTGGATATCCGAACGCAACAAGCGCATAGCGGCAACACCGGTTGCCGCACCTGTGGTGGAAGAGCCCAGCAAAGAATCCCGCGAATTGACCTGGGATGATGTGGAAGTGGTGGACATGATCGGTTTGGAAGTGGGTTATCGATTGATTCCCATGGTGGATAAAAATCAAGGCGGTCAGCTAATGGGACGTATAAAAGGTGTGCGTAAAAAGCTCTCCCAGGAATTAGGTTTTTTGATTCCCTCCGTACACATTCGTGACAATCTCGATCTTGCACCCAATGCTTATCGACTCACGCTTATGGGAGTGCCGGTGGGTGAAGCAGAAGTTCAAGCAGAGCATGATATGGCGATTAATCCCGGCCAGGTATTTGGTTCGATTCCTGGTACGGCCACCACAGACCCTGCTTTTGGTTTGGAAGCTGTGTGGATCGAAGCTGCGCAACGTGATCAGGCAAAAAGCCTGGGGTATACCGTGGTGGATGCCAGCACTGTAGTGGCGACGCACCTCAGCCATATTTTGCAAAGCCATGCCGGTGAGTTGTTAGGCCATGAAGAGGTGCAGCAATTGTTAGATAAACTGAGCAAGTCTGCTCCTAAACTGGTGGAGGATCTGGTACCGAAACAATTGTCACTGGCCACGATATTGAAAGTGTTACAGAGCCTGTTGCAGGAACATATTTCGATCCGTGACATGCGTACCATCGCCGAAACATTGGCGGAACACGCGCCTATTAGTCAAGACGCTGGCGTTTTGACTGCTGCTGTACGAGTGGCGTTAGGACGCTCAATTGTCCAACAGATCAGTGGGATAGGAGCTGATCTGTCTGTTTTGACATTAGAACCATCGCTGGAACAGATATTGCATCAGACCTTGCAAGGTGGCGTAGAAGGTGCAGGTGGATTGGAACCGGGACTGGCGGAAAATTTACACAAGTCTTTGTTCGAAGAAACCCAGCGTCAGGAAGCAGCGGGTCGCCCTGCGGTGTTATTGGTTTCGCAGGCAGTGAGAACACTACTGGCACGTTTCGTTCGGCACAGTATTCCCAGCTTACACGTTCTGGCATTTAATGAAATACCAGATAACAAGCAGGTCAAAATTATGGCCACCGTTGGAGGATAAACGGGAGATTGGTTTACTGAGCGGCAGCAGTCGATTTACAGAAGAGGTGTAAGGAATGAAAATAAAACGTTTTTTTGCAAAAGAGATGCGCCAAGGTATTCGCCAAGTACGGGATACGTTGGGATCTGATGCAGTGATTCTTTCCAATACACAACTTGATGGTGGTATCGAAATTATTGCCGCCGTTGATTACGACGAATCATTATTGCAAGCAGATGCGGCGAGTGAAGATTTATTGAGTCGCACATCATCACAAACTATGCATAGAAACGGGATAGCTGCGTCCAGAATGAATACTCAAACGGAAAGTGATTTTACACCAACAGCTCATAATGATCAGGAACTTGCTGCTGATACTGTAAAATTGAATACCGCCACACTACCAGATTTAAAACTTTCAGCGATGCAAGACAGTGTTTCCTCGCCAGGAGAAATTCCTCGTCCGGCTAGAACTTCTACACCGACGCCAACACCATCGGTCGCAAAAACAGAAAAACCTCCTCATAAATCCACTTCAGTAAAAGCTGAACAAAAAGTTGAATGGTCACAAGATCCAGCCATCATGGAATTAAAAAATGAAATGAGTGATATGCGTGAATTGCTGGAGCAACAGCTTTCCGGATTGGCATGGAGTGACTTGAGTCGACGTGATCCACTACGCGCAAAACTGACACGTTGTTTACTGGAGCTGGGTTTGAGTCCAACGGTGTGTGAACAAGTCGCTAATGCCGCTCACGAACACAAAGATTTTGACCATGCTTGGCGTCATGCCCTGGCCGTTTTATCACATAGCCTGCCTGTGGATAGTACCGATATTCTTGACCAGGGAGGCGTCGTCGCATTGGTGGGTGCAACGGGTGTTGGTAAAACCACCTCTATCGCTAAGCTTGCTGCACGTTATGCATTAAAACATGGTAGCGAACGCGTCGCCATGGTGACGACAGATAGTTATCGTATTGCCGCACACGAACAATTACGGACTTACGGTCGTATTCTAGATATTCCGGTACGTATTGCCAACACCCATGCAGAATTAGTGGAGTCGCTTAAATTACTGGCAGACCGCGATTTGGTGTTGGTGGATACCGCAGGTATGAGTCAGCGTGACATGCGTTTATCGCAACAGTTTCAAATGATAAAGGGCAGTACGCCAAGTATTAAAACCTGTTTGGTGTTATCGGCAACAACACATCGTGCCGGCTTGCGTGAAATTGCCAAGGCTTTTGGTGAAATAAGTCTGGATGGTTGCATTCTTACCAAGCTGGATGAAACAACCAGCCTGGGGGGAGCATTGTCAGCCGTGATAGAACAGAGTATTCCAGTGATTTACGTTAGCGACGGCCAACGTGTGCCGGAAGATATCCATATTGCACGAGGGCACAGTTTAATCAACCGTGCGGTGTTGATTGCACAAGAAACCAATCAGGCTTTGAAACAGGAATCTTTAAACCTAGCGTTTAGCGGGATGGTGGCAAATGCTCATGGCTGAAACAACTGATCAGGCAGCGGGGCTTCGTCGAATGGCGAAGCCACACCCAGTGCGAGTGATTGCAGTCACCAGTGGTAAAGGTGGTGTGGGAAAAACAAATGTATCCGTCAACCTCGGTGTATGTCTGGCCAGTCAAGGAAAAGATGTCATGTTGATGGATGCAGACCTGGGTCTGGCTAATGTTGATGTCATGTTGGGGTTGCATACTCAATACGACTTGTCACATGTACTGTCCGGTGAGCGTACATTGGAAGAAGTAATGTGTATCGGTCCACAAGGCATGCGCGTAGTTCCGGCATCATCCGGTATTCAAGCAATGTCGGAACTGAGCACTGCAGAACATGCCGGAGTGATTAATGCTTTTAGTGAAATCAGTTATGCCCCCGATGTGCTGATCGTGGATACGGCAGCAGGAATTTCAGATAACGTGGTCACTTTTTCGCGTGCAGCACAGGAAGTAGTGGTTGTCGTGTGTGATGAACCTGCTTCTATTACTGATGCCTATGCGCTGATCAAGTTACTAAACCGAGAATACAGCATTTACCGTTTTCGTATTGTGGCTAACATGGTGCGCAGTGCACAAGAAGGTCGAGCGTTGTACACCAAAATTCTAAAAGTCACCGATCGTTATCTAGATGCAGCTTTGGACTTTATGGGGGTTGTTCCTTATGACGAATTCTTACGTAAAGCAATACAAAAACAACGAGCGGTAGTTGAAGCTTATCCCCGCAGTAAATCGGCATTGGAATTCAAGAAACTTGCTAGCAAAGCCGATAGTTGGCCAGTACCGGCGAATGCTGGCGGTCAATTGGAATTTTTCGTGGAACGGCTAATTATGGCCAGTCAGCAAAAAACAGGAGCGTCGTTATGAGTGGAGCAGTCATGTATGCCGAGGCAGAAGCTTATAATCTGCCTCTTAACCAAAGTGATGATTTTGATTCACAAGTCAAGCAATACGCACCATTGGTAAAGCGTATAGCTTATCATTTGATGTCTCGCCTGCCGCCCAGCGTGCAGCAGGATGATCTCATTCAGGCGGGCATGATTGGTCTTCTGGAGGCATTAAAAAATTATGATGCCACGCAAGGTGCAAGTTTTCAGACCTATGCGCGTATCCGAATTCGCGGTGCCATGCTGGATGAGATTCGCAAAAATGACTGGGCACCACGTTCGGTACACCGCAAGGCTAGAATGGTCGCTGAAGTGGTACGTAATATTGAAAATACCACGGGACGTGATGCGCGTGATCAGGAAATTGCTCAGGAACTAAATGTATCACTTGAGGAATATCATCGCTTGTTGCAAGAAGCCAGTGGCCATCGAGTCTTCAGTTATGAAGAGCTAGATGTGGAATCTCATGGTGGTGCCGAGGCTCTGACACAAAAAGTGAAAGGTCCGCTGGAAGGCCTTCAATCGGCAGATTTTAAACGTAGCTTGGCAGATGCCATTGCCGGTTTACCAGAACGTGAACGCCTAGTGATGACATTGTATTACGATGAAGAATTGAATCTTCGTGAAATCGGTTCAATCCTTGGTGTAAGTGAATCGCGAGTATGTCAGATTCACAGTCAGGCAGTGATTCGATTGCAGTCACGCATGACGCAATGGACTAGCGTTGATTGATATACACCTAAATCCTACAAGTGCTCGCACTTAATTCAGCACATCAACAGTAGGAAATTGGGGTAAATTTTTATTTTTATTGTGGAATGAGGCTTTTCGGAAATCATAATAAAGATTTCACTAAAAGTTATCGTTCGCTCTACGAATCAATATGTTGCACTGAGCAAGCAGCGTCACCTGTAGGATTAAGGTGAAATATTATTGATAAAATGTGTCGTTGAATGGATAAGTAAGCGGAGGGTGTTTTGAATACAGATATGAAAATTCTCATTGTGGATGATTTTTCTACGATGCGACGGATTATAAAAAACCTGCTTCGTGACTTGGGATATACCAATACGCAGGAAGCGGATGATGGTCTCACAGCATTGCCGATACTTAAAGGTGGCGGCTTTGATTTTCTAGTGACTGATTGGAATATGCCAGGTATGCAAGGGATTGATTTACTTAAGGCTGTACGAGCCGATGGAGACCTTTCCAGTATGCCTGTGTTAATGGTTACTGCAGAACAAAAGCGTGAGCAAATTGTGGAAGCTGCCGAAGCGGGTGTTAATGGCTATATTGTTAAACCTTTTACGGCGCAAACATTGAAAGAAAAAATCGATAAAATTTTTGAACGCATTGAGGCAGGGAGCTGATTATGGCAAATAATGCACAAGAAAATATCATGGAGGAAGAAGGCGGTATCCTCGCACATGCGGAAGAAATGGTACGTGCTATAAAACAAGGAGATGAAGAGCAAGTTAAAAGTATGCTCGATTATATTTCCTTGGCTCGTGAAGGTGGGTTGTATAACGAAGTTGGAAAAATGGCCCGGCAGTTACATGATGCGATGGACACCTTTTGTCAGGAAACACGCATTGATGAGCTGGCTGAAGATGCGATTCCTGATGCGCGCACACGCCTTCGTCATGTGATTACATTGACACAGAAATCAGCCGACCGCTCATTAACCGCCGTGGAAGATACTTTGCCAAAGTGTGATTCATTGTCTGGCCGTATTGATGAGTTAGGAAAATCCTGGCAAAACTTCAAAAAGAGAGAAATGTCTGTTGAGCAGTTTCGTGAATTAAGCACTAGCCTGGAAGACTTTTTTGTGGAAGCAGAAAAAGATACAGGTGACATTCGTACCGGACTGAATGAAATAATGATGGCTCAAGACTTTCAGGATTTAACCGGGCAGATTATTACTCGTGTTATCGAGCTGGTCGAAGAAGTCGAAGGAAACCTAGTGGACCTTGTACGCTTGACCGGGGAAAGGTTAGTTAATCCCTGTGAAAAGAAAGAAAAAATTGAAAAGTCGGCTGTTGAGGCAGAAGGCCCACAAGTACCGGGTGCTGGCTCTAAAACCGCCGTAAGTGGCCAAGACGAAGTCGATGATTTATTGTCAAGTCTTGGTTTTTGATTGCGCTAAACAGAATAGCTGAAAGTCAATTATGCGAATGGACGAAGACAAAGAGTTATTGCAGGATTTTCTGGTGGAAGCCGGTGAAATACTTGAGCTGCTAAACGAGCAGTTGGTTGATCTTGAGCAACGCCCAAAGGATTCTGAGTTGCTTAATGCCGTATTTCGCGGATTTCATACAATAAAAGGTGGCGCAAGCTTTTTGAGTCTTACTGGACTGGTCGATATTTGTCATCGTGCAGAAGACGTATTTAATGCCTTGCGTAACGGAGAGAGAGACGTTGATGCAAACTTAATGGATGTTATTTTACCCGTTGTGGATGTGGTCAATGAACAGTTTGATGAAATCCGTGCTGGCCAGGAACCAACCCCCGCACTACCTGAACTTCTGGCACGGTTGGAGGCTCTGCTTACGAAAGATGTGATTGCAGAGGCGCCTGTAACAGAGACTGAAGCAACGCCTGATGCGGATGAAGAATTTGAAGCCATTATTGATGCGGCACAAAACGCGGCACAAGAAAAAGAACCAGAGAAACTCAATAGCAATAGCGATGAAATTTCCGCCGATGAATTTGAGGCATTGCTGGATCAATTACATGGTGAAGGAAAACATGCCAGTGTGCCATCTGACAAACCTATCGGCACAACAGCCAAAAATGAAATAATAACACCAAAAGCTGAGCCATCCGAGATTATTACCGATGATGAATTTGAAGCCCTGTTAGATCAATTACATGGTACTGGTACCGCTGACAACCCCCCGGTGACTGATAAACTTCCAGCAACTGATAAACCCGCAGCGACTGAGAAACCAAAAAAAGTAACGGAAGAGAAAAAACTTGCAGCAGTGTCAGTCAAAAAACCAGCTGTTGAAAAAATCGAAAAGAAAGCGCCTGCAGCAGCCAAAGAAGCATCCACACAACAGGCAGAAACCACTGTTCGAGTGGATACAAAACGCCTTGATGACATTATGAATATGGTGGGTGAGCTGGTATTGGTGCGTAATCGTGTAGCGACACTGGGTCTGGCTGTCCATGATGATGAAATGGCAAAAGTGGTGTCCAATCTTGATGTGGTGACCGCCGATCTGCAGTCCGCAATTATGAAAACGCGCATGCAGCCGATCAAAAAGGTATTTGGACGTTTTCCTCGTGTGGTGCGTGACCTTGCCCGTACACTCAAAAAAGAAGTCAACCTTGAGATGCAGGGCGAAGATACTGATCTTGATAAAAATCTTGTTGAAGCCTTGGCAGACCCGCTGGTTCATTTGGTACGCAATGCAGTTGATCATGGCATTGAATCACCGGCGCAACGTGAGGCCGCTGGAAAATCACGTATAGGTACGGTGATGTTAACGGCGGAACAGGAAGGTGATCATATCCTGTTGTTGATTCAGGATGATGGCAAAGGTATGAATCCGGATAATTTACGTAATGCTGCTGTAGAAAAAGGCATGATGGATACCGAATCAGCAGCACGTCTTGAAGATAAAGAATGCTTTAACCTGATATTTGCACCGGGCTTTTCTACCAAGCAGGAAATTTCTGATGTATCGGGCCGTGGTGTAGGTATGGATGTCGTCAAGACACGTATCGAACAACTCAACGGTACCGCAGAAATTGACTCGGAAGAAGGGCGTGGCAGTATTATTCGCATCCAGGTACCACTGACTTTGGCCATTATGCCAACACTGATGGTGAAACTTGGCGAACAAATATTTGCTCTACCACTGGCGAGTGTCAATGAAATATTTCACCTTGATTTAACCCGCACCAACATGGTGGATGGCCAGTTGGTCGTGATGGTGAGAGACAAGGCATTGCCTTTGTTTTATTTACGCCGCTGGTTAGTGGCCGGTGCGGCATATGACGAGTTACCCGAAGAAGGTCATGTAGTAGTAGTAAGCATTGGTGCGCAACGTGTAGGTTTTGTGGTGGATAAATTAATCGGCCAGGAAGAAGTTGTGATTAAACCACTGGGTGCATTATTGCATGGTATGAAAGGGCTTGCCGGGGCAACTATTACCGGTGATGGGAAAATTTCATTAATTCTGGATCTTCCCGGTTTGATGCATACCTATATGGGTAAGAATTAATATTGCTCCTCCTGTGCTGGAGGCAACGGTACAACATAAAATATGGAGAAATAATTAATGGCTGTCCGTGTATTAGTGGTGGATGATTCAAGGTTTTTTCGCCGCCGTGTGACGGAAATACTGGAAGCCGATCCACAAATTAAAGTTATTGACAGTGCTGAAAATGGCATGGAAGCCGTGAGTAAGGCGTCCCGCTTGAAACCAGATGTTATCACTATGGATGTAGAAATGCCGATAATGGATGGCATTACTGCTACCCGAAAAATTATGGCAAGTCATCCAACGGCGATTTTGATGTTTTCCTCACTTACCACAGATGGCGCACGTGCGACGCTGGATGCGTTGGATGCGGGCGCCGTGGATTTTTTACCTAAGCGGTTTGAAGATATTTCTAATGACCGTGAAGAATCCAAAAATATTTTGTGTGAGCGGGTGCGTACCGTAGGGAAAGTAAGGCGTAGACCCGTTCGCCCGACGGTTACCCCACGTTCAACATCTTCACCAACCCGATCTAATATTCCTGTACATGGTGCATCCGGTACAACCTCGGGAGCAACACCCGTTCACGAATCAATAAACATCAAATTAAAAAAAGGTCAAACAAAACTGGTAGCCATTGGTACCTCTACTGGTGGGCCGGTTGCCTTGCAGAATGTCTTAAAGCAATTGCCCGCAAGATTTCCCGTGCCCATTGTTTTAGTCCAGCATATGCCGGGTACTTTTACCAACGCGTTTGCACAACGATTGAATTCCACCTGTGCCATTAATGTGCGTGAAGCACAGGATGGTGATCAGTTGGAGGCAGGCCTAGCTTTATTGGCGCCAGGTGGACAACAAATGATTATCGAGAAAAAGGCTGGCCGAGATATTGTCCGTATTGTGGATAGCGAGCCAGGACAAAATTATAAACCTTGTGTGGACATTACCTTTTGCTCGGTAGCCAAACTGTATCCGGGAAAATTACTGGCTGTGGTATTAACGGGCATGGGTGCGGATGGAAGAGAAGGAGCAAAGCTGATCAAACAAGGGGGGTCATCAGTGTGGGCACAGGATGAAGCATCCTGTGTGGTATACGGCATGCCAGCGGCTGTCGTGGATGCCGGCATCGTGGATCAAATTTTACCGTTAGATGATATTGGCAAGGCGTTAGCAGAAAAGGTGTAATGTGGATATTCTTAGCATCCTTGGTTTGATCATTGGTTTTGGCGCCATATTGGGTGGCCAATATCTGGAAGGTGGTCATATTGCTTCATTGATTAACGGCCCGGCTTGTTTGATCGTGCTGGGTGGCACCGTGGGTGCAGTGATGCTGCAATCACCCTTGCGGGTATTTATGATGTCACTCAAAATGGTTTTCTGGATTATTTTTCCACCGAAATTACGCAGTGAAGAAGCTATCGAAAAAATTATGGAATGGAGCAATATTGCCCGTAAAGAAGGACTGTTAGGACTGGAAGATATTGCAGAAAATGAAAATAATCCATTTGCACAAAAGGGCTTACAGTTACTGGTGGATGGTAGCGAGCCCGAAGTGATCCGCCGAGTCATGGAGGTTGAGTTAGATGCCAAGGAGCACTATGGCAATGAAGCGGCCAAGGTGTTTGAGAATATGGGAGGGTACAGTCCCACTATCGGTATTATTGGTGCGGTAATGGGTTTGATTCATGTGATGCAAAACCTTGCCGACCCGTCAAAGCTGGGTTCCGGTATTGCCACGGCATTTGTGGCGACGATTTATGGTGTTGGTTTAGCCAACCTGCTGTTTTTACCGGTGGCGGGTAAATTAAAATCACAGGTGCATGCACAATCTCAGCTTTATGAAATGATTGTTGAGGGCGTTATCTCCATTGCTGAAGGTGAAAACCCGCGTAATATTGAGACCAAGCTGCGAGGTTTTACAGGTTAGCGTTTAGCGGCTAACCTGTGATGTGGTTATTATGGCGCGAAAAAAGAAACCTGAAGAACACGTCAACCACGAACGTTGGTTGGTTTCTTACGCAGACTTTATTACGCTGTTGTTTGCATTTTTCGTAGTGATGTATTCGATTTCCTCGGTGAATGAAGGAAAATATCGTGTATTGTCTGATTCCATTTCTTCTGCGTTTAATCCAACAGAAGCCGGTTTACCCATCAAACTGAATAATCCGTTGAAACCACCGATTATTTCACGCATGGCGACATCATCAACGGACTCCAGTAATGCACAAAATCTATCTGCCTATGGTGGAGTTGAGGCCAGCAAGGAAGAAAAGATCAACCTGCGTAAAATTGCCGCCCGTATCTCGAAAGGCCTGGAATCGTTAATCGATGACAAGCTTGTGAAATTGAAAAAAAATGATTTATGGATAGAAATAGAGATCAAGTCCAGTATTTTATTTGCCAGTGGCAAGGCATCATTACAAACAAAAGCTCGCCCGGTGTTACGTGATATTGCAAAAGTATTAAGTGATTTTGATAATCAGGTACAGGTAGAGGGTTTTACTGATAATGTCCCCATTGATACAGAAGATTTTCATTCTAACTGGGAGCTGTCGGCGGCTCGTGCGGCAAATGTGGTGCATTTGTTTTCTGGTGCCGGTGTTAAACCCTCGCGTCTGTCTGCTGTAGGTTATGGTGAATTCAAACCGATTGCCGACAATAATACGGCAAAAGGCCGACAAACGAACCGGCGTGTAAAAATCATTGTTTTGTCAGATGCTATTGCGCGTAGGACCAGTCGTTCCGAGCAATTAGAGAAAACCATTGCGGCTAAACGAAAAATTAAAAATGCACAATCCGTTGCGCCTGCAAAGGGCTCGGCACCCATTCATATTTTACCTCCTGCCCGTCAATAAACAGTGCCGTGAAAACCTGGTCCGTTGCAAATCAAAAAGGAGGGGTAGGTAAAACCACTTCTGTTGTTAGTTTGGGTGGTTTGCTGGCGCGACGAGGTCATCGCACATTGTTGCTGGATATGGACCCGCATGGTTCCATGTCTTCTTATTTTGGCCTGGACCCGGACCAAACAGACGCCAGCTTGTATCGGCTATTTCAGATCAAACAGTCAAAACTTACGACACCTCCGCAACAATTTATTCATAAAACACGTTTTGAAAATCTTTCACTGTTACCCGCATCCACAGCTCTGGCTACGCTGGATCGTCAGCTCAGTACATCTGATGGTATGGGGCTGGTAGTAAAACATGCGCTGGACCTGTTATCGACAGAATATGATTTTGCACTCATTGATTGTCCACCTCTGTTGGGTGTGTTGATGGTCAATGCACTGGCAGCCTGTGAACATTTGGTGATTCCGGTGCAAACTGAGTTTCTTGCGGTGAAAGGCCTAGAACGTATGATGCAAACATTGAGCATGATTGGCCGAGCCAAACATCGTGTACCGGAATACACGATTTTGCCTACTATGTTTGATCGTCGTACCCGTGCTTCGGTTAGTACTTTGCAGCATTTGAAGGACCGGTATGCTTCCTGTTTATGGCGTTCGGTGATTCCTATTGATACCGAGTTTCGGGAAGCAAGTCGCACGGGTGTGCCTTTACCTATTCGTTCACCTAAAGATCGTGGTTCTCTGGCTTATGAAGAATTGCTCAACGATTTGCTGGTTCCAACAGCCCAGGGACATGTACCCGTAGCGGCTGGTGTTTCCTGAACTTACGCATAAAAATTCCATGCATAAGAAACCACATGAATTACATACTTTGGTCGAGCCGCAACAGGCATTGGGCATGTACCTGGATGCTTTGCTGGATGAAACCACGTTTGCCGTGGTGGACGATAAACAGAAACGTCATATCATCGAAAATGCAGCGCTCGAAAAGGCACTGGAAAAAGCAACGACTTTAGCACCTGAACCTGAAATTGAACCTGTGGATACAGAGCCGGAACAGGTTGCTGCTGTGCCGCAAAAACAGACCCGCATCGCAACACCGGATTGGGCAAAAAACCGGTTTCAATGTCTCAGCTTTCAGGTTGCCGGCGTCACACTGGCTGCACCATTGGAAAAATTGAATGGCATTGTGGAATTAACGGAAGGAATTACAGAATTGCCGGGGTATGCACCCTGGGTCATCGGCCTATTGCCCAACCGTGGACGAAATGTGCAAGTGGTCGATGTGGCGAAAATTATCATGCCCGATGAAAGTGATTTGGTGACGCTGCCCACAGTCGAACGCATGAAATTTATTATCTTGCTGGAAGACGGAAAATTTGGTTTAGCGACCGACAGCATTTCCCAGGTGCTGAGTCTGGAAGCGGGTGATGTGCGCTGGCGCAGTACGCAAAGTAAGCGGCCATGGCTTGCAGGCACCGTCATCGAAAAAATGTGTGCATTGCTGGAAATGGATCTGCTTTGTGAGCAATTACGGGCAGGGTTGCGCGGTGTTTGATACCTGGATATATGGTACGAATCATGCATTTATCAGGTATTACGCCGTAAGTGATCAATAAATGACGCTTGGCCTGTTATCCAGGTCCTGCCAGCACGACATGGATAACAGATCAAACTAACTTAACAAATTAAAGGTGAATATCAATGAGCGCAACAGCGGGAAATTCCAAGAAAAAAATGGCAGAAGAAGCGTTGCGGTGGGTCACTTTCCGCCTTGAAAATGAAAAATACGGTATTAACGTCATGCAGGTGCAGGAAGTGCTACGCATCACCGAAATTGCACCCGTACCTGGCGCGCCCAGTTATGTGCTGGGTATTATTAATCTGCGTGGTAATGTGGTAACGGTAATCGATACACGTAGCCGTTTTGGGCTGGCATCAGTGGAAACGGATGACTCTTCACGGGTGGTGATTATTGAATCAGAAGAACAGGTGGTCGGCATTCTGGTAGACAGCGTGGCAGAGGTGGTGGATTTGCAACCCTCGGATATTGAAACGGCACCCAACGTCGGTACAGAAGAGAGCGCAAAATTTATTCAAGGTGTGGCAAGTCATGATGGTGAATTATTAATTCTGGTAGATCTTAACAAACTGCTCAATGATGAAGAATGGTCAGATATGATGTTCTGATTTACTTGATGGTTACAGCCAGATTGAAACATGTAGTATGCAAAACAAATGAGAGGTAATAATTATGATCGCATTATCATTTGAAGTGATCGCCGGAGTGGCATTGGTGACCGGTTTGGTGGCGATGGTTTTTGCTCATATTAAAAATACTCAATTACAGTTACAACTAAACGAGCAGCAAAATAGTTTGTGTGCCTTGCAAGCTGATGTCAGCGCTATGTGCGCCGGTGCAGTTAATCTGGGTGAGCATCTGGCACATCTGGAACGGCATACACACTTGCTGGGGCGACGTCAGGATCAACTGGAAATGAAAGAGCCTGCAACACAAAATTATCGGCAAGCCAGCAAGATGATGAACAAAGGTGCCGAACTGGAAGAAGTGATTGCAGACTGTGGTATCGCACGGGGCGAAGCAGAGCTGGTGGCACTGGCGCAACGGATTAAAAAAGCCTCATAATTTATTTTCCTATTTTTCTTAAAGAAAAAAAGTTGAGATGAAGGGTGCATGCTTGGAGGTTTTTTTATCACCCATAAAGGGGAACTTTGTAGTGGTTCAAACTTGATCTGACAGTTACCGGTTTTTTGGAAGTCTGTATTGTCATGATCGAGTGGCAGTCACGCTTTCAAACAGAGCATGATTGCTTGATTTATCTCCAAGAACTGAAGTGGCCAAATGGGTTTATTTGCCCCCAATGTGGCCATGACCATGCTCACGTTATCCAAACGCGCGCGCTCCATCAGTTATCAGCCTAGCGGCCTGATTGAGGTAGACGATGCGCTAGTAGGTGGTAAACGCTCAGGCAAACGAGGACGTGGTGCGATAGGAAAAGCTCCGGTTTTGATTGCTTGCGAAAGCAAGAAAAAGAAGGCGGGTTATGTTGCAATGAAAGCCGTTGATAGCGTTAGTTACAATAGCGTCAAAGAATTTGTCAGCAAACGCATTGTTGAAGGCCAAGAGATTCATACTGATGGGCTAGCCGGACTCAATATCATTGGTGAAATGCATGAGCATGAAGCACGCGTTACACCGTCAAGCAAAGTCGAGCAATGACTTCTCTGGGTGCACATCACGATCGGTAATTTAAAGACGTGTTTACTGGGTACTTTCCACGGTGTATCAGGAAAATACCTGCAAGAATACCTTGATGAGTTCTGTTATCGATTTAACTGGCGATTCTTTGAAGTTTAGATCCCTAATCGGTTGTTAAACTTGGCCGTTATTCATGCGCCAATAAAGTCGTACTGAGTTAAATGCAGAGGCATGTTTTTTTTTGGGTTT
>Ga0316203_1001090_pt1 | contig 22098 bp, 15 predicted proteins | sample 6monrhotite_MG_FD_204940 | JGI IMG/M metagenome (GOLD analysis project Ga0316203, IMG submission 204940) | Microbial mat bacterial communities from mineral coupon in-situ incubated in ocean water Damariscotta River, Maine, United States -... | ecosystem: Environmental > Aquatic > Marine >... | reverse complement strand
CGAAGTGTACAACGTTTCTGATGGACAGCCTGGCACTATGTCGCAGTATTTCAAAGACATTGCACAGGCTTACAATTTACCCATGCCACTAGAAATAAGCTTGGAAGAAGCACAACAAGTGATGAGTACAGGCATGTTGTCTTATCTTAAGGAATCACGGCGGTTGGATAATCGCAAAATGTTGGAGGAGTTGGGAGTGGTGTTGCAGTATGTAAATCTGGAGATGGGCTTAACTATACCCGCAACGTCTGAGATTTAGGTTTTATTGCACGCCCTGAATATTACTTGCAGTAGTCGCAGCATCAAAAAACGGTAACTGGTTTTCATACTTTTTTTATTGGATTTTGGCGGAAATTAGCGATTTGAAATGTAATGCCAGCCGGAAGGTGCTTGGGTATCGGTGTACATATTTTATACTTTATTTGGCGTTTCTGAATTAATACTTGCGGTACTGAGTTGGCTTGAGATTTTCGACTGAAATAAGGGATATAAAATAACTCGGACCAGTGACATTCGCACCCCGAATGAATCAGGCATGGCCAAGCTGTGTCAGTCGACTTACAATAGCTGCATGACTCTCAATGCGACATCCGCCATGAACATTGCCCAGGTGCTTACTGAGGCTTTGCCCTATATTCAGCGCTTCGTTGGCAAGACTATCGTCATCAAATACGGTGGTAATGCCATGGTGGATGATGATCTGAAAGACAGCTTCGCACGTGACATTGTGTTAATGAAAACTGTGGGTATCAATCCTGTGGTGGTGCATGGCGGCGGCCCACAAATAGGCAAGCTGCTGGAGCGCATCGGTAAGGAATCCACTTTTGTGCAGGGTATGAGGGTTACCGACAGCGAAACCATGGATGTGGTGGAGATGGTGTTGGGTGGGTTGGTAAACAAAGAAATTGTCAATCTCATCAATCAAAGGGGGGGTAATGCTGTGGGTCTCACCGGCAAGGACGGTGACATGATCCGCGCGCACAAACTCACATTTGAAAAAACAGCACCGGAAATGAACGCCTCGGAGATTGTCGATATTGGTCATGTCGGTGAGGTGACCAGTATTGATCCCGCTGTGGTGAATATGTTGGTGAGCGGCGATTTTATTCCGGTGATCGCACCCATTGGTGTGGGTGCGGATGGCCAATCTTATAATATCAATGCCGACTTAGTAGCAGGTAAACTGGCGGAAACCCTGCATGCAGAAAAACTCATATTGCTGACCAATACCGCTGGGCTGTTGGACAAAGAGGGTGTATTGCTTACTGGTCTGGGCGCGGACCGGGTCAGCGAACTCATTACTGATGGCACGATTCACGGTGGTATGCTGCCGAAGATTCGCTGCGCGCTGGAAGCCGTGCAGGCGGGTGTAGGCACTGCACATATTATTGATGGCAGGGTGCAACACGCAGTGATGCTGGAAATTTTTACCGATGAGGGTGTAGGTACCTTGATATGCTCAAGAAAGACATAAATCACAATCGCTTTTGAGTTTGCTGACATTATTATCAATTAAGGCTGTCAGATGCATATGTTGTCAGGTTGAGGTACTGTGCTTGAGCATTTGGCTAAAGGTGGGCTATCTCTTCCAACGGTTTCACTCAAGCGAAACTGTATAAATACGAAGTCATTTCAGAAAAATTACAAAGACTTTCGACAACATCCAATAATATAAAATTGAACGCGATATTTATTTAAACCACAACTGAGTACCACTCTGTTGCATGCTGTGCGAGGCATTTATCAGTGACTGAAACCCCCCTATCAAATCGTGCTCAGCAAATTCTTGAGGCGTTAGCGCGTCAGCTGGAAAGCAAGCCCGGCCAACGCATCACCACTGCTGCGTTGGCAAAAGAAGTCGGTGTATCGGAAGCGGCATTGTATCGCCACTTCCCTAGCAAAGCCCGGATGTTCGAGGCATTGATCGAATTCATCGAAAATATAATTTTCAGTCTGATCAATCGTATTCTTACCGATCATGCCGCTGCCCGTGATCGCTGTCAGCAATTGCTAGCTGTGCTGCTGGGTTTTTCTGCAAAAAACCCCGGCCTGTCACGTATTTTGGTAGGTGATGCACTTACGGGTGAGCATGATCGGTTGCGCGTGCGGATCACCCAATTTTATGATCGACTGGAAACCCAGCTCAAACAAATTTTGCGCGAAGCGGAAAGCAAAAACGAATTGCCGGTGGGGTATCCTTCCACGGCCATTGCCAATTTGTTGCTAGCCACAGCGGAAGGACGAATGAATCAATTTGTGCGTAGCGGCTTTCAACAATCACCACTGGAACGCTGGGAACAACAATGGGCCTTGTTATCAGCTAGCTTGTTTCCTTCCAACACCTGACTTCCCGTTAAAACAAGGTGGACTGGTTTACCCAATCACTGTTGTTGTTGATTTCACTGGTGGCCAATATTTTCTCTGCCTTCGCCGGTGGAGGTGCGGGTCTGTTGCAATTTCCGGTACTGATCTTTTTGGGGCTGCCCTTTGGTGTGGCGTTAGCGACTCATAAAGTGGCCAGCGTGGCTTTGGGCGTGGGTGCCACCATTCGTAATCTACGCGAAGGTAACCTGCAGCGTCGGTTGACACTATTTATTGTCAGTTTTGGGATTCCCGGTGTGGTAGTTGGTGCCAGTGTTATTTTGTTTGTGCCTGATCGTAACGCAGAAATTGCGTTGGGCCTGCTGACCGTAGGGTTGGGGCTGTATTCTGTTTTTAAACCCGAATTAGGACGTTCTGCTACCCAAATAACACAATCGTCCCGACATTATTTGTTGGGTGGTGTTGTGTTGTTTTGCATTGGTATTCTCAATGGTTCGCTGACTTCTGGCACGGGGTTGTTTGTTACCTTGTGGTTGGTGCGTTGGTTCGGGCTGGATTACAAAACTGCTGTTGCTCACACGTTGGTATTTGTGGGATTGTTCTGGAATGGCAGCGGTGCAATCACATTGGGGCTCATCGGTGAAATTCACTGGGAGTGGTTGCCTGCATTATTACTGGGTTCGTTGATCGGGGGTTATATCGGTGCGCATCTGGCTATTACCTGTGGCAATCGCTGGATCAAACGGGCATTTGAGGTAATGACGCTTGCCGTGGGGTTGAAGTTGATTATTGGTTGAATAAGTTTAGGGCTTACGTATTGACAGCGCTACGATACGTTGTATAGAAATTCATACTTTAATCTCTGAAGGTTCTATTCCCCACAGCTTGCTGCGTTCGATCATCATTGATGATCGGTGTGGATAAAGATCATACCCATTTTCCAGTCCAGCCAGTTCCTACTTATAGTGTGACGAAGCTAAAGATTTTAAATGTGAATTAAGGACTGAATCACTTTGCTAGCATTGTTTACTGAGAACATGATTATTCTGACATGTTTTTAGCCGGAATCCAGAGGTTTAAACTCCCGGATAAGCGTTTTAGTACAATGGAAAGTTATAAACGTAGAGGACGTAAAGAAAAATACTAAAACGCTATGCCCTCTTCTGCAACCTTTGCGTTAAATACCCAGTGATTTTTAAAAATAGCGTGTTTTTAGTGCTTAATTCACATTTAATGGCGAGGCGAGGTGTTTCGTCGATGTTCCCATGTAAAGAAGCAATTGTGAGGTAGAGAATTTTGAACGATAGTTATTTTTTCAGCACAGTGGAAAAACACGGTGATGAAGAGATGATTAGCAAGTCCGCAAAAGGTCAGGGAGGCTTCTATCAGAACTGCATACCGAGCATCAATTGACACTTTTCTAAAGGTTGGTACTAATACCCTGTCTGCTTTCAGCGGAGTAGTTTATTATGGAAAACAGCTTATACCCGTAAGGTGATTTACGCTAAGATGGGAAGCGTACAAAATATTGGTATTTTTTTACTCACTTATTCCACTGAGCAACAATAAGTTAAAATAACTATAGGTAGTCATAAGAATCCACGGGTTGTGAATAGCAAACAATAGAATATGCCTCGTTACCTGCAGATAACACCAGGGACATTCACTCATCATGAAATCACTGTACTACTTCATACTCACAGGTTTGTTGATCGTTTTATTTTCAGGTTGCGAAAACAGCACCAATAGCGATACTGAGCCGCTGGTAATCGATTTAAATCTGCTGGTTCAGACACAAGAAGATAAAAGCGTAAGTTTCACACCGGTTCCCATTACTTCAGATGTGTTTTTGTCGACGCTTGGCCAGCCTGCGCAAGGGGATATCATTAACCCTGGTTTCGGCCAATACATTTATGTGCCACCCACCCATTTTAATGGCATGGACACCGCTATTTTTACGTTATCCGATGGCAGACAAGGCAATATTACCTTTAACATAGCTCCGATTAACGATCCCCCACTTGCCGGTGACGATGCCAGTGTCAGTATTGGCGGCACAACAGTGACTATCTCGGTGCTCGCTAATGACGTAGATTTTGATCCGAATGACAGGTTAACAATAAGCGCCATTACACAGCCAAACTTTGGTAGCGTGAAGGACAATGGTGACGGCAGCGTGGATTTCTCACCGCCTGAAAATTTTGTGGGTGAAGTGCGTTTTCATTACGAAGTAAGTGATACAGCCTCCGCAAGTGACAGCGCTGAAGTGAGTGTGTTTGTCATCTCAGGCGATGCACGTTTAACCAGCATCGAGCTGACACCGGCTGCAGTGACATTGGCGTACAACGCATCGGTACAATTTAAGGCAATGGGTACTTTCGCTGATGGTAGCAGCGTGGATATCACCGCTGTCAGTGAATGGACTACTTCAATGCCATCACTTTTGAGTATCAGCAATCAATTACAAAATAAAGGTGCTGCTACGGCTCAAGGTAAAGGCCTTGTGAATGTTGGCGCATCGTTTGATGACATTTCTATTTCAACAACGATAAATATTTTATCAAAACAGCCTGAAGCCCCTGCTGATTTACATGGCGAATATGTGGGCAATGATATAATTGAGATTAGTTGGTCAACGACTGCCGATGTGGATCACTATAATCTTTATTGGTATACCGCTAACATCGGCACTCAGGTCATCAGTCACATAACATCTCCCTTTAGGCACTCAAACCGCCATCGGGGTGGAATCTATTATTATACTGTCAGAGGTGTAAACGAAGATGGGCTGGAGGGAAAACCCAGTACGCAGGTTACCGTCAAACTACAGGCTTCTAACCCTGTACCACCTGCGGAAGTCACTATCACCACAGCCAATAATCAAATCCAGTTAAGCTGGCAAGCTGCTGACAACGTGGATGGTTATGTGGTGTATTGGTCAAACACCCTTCCGGTTGAGCAAACCAGCGCTACGCGTATTGAGGTGACGGAAACGGTGTTCGTTCATGAGGGTCAGGAAAACGGCCTCGATTATCATTATAGCGTTGCCTCGATAAATGCCGATATAGAAAGTGAGCCTAGTGTGACGGTTTCTATCACATTGCCACCGGACTCGCCCCAATTAACCGCTGCGGCGAGTGATAGCAACATTATCTTGAATTGGAATGCGGTGGCTGGTGCTGACATTTATTGGGTTTACTGGTCGACCACCTTACCCGTTGAACGTGATAATACTCGTCGGTTTGAGGTCGCTGTCACAGATCTTTTAATCATCAATCATAGCGGTATAAATCGTGATGACGTTTATCATTACCTTATCCTTGCGGTTAATGAAGGTGGTGAAAGCCCACCTGAATTGGTCACTGCCACCCCCGGAGGCCTCATTACGGTCACAAAAACAATAGATAGTGCCGACGGCAGTTGTGACGCAGACTGCTCTTTACGTGAAGCCATCATTGCAGCAAACCTCAGCCCTGGGGAGCAAGTTATTGTTATACCTCAGGGAACGTATCTGCTAAGCATTGCAGGAGCCGGTGAACAAGAGGGTTTGACCGGCGACCTTGATATTACCGATAACTTCGTGCTGCTGGGTGATGGTGCGGCAACGACCATTATTGACGCAAATGGTTTGGATAGGGTGCTGGATATTTCAGCAGAAACCGGCCACATCGTTGGCCTCACTGTACGTAACGGCGTGTTACCAAATCGTGAGCTTGGTGGTGGTATTCGTCACAGTTCCGGTGAACTCCAAATTGATCACAGCATCATTACCGGCAATCGAGGTGAAGCCTTTGGCGGTGCGATTGCTAACCGGGGCGATACTGGATGTATAGCGTTAGCGGGTGATGGTGGTCTTAACGCACTCGGTGGCGGGTGCCCAGTACTCACCATCAACAACAGTATTATATCGGATAACTGTGCACCAGGCTCGGGGTCGGCTATCGAAAATTATGGCTTATTAACCATTAACAACAGCACTATTTCCGCAAATGGTTTTATTGAAGATATTTGTTCAGACGATTTTGGGGTTATTCATACCCAACACGGTGTTGCAATTATTAATCATTCCACACTGACGAACAATACTGCTGATAGTGTATTAAGTGAATGGGTAGGCACTGTTATCCTTACCAACTCAACAATCGCCAATAATCAAACCCGGGCTGGTGCGATTGTCACGGGTGCTATTGGTAAAGTCACTCTGATCAACAGTACGGTTAGTGGTAACAACAGTGAGCAAGGGGGTTTCGGTAGCTTTGGTGCACCGCTTGAATTGGCTAACTCCATCGTTGCGGGAAATATGACTACAGACGGCAGTAATTCGGATTGTTCTGCAATAGGACTAACTTCAAATCGCCCTCCAGAATTCACGTCGCTGGGAGGCAATTTATTCAACAATTTAATCGGTTGCCCATCCTCTTTCGTACTAACAGACAGCGACATAACCGGTGATGCCGATTTGGCAAGCTTTATTGACAACGGCGAACCTGGCGCAGGCCACTATCCTTTGCAGCCTGGCAGCCAAGCTATTGATGCTGGCGATAACCAATACTGCCCAAGCACCGACCAGCTGGGCAAATTGCGTCCGGAGGATGGCAACAGTGATACCGTAGCCGAATGCGATATTGGTGCAATTGAGTTAGGGGCACAAGCAACAAACAACATCTCGCTGCTGCCACCGATAGTTAATGCTGTTGGTGGTTTCCGTCAAGTGACCTTGATGTGGAACGGCGTTAGTGGTGCAGTTGGCTATAACATCTATTGGGGCGAAAATGAAACTGTCATGCCTTCATCAGATAATGTCATCCGCATAAATCGTCATGCCGTAACCAATGTATACGTACATGAAGGGTTAAACAATGACAGCACCTATTATTACCTCATCAAAGCAGTTGCCATGGATAAGGTAGAAAGCAACGCCCGTGAAGTGAACGCCATAACCGATATGAGCGAGCCTGAGTAGGTGGGGAGTTGCCAAGGATGTTAGCAAAACAGCCAATGGATTAGGAAACAGACATGCCAATTACAATAACAACAACTTGTGTTTATTATTTACTGGGTCTTTTTTTCTTTGTTTATTCCGCACTCGCATTTGCGATACCACCTAGCGCAAAAAATATTAGCATCAGTACATCGCAAGGTGCACCTTTGGATATCGATCTATCAAAAAGTATTACGGGTGGTGATGGCGTACTAAGTGTCTCCGTTCCTGTTGTTCCAATCGCCTCCCAAGGCTCCGTTAGCATTACAGGCGCATTTGGCATACGGTTCACTCCGGCCGTGAACTTTAAAGGCATTGTGCAATTTGATTACTTCGTTAGCGATTCATTAAATCCACAGTCACCAGTCAGCGCAACGATTACCGTCACCGTTGCTGAAACTGATGGCAAAATCATTTCCGTAGTCGCTAAGGAGCGTACACCCGGCAGGGCTTTGGGTGAGTTATTGGACATTAGCTGTCCGGGTTTGCAGGGCATTAATATTGACGAGCTAAATGAGGCTGAACGCGAATTACTGATCCGCTGTAACGACCTGCTGGCGGCTTCCGCCCAAGGGTTAAATGCGGAGGTTATTGCTGCATTACAACAAATTGCGCCGGAAGAAATTGCAGCTCAGATTCGCGCATCACGAAGCTTATCCGAACGCCAAATGGGTAACATAGGCGACCGCCTCTCCACCTTACGGCGAGGTTTGGTCGGGGTGTCATTAGCAGGACTGTCACTACAGCCCGCTCACGGTGCGCCTATTACTGGTGAGTTACTTAATAACATGTTTGGTACTGGCGCAGCAGGTGGCAGTGCCGGTGAATCAATAAACGGACCGTGGGGGTTATTCATTAGCGGTGTGGTCGGTCAGGTGAAACGAGACTCAACACAGCAGGAAGATGGCTTCACTATTGACACTCTGGGCACCACCATTGGCGTTGACTATCAATTTTCACGGGAGCTAATAGCGGGTGGTGCTGTGGGGTTTGCCGGTAGTGATGTGGACATTGACAACAACGCAGGTGACTTGGAAGTGGAAGGCTTTAACGTTGCAGCCTATGGCACGTATTATATTTCTCAAAATATTTATCTCGATGGAATTCTATCTTATAACCGTCACCATTATGATTCCACGCGAAACATTAGCTTTGTATTAAACAACAACCCCGTCAATGCACAAGCACAGAGCAAACCAGACGGCCAACTGCTGGCACTGAGTATCGGCGGCGGTTATGAATTTTACGCCAAACATGGCTGGGTGTCTGGCATAAAAGCGAAGCTCGACTATGCAGACTCAACCATTGATGCTTACAGCGAAACCGGTGCTGGTGGATTAAATCTTTCCATTGAAGAACAGCGGTCTGATTCTTTTATGAGTAGTCTTGGTTTGCAACTCAGCTATGCCTATAGCACCCGCTGGGGTGTGTTATTGCCACAGTTTGATTTGGATTGGCAACATCAGTTCAGAGGCAATGCGGTTAATATTAAAGGTCAGTTTGTTAATGACCAGTTTGGTACTAGTTTCCAGTTTAAGACCGATAATCCGGACCGAGATTTCTTTGGCGTGGGTCTGGGTTTGTCGGCTGTTTTTCCAGATGGGAATGCGGCTTTCATCCAGACGGCAACCACATTAGGGCGGGATAGCTATGAAGACTATTACTTTGCCGTAGGTGCGCGTTTTGAGTTTTAGGTACGACTCATCATAGATGCTAAATGGCTTCGGTAAAATGTTGTATTGGTTGAATATTGGGCCTACGTTTTTTCCAGCATAAAAACAAAACGGCCAACATAAAATGTCAGCCGTTTTGATGCCAGACTGTTGCTAAACTACAGTACTGTTTTCAAGTTGTCAGAAAGAATACACCAGGGTTACTGCTGTTTCGGTATCTGTTTTTTCAACGTCAACAGGTACGTCTGAAGTATTTTTGATGGTGTAAGTGATCTTGGTCGCTAGGCTGCCATTAATTTGTGCTGTTAATGCGGTCACTGATTTTGTGACGGTGGTATCTTCGCCTGCATCCACGCTCAAATCTGTCGTGAACGTGCTGGTATCGCTGACTTTCCAGGCCAGTTTTGCTGCGCCACGTACAGTGAATTCGTCTTCGCTGCCACCGGTATCCAGTTTGCTTTGTCGCGCACCGGGACCAATTTCCAGATCCAGGCTCAAGGCGGTTTTATGAATTACCCGTCGACCATAACCCAGCGCTTCGCTGACGCGGTAGTCGTAGCCACTAAAGCGGGCATTTTCGTAGTTAACCATAGCAAAGAAATAATTATATTCGCCAAATTTATAATCACTTTGACCGTTCACAACATAACGTTCTGCTGTGGTATCACCCCCAGTGGAGCTGTTGAGTGACTCAATAAAAACGGAATGTCGCCACTTTTCCCGTTCGGTGACTGCCTTGGCCTTGGCGTTGATGGTTTCCGTTTCGGTGTTACCGGTGGTGGTGACTATGCCCAATTCCACATTGCCCTTCCAGCTATTGTCAACAACCTGTGGATCTGCTGCATTTCCTGTCGATACCGCTGTCAGTAAAAACAATGCTACTGATCCGGGTAACATGTATCGATTATTCATAACCATTTTTCTCCTCTAAAATAAAAATTGATGACTATTATTAAAAATAACTAATTTGGTGTAAACACGGGTTTGGTAATGTTTAAATTTACATTAAATTCCGTATTGTTCCCGGTATGATTCAATAGCCTTCAACGGTTCTGTCTGATTGCCTTTTTCATTGAGAAACTCGGCTAACTCCTGTAACCGTACAATGCTGGCAACGTGTAACCCATAATCTTTTTCGACTTCCTGGATGGCTGATGTTGCACCCTGGCCGCGTTCTTGACGATCCAGCGCAATCACCACACCCGCAGGGGTGGCGCCAGCAGCCTGGATGATATTCACAGATTCGCGCACAGAAGTGCCCGCAGAAATCACATCATCAATGATCAGCACCCGACCTTTTAGTGGCGCACCAACAGTCATGCCACCTTCGCCATGGTCTTTTGCCTCCTTGCGATTAAAACAATAAGGCACATTTCGGCCATGTTGATCGGCTAATGCAATGGCTAGACTGGCGGCCAATGGAATACCTTTGTACGCTGGGCCGTAAATCATCTCAAACTCAATGTCTGAACTAATAATGGCCTGCGCATAATAGCGTCCCAGTCGTGCCAGGCTTACGCCTGTATCAAACAGACCACTGTTAAAAAAATAAGGGCTGATACGCCCTGATTTAAGCGTGAACTCACCGAAGCGCAGTACACCGACCTCAATGGCAAAATCGAGAAACTCCTGTTGATAGGCTTGCATGTAACGATCCTGACTGAGATTTAAAAGGCGAAATTATACCCTATATTCCACCCATACCGGCAAGCCTACGGTTATAATACGCAAAACACACTGTCGGAGTTTGTATGAGAATTATCACTGCCAACGTCAATGGTATTCGTGCCGCTGAAAAAAAGGGTTTTTTTACCTGGCTAAAAAAACAAGATGCCGACCTGGTTTGTATTCAGGAAACTAAGGCACAGGAAGATCAATTGGAGGCCGATGATTTTTATCCTGCCGGATATCATTGTTATTATTTTGATGCCGAAAAAAAAGGCTATAGCGGTGTTGCTATTTATTCGCGACAAAAACCGGATCGTATTATTCGTGGTCTGGGCGAAGGCTTTGAAGATATGGATGCCGAAGGGCGCTTTATTCAGGCAGATTTTACTCGGGAAGATGGCAGCAAGCTCAGTATTGTTTCGTTATATTTACCGTCTGGTTCATCTAAAGAGGAACGCCAGCAAATCAAATTCAGTTTTATGGAGCGCTTTACCGATAAGCTCAAAGCCATGCGCCGCCAACGCCGTGAATTTGTGTTATGTGGTGACTGGAATATCGTGCATAAGGAAATTGATATCAAGAATTGGAAAAGCAACCAGAAAAACTCCGGTTGTTTGCCGGAAGAACGTGCATGGCTTGACAAGCTTTTTGGCCCCATGGGTTTCGTTGATGCTTTTCGTGTCGTCAATCAACAAGCAGAGCAATATACATGGTGGTCCAATCGAGGGCAGGCATGGGCGAATAATGTTGGTTGGCGGATTGATTATCAAATTGTCACGCCGGGGCTAAGTGATACGATCAAAGGTGTAAGCATTTATAAGACTGAGCGGTTTTCAGATCATGCGCCACTCATTATTGACTATGGTTGACAGTTTTTTGTATCAACGAACAAGTAATATTTATCATCTATAAAATATTAACAATCTGTCCATCAATAAATTCAGGCATGGGCTTTGAAATATGATAGCCCTGACCCAGCTCCACACCGAGCTCCAATAAGATTTCAATAATGTGGCCATTTTCCACAAACTCGGCAACACATGGAATGTGTAAACCTTTTGCTAAATCTACAATAGCTTTGACAAACAAACGATCATCACTATCCACATGAAGATTTCGTACAAAGCTGCCATCGATTTTTATATAGTCTACGGGTAAGTTCCGCAAATAATGAAATGATGAAAAACCAATGCCAAAATCGTCTAACGCAAATTTGCAACCGATTTTACGTAATGCATCAATAAATTCACGTGCCTTGGAGAGATTTTCCACAGCTTCGGTTTCTGTTACCTCAAACATCAGGCTTTGAGGATCAGCACCATAAGTTTGAATGGCTTCCTGAATAAATTCCAACATGTCGACATTACCAAAATGTCTGCCTGACAGATTGATTGCCAAGCTGATGGGTTTATGTCGTTGGATGCTATCCGCTTGTATTTTTATCGCCTCATTTACCACCCATCGATCAATCTTACGAATCAGGCCAAAACGTTCTGCCGTTTCAATGAAGGCACTTGGCCTAATTATTTCATCATCTTCACCTCGCATGCGCAATAAGGCTTCGTAATGGGTAATCAATCCTGAGCGTATTTCCACTACTGGCTGATAATAAAGCTCAAAATGTTTATCCTTCAATGCCCAGCGAATACGTTCTTCCCAATGAATTTTTGCCTGCATGTTCCACAGTTCCATATCATCTTCACTAAAGACATGTACCTGACCACGGCCTTTCCGTTTTGCGGTGTACATGGCGGCATCAGCTTTCGCCAACAAATCACTGGGCACCGCACTTTGTGATGGAAACAGGGCAATACCAATGCTTGCACTAACGGGAATAATTTTTCCATTATGCTTCAGGCTTTCTTGCGTTAATGTGCCTAACAATGCCATACCTACGGTATGTGCCTCTTCAAAACTACATTTGGGAATAACGACTCCAAATTCATCACCACCAAGACGCCCAAGGATATCTGTGCGTCGCAATACCTGAGACAGCTTGCGTGATACATCCAGCAAATATTCATCACCGTATTGGTGGCCATAAGTATCGTTTACATATTTAAATTGATCGAGATCAATAAATAATACGGCACCTTGTTGCTGATAGCGTTGTGAATAAGAAGTGGCTCGTTCAAGTTCTTTTTGGAAGCGGCGGCGATTGATTAATCCGGTTAATGAATCATGTTCGGCTAAATAGACAATGCGATCTTCTGCGGTTTTTTGCTCGGTAATATCCAGAATTAAACCACGCATAATAGGTTTACTTTCCTCATCCAGTTCAACACTATTGATGGCTCTTACCCATAGGTCATGTCCCTGATGATGTGTCATGCGAAAATCAACCGTAAATGATTCTCCCTTTTTTGTATGTACGGCAATGGTTTCTTCCAGCCAACTTTTATCTGCGGAAAAAACATGATTCGCCCAGAAATCTGGTTTTAACCAATCCGACACAGGATAACCCATGAGATTTTGTGCTTCTCGGCTGACAAAAGTAAATTGATAGCCTGGCGGACGGGCTTCCATGACTACTGCATCGATACCATCCAACAATGTTTGCATGAAGCGAGTTTCACGTTCCAAGGCATCATGTTCTTTTGTTAACGCTAGCCTGGTTTCGCTGAGGTGCTGGGCAAGATGATTAAACGTAGATGCGAGTTCTCCCACCCCAGCATTACTGTTGGATACAATTCTGTAATCCAGTTGATCCTGGGACAAGGCTTTTGCGCCTTCTTCCAGTTGACGCAGATTGCGTGTGAAATATAAAGCGATTAATAATGTTGCTGACAGAGTGATGGCTACGCCCAACAAAGCCGTCAATAAATTTTGTAATCGTGTTTTCTGGATTAATATTTTTGCTGCAGAAAGTGAATAGCCAAGCCGCAAATGGCCCAATATTTTGCCTTCAAAACGCATTGGCATTTCAACATCAAACACATCATCTGATAATGCGGATTTGTAATTGTTGTCTGGTTTTCTGTTGGTCGATGGTTCCCCTAATCTTGCAATAATATGGCCTTGTTGTCCTTTTACTTCTGCGTAAATCAGTTTGTCAAATCCCGCAAACTGACGGAACACGTCTTGTAAAATTGCGGTGTCATTATGAATAAGGCCAGGCACCAGTGCTTTTGATAACAAGTGGCTTTCTGATTGCAGCATATCTTCATACATTTCTACATGGCTATCTGTTGTCAGTTTGCTGCTATTCCACACTAATAGAAACAGCATCAACATTTGCAGTGCCACAATCAGTAAAATCAATCGGGTTGATAGTCTTATGCGCATTTCTATTTGCTCACAGTCAACCAGCGGGCATTAAAACTGAAAAAATAGCTGAATTACAGAAGTCCACTAATGATTTTGATGTATTTGGCAAATGCAAAGGCCAGCCTGTCACCAACGAGGTGATCACGCAATTTTTGAGTTCACTATGCACATCATTCTGCATGGCTTTTCCGTACCTAACTGGTTTTTTAGGTTGAAAATTACTGACCATTGGCAATGTGCCAAGTATAACGAGCCCTAATGGACAGATAGCGGGTTTTTCGCCTAAATCTTGAGCGGGCCAGAATGGTTTTTTACAGCAGGTTCATCCTAAGCATCGATGATGCGCTAGGAATCTGTCCGAGAACTCAATCTTTCGAAAATATAGATTTTTAACGTACTGATAAATAAAGCATTAAAAATCACAATTTTGCTATTCTCGGAGGCTCCGAGGCAACGGGAAATCTCCGTTGCTCACCAGTAGTCGTACGTAATCACAGGCTACGGGTGGCTGGGCCTACTGTGTAAAGAATTTTTGCCGGAAGCTGACCGTTATGGGCTGGGAGCTAGCTTCAGGAAGAATTTGTAGTGTAAAGTGCAGCATTTCTTCATGGGCTACATGAAATTCGCTTAAATAATAGACCGCATTATTTTCATCGACTTCACGTACTTTTAAGGTACGAAATTGCCCAGTGAGGTTACTTGCGTTGATCGTAATGCTTGCATGTACCGGCTCATTACCCGAGTCGGTTTTTTTAAGTATCGAAATGGTGACCATTCCACGGTTTTTACTGCGTACAATATTGTATGCGGCGGCCATTTCAGGCTGTAATGTATCGGTATTAAATGCATTGTAGTGTACCGTGTAGACGCCAAAAACCTGCGGTTCACCGGCTTGGCTGTAGCCACATATAAACAGAAAAATACCTATTACTTTCAGGCCCTTGAAAAAACTGTTTTTGCATATTCTATTTTTACACACGATCACTCCCCACTGCATTGATGGCCTTCAAGCCTGATTTAACCATCGTGAATAATCTCCGCAATGTCAACCATGTTTTTTTCTCAGGAATAAAGTTTATCGTACTACCCTTAATTTTTTTATCTGTACATAGGGTAGTTCAATCTCTGTATGTGTATTTAAATAAACATAAAAATACCAAGCCGCTCTATAGAGCGGCTTGGTATTTGGAAGTTGATGTAGGGAAAGTGATTAGGGTATAGGCATAAAAAAGAGAAAATCAGGACACAGCAACCGCTTTTTGATTGGTAGTTTGCAACGGGGGTAATGGTGTATTCACAGATTCAAGCACGCCGTTGATGGTATCCAGCTGAATCATTAATTCTTTGCTCTGATTTTCCAGGCCGGCAATATTGTCAGTGAGTTTTTCACGGGAATTTTTAATTTTCTGTAAATTGGCCAGACGTTTTTCCAACTGGATTTTGCGTTCTTTAATACGTGCTGCCAGGGGGCGCATTACACTACCTGCCCAGTCTTCAGCATCCTGATTGGCGCGGAAGAAAATATTCCGTGCATGGCTTACCAGTGAGACAATGAATTTTTTTACGACAAAGCTTTGCTCCGTCATGGTGGTCATGGAGCTGTCTCTGAAATCAGCCGCTTTTTTGTAGAGTTGATCCAGTTCGCGACTGTAACGCGCGGTGGTAAACAGTGTGGGATTGAGGTCAGTGAAGCCGTGTTCGTCGCGGAAACGGTCATAAATTGATTGCACAATGCCGTTAGATTTTTCGACCTGATAATTCACTTGGGTCATGTTATCCCGTGTGCCTTCAAAAAATCTTTTCATGTTATTTTTCAGGCCATGTGTGGTCCAGCTATCCACCATATCGGTGCGTGTTTTTGTGATCAAATGATCCATGGAGTCCAACCCTAGGGCTTCAATCAGTGCGACCAGTTGTCGTTTCAATACATGACGGCTGGTCTGAAAATTTTCCACGTCCTTCTGGTAAATGCTCTGTTCAGTACGCAATTTTTGCATGGTTTCCATCAGCACATCTGCACTTTTCCCCGATAGGGAGCGAAGCTCATCCAGTTGTTGTTGTACTGCTTCATGGCGTTCCACCAATACGCCTCGGGTGGTTTCCACCATGGAGCCAATGCGTGAAACGATATTTTCGCGCACCAGATGTTGTTTTGCGGGCAATACATCGTCCGACAGGGTGGCCTCCAGGGCCAGCAAGCCACTTTTTTCCAGCAATTCCTCATTGCCTTTCACGCGTGCCAACAGCCCCTTTTGTGCAGATACTGGATAGATCGTACGGGCGTCAATATTGAGCATTTCTGCGGTTTTATCCACCTGTTCTTGGATGCTGGCATTGATGGTGGCTTCATCCTGTAGTTCATCCCACAGGGTATCAATTTTGTTCAGTACGACAATGAGACCACCATTTTCCTTATTTTCACGAAATGCCTGAGCGTGCTGACGCCAGATTTCCATGTCGGTTTTGGTGGCGCCAGTATCGGCCGCGAGCACAAAAATGACGGCTTGTGCATTGGGCAACATGTCCATCGTCAGCTCTGGTTCGGAGCCCATAGCGTTTAATCCTGGAGTATCCAAAATCACCAGTCCCTGTTTCAGCAATGGATGGGGGAAGCTGATCATCACATGGCGCCACATGGGGATTTCAATACTCACCGGTGGGATTTCGCACTGTTCACGCTCTTCGGTGCTATACAATTCTAACTGAATCGCGCTTTCGACAGGCACTGACTTGGTTTTTACAATTTCCTTGAAGGCCTCCACCATGTGTTCTGGTGAATCTACATCCAGGTCGGTGTTGATCCAGTTGTTGGGGTCTTGTTTGTATTCGCTGATGCTGGTGTCTTCGAGACGGGTTTCGATAGGTAACATGCGGATATAGGGTTTTTCCGCTTTGGCATCGTAAAACAGCTCCGTAGGGCACATGGTGGTGCGTCCGGCTGAAGAGGGTAGTAGGCGGCGCTGGTAATTGGCAAAAAAGATTGAGTTGATCAGTTCGGTTTTGCCCCGTGAAAACTCGGCCGCAAAACCAATGGTAATGCGGTCCGAGTCCAGTGCGTCGAGAATTTCGTACATGCGTAAATCATCTTCCGGGGTGCTCATGTCGTGTTCCGACAGCCATTCCCGGTAGGCTTTTATGTGGCTGATAATATCCTCTTTCCAGCGACTGTAGGCTTCTAATTGTTCTGTAAACTGGTCTTTTGCCATCCCGTTTTTACCCAAATTGACTCATTAAAGTCCGCGCAGGGCCGAAAATACCGTACACGGCCAACATCTCGCTATCAATTAACGGCCAAGGATCGGGGAAGTTTAGTCCATGTTGTTGATGAAAAACGATAATTTCCCACGTTTCGACCAGCGGTCAAAAATACCGTGCAAACGGTTATTTTTGTAGATCTTTTAGAAATGTTGGCATAGGTAGCGAGGGTGTGTAGAAGGTGAAAATCTCATTAACGGGTGATAATGAGACGGCTATACAGACCCGGGTATAGCCTCACCCAAAGGCCAGACCTTGACCAAGATCTCTGACCGGTGCCACCAGCAAAATTGTCAGTAGCTGAATAATAATCATCGCTACAATCGGCGATAAATCAAAACCACTAATTGGGGGCAGGATACGTCGTGCCCGACCGAGTAAAGGTTCGTTAAGGCTATATAGTAAAGCCACAGCAGGATTGTGGCCTCCCGGACTCACCCAACTAAGTACTACCTGGATCAAAATAGTGAAAAAATAAATCTGAAATAACAACGACAGTAACTCCGCCACCGCCAGTATCACCAAACCGACGGGCTGAAAACTTACTCCGTTGATCAGTCCCACTGTCAGTAGTTCCAGAATCTGCAGGATCAGTAATAGTACTAGTGAGGCCACATCGATGCCCCCCAGACTGGGGATTATTCGCCGCAATGGCGCCAATATTGGATTGGTCACTTTTACTAAAAACTGAGAGATAGGGTTGTAAAAATCGGCGCGCACCACCGCCAGTAAAAAACGCAACAATACTGCACCCATGTACAATCCAAACAGGGTTTGTACCAAAAATACCCCGGCATTACCGGCGTAAGGGCCTCCTATCATATTTCCTCCATTATTTTGTTTCGCCCAACGATTTGGCTAGTTCCCGGGAGCGTTCAGACGCTGCCGTGAGCACCTGGGCCATTAAGCCGTCGATATTCCATTCCTCCATCACCCGCAGACCTTGCTCCGTGGTGCCTCCGGGTGAGGTTACCCGTTTGCGTAGAATATCTGTCGCTTCACTACTTTCTAGCGCCATTTTGGCGGCACCGAGGGCAGTCTGTAAGGTGAGCAGGTGTGCAGTTTCTGCGGAAAGCCCCAGCTCGGTACCAGCAGTTTCCATGGCTTCCATGATTCGGAAAAAATAGGCTGGGCCGCTGCCGGATAAGGCTGTCAGCGCATCCATTTGGTCTTCTTTTTCCACCCACAATGTGAGTCCTACAGCACGTAAAATGGATTCGGCCAGATCTCGTTGTGTTTCACTTACCTGCGCGTTGGCGAACAAGCCTGTGGCTCCGGTTTGTAATAACGCAGGGGTATTGGGCATGGCACGTACTACAGCGACATCATCACCGGTTTTGCCGCCCAACCAACGGCTAAGGTCGGCACTGCGAATGCCTGCAGCAATGGTCACTACTAGCGGCCGACATTTCTGCACAGCGGGTGCCAGTGCTTCGGCCACTGACTGTAGTGTCTGGGGTTTGACCGCTAACACCACTACGTCTGCGTTGGCAATGGCTGTCACATTGTCTTCTTCGGTATTTACGCCAAAATGACTCGCCAGAGAATCACGGGTGCTGGCTGTGGGGTCGGCCACTGTAATTTGATTTGCTGGCAGTTTGTCTGCCAGCAAACCGCCAATGAGACTGGTGGCCATATTGCCACCGCCGATAAACGTCAATTTAGTTTGTTTCATAATGGGTAATGGTTCACCAGATTATTAATAAAAACAAGCTTACCTTTAATATTTGCCTGGTGACTGCGTTAAAAACGTTCATTCAACATTTGCAAATGCTCTATTTTTTCTTTGTCCTTGAACAAATTAAAGGCAATCTGAGTAGCTACTGTACACTTAAAAGTTAGAGGGTGTTCTCAATTAACAGCATGGCCTAGTTAATCCACAGTAGCTTGCGGTACACGCGGACCAAAAATATCGGTACCAATGCGCACGATGGTCGCTCCTTCGGCAATCGCTGCTTCCAGGTCTGCGGACATGCCCATGGACAAGGTATCCCATTCTGGTTCTGCCCTACCTGGAGCTGGAGGGAAATTTTGTGAATAAAAGGCTTTACGTACTGCTGCAAAGGCTGCCCGTTGTGTAGCGATGTTCCCGCTGGCTGCTGGAATGGCCATCAATCCGCGTAAACGTAAATTCGGCAGCATCGCCACCTGTTCGGCCAATGCCGGGAGTGCGTCAAGACTCACTCCGGATTTACTGGCTTCACCACTAACATTCACCTGCAAACACACATTTAGCCATGGTAAACCGGCGGGGCGTTGAGCACTGAGTCGCCGGGCAATTTTTATCCGGTCCACACTATGTGCCCACTGAAACAAACGCGCAATGGCCTGGGTTTTGTTGGACTGGATGGGTCCAATGAAGTGCCATTGCAAACCCAGACCGGCTAATTGTGTTATTTTCCCCTCGGCCTCCTGCAGATAATTTTCACCGAAAGCGTTGCTAATTCCCGGTAAGCCTAGTGTTACCACTTTAGTCAGATTTTGCGCTGAGCGGGTTTTATTCACCGGTAAAATCTGCACCGAGCCTGGCTCGCGCCCGTACGTTTGTTCGGCAAGGCGTACTCGTGCCACCAGCTTGCGCAAGTGTTGTTCGATGTCTGTCTTGCTGCCGGGACAATTCTCAGGCATGGTCAATTTACTTTGATTTGAGGTATGTTGTGCGGCACGCGCCAATGTGCCGGAATTATCAAGAATTCTACACTAACGGTCGTTATGAGTTGCGGTAGCGCGGTTTCATCAATTACCAAGAATAAATATTCAATAAACATCGTTAAAAAATAAAACGTATTGCAGGAGCTCCGATGGATATTTCTGAACTGCTGGCCTTCAGCGTCAAAAACAATGCCTCTGATTTGCATCTTTCCGCTGGAGAGCCGCCGATGATTCGTGTCGATGGTGAAATTCGTCGCATCAATGTGCCGGCAATGGAGCACAAAACGGTGCATGCTTTGATCTACGACATCATGAATGATCGTCAGCGCAAAGATTATGAAGAATTTCTTGAAGTTGATTTTTCGTTTGAAATTCCCGACTTGGCGCGTTTTCGTGTTAACGCCTTTAATCATCAGCGTGGTGCTGGTGCGGTATTTCGTACTATCCCCAGCACTATCCTTTCTTTTGAACAATTGGGATGCCCGGCTATTTTTGCCGATATTGCTGAAACCCCGCGTGGCTTGGTGTTGGTGACCGGTCCAACCGGTTCGGGTAAATCCACGACTCTGGCGGCTATGGTTGATTATAAAAATGATACTGACCACGGTCATATCCTCACCATCGAAGACCCCATCGAGTTTGTACACAAATCCAAAAAATCGCTGATCAACCAACGTGAAGTACACCGCCATACTTTGGGTTTCAACGAAGCGTTGCGTTCGGCGTTGCGCGAAGATCCCGACGTGATTCTGGTGGGCGAAATGCGTGACCCGGAAACCATTCGTCTGGCGCTGACGGCTGCAGAAACAGGTCATTTAGTGTTCGGTACGTTGCATACCAGTTCTGCCGCTAAAACGATTGACCGTATCATCGATGTATTCCCCGCTGCAGAAAAAGAAATGGTACGCTCTATGTTGTCGGAGTCGTTACGTGCGGTTATTTCGCAGACGTTGATGAAAAAGGTCGGCGGTGGCCGTGTTGCGGCACACGAAATTATGATCGCCAATCCCGCGATTCGTAACCTGATTCGAGAAGCCAAAGTGGCGCAAATGTATTCTGCTATCCAGACCGGACAAGGCAGTGGCATGAAAACGCTTGACCAGGATTTGCAATCATTGTTACAAAAAGGTGTTATAACAAAGCAAGAAGCGGCCTCCAAGGCTATGAATAAAGATGCTTTTATGTAATATCTAATCCTGCAAGTGTTCACATTCACTCAGCACACCAACAGTAGGCGCTTTAAGCGGGCTCTTGATCCGTAGAGCGATATCTTGCACTGTGCAAGCAGGATTAGGTAATAGGGAAGACAGGGCTTGTCATTGGATGCAAGCCCTGAATTGATTATTAAATGTGCGGATCATTTTTTTACGCACAGGCGTTTAACGTAACTAGCGCATATTTATTTCAGGGACAATCTTTTGCTCATGGCGACAAAACCATTTAATGTTATTCAGGATTTTCAGTCGCTGCTGAAAATGATGATTCGTAAAGAGGCCTCTGATCTGTTTCTCACGGCAGAACTTCCGGCCAGCTTTAAGATTAACGGTGAGATATCCTCCATCTCTGACGCGCCACTGAATGCAGATCAAGTGCGTAAACTGGCATTGTCGCTGATGAATGATCAGCAACAACGTGAATTTGAACATACTCTGGAATGCAATTTTGCCATTGATCCTCCAGGTGCGGGGCGTTTTCGTGTCAATGTGTTTCAGCAGAAAAATCATGTCGGCATTGTGTTACGCCGTATCAAAACAGAAATTCCTACGTTTGACGATTTGCAGGTGCCAAATGCACTGACTCATTTATCCATGGCCAAGCGCGGCCTGATTATTATTGTGGGTGCGACCGGTACGGGTAAATCCAGCACTCTGGCTGCGATGATCGGCCAACGGAATCGTAACAGCCGTGACCACATTATTACCGTGGAAGATCCCATTGAATTCGTGCATGAGCACGATGGTTGTATTATCACCCAGCGGGAAGTAGGTGTTGATACCATCAGTTTTGAGGCCGCGTTGCGCAACACCTTGCGTCAGGCGCCTGATGTGATCCTGATCGGTGAAATACGTACCCGCGAAACGATGGAGCATGCGATTGCCTTTGCTGAGACAGGGCATTTGTGTCTTACTACTTTGCATGCGAATAATGCCAACCAGGCATTGGATCGTATTCTTAATTTTTTCCCCAAAGACCGACGCGAACAAACGCTGTTGGATTTATCACTTAACCTGCGTGCTATCATTGGCCAACAGCTTATTCCCACACCGGATAAACAGGATC
>Ga0316203_1001079_pt1 | contig 22249 bp, 17 predicted proteins | sample 6monrhotite_MG_FD_204940 | JGI IMG/M metagenome (GOLD analysis project Ga0316203, IMG submission 204940) | Microbial mat bacterial communities from mineral coupon in-situ incubated in ocean water Damariscotta River, Maine, United States -... | ecosystem: Environmental > Aquatic > Marine >... | reverse complement strand
AGCCACCCAGCTATCACAGCCACAAATAACAGCGCATAGTGTGATAAAAAATATGTCATCCAATTTATGTAATTGCTTCCTTTGAAGGCGTGGATCAGTAATGTCTTTAAAATGTTCGATAAGTGTTTGCTTCTGTTTTGTCATTTTACTTTGCTTAAAGCGAAGTAATAGATCAAATCAGGGGATCTGTGTCAAGCTGTATTTAATGCAATTGCCCTGCATTGAACGGCGTATGGCCTTGCATCAGCTGTCTAAGATGGCGGACTATATTCGCTATTTACGCTCTAATGCCCAAGAGAACAAATTGCTCTTTAAAGAGTTATTGATTGGAGTGACTAATTTTTTTCGCGACAAAAAGGTTTGGCAACAGCTTGAAGCCGAGGTTATTCCATCGTTATTGTCCAAATATCCTGACGGCGCCACATTGCGTGCTTGGGTTCCTGCTTGCTCTACAGGTGAAGAGGCCTATACTCTTGCCATGGTGCTTCAGCAAGCAATAAAAAAATTTGCTTTTGGCAAACATTTTAACGTACAAATTTTTGCCACCGACCTTGATGATGACGCGATTAATAAAGCGCGAACCGCCTTTTATCCGAAGAGTTTCTCTTAACAGTACGGGTCATATTACCCAAACTAACTTAACCGCAGCAAGCATGTTGGGGATCCCTCGCGAGAGGGTCAATGGCAAGCAGTTAGCCGCGTATTTAACCGAAGATTCACTAGTTACATTCAATTCCTGTCTGTTGAAGACTTTTGCTGGGATTGACCAACCGGCGTGCGAAATTAAATTGGTTGTCGACGGTAAAATAAGCATTATACAGATAAAGCTTAATATCAACGACGATGGTCTTGAATGCTTAACTGCACTAACCGATATTACCGCTAACAAGAAAGCCGAAGTGAAGTTAAAACTTGCCGCAAGCGTATTTAATTATGCGTACGAAGGTATTATGATCACCGATATAACGGGTACTATCCTAGATGTTAATGATACGTTTATTACGGTTACTGGCTATAGTCGTGAAGAAATAATTGGTCAAAACCCGCGTATGCTTAAATCAGGTCGCCATTCGGTTGATTATTATACCGGCATGTGGAATACCCTGAAACAAAAAGGTCATTGGAGTTCAGAGGTCTGGAATCGACGAAAAAACGGTGAAGTTTATGCAGAAATGCAATCGATCAGCTCAGTGCGAGATTCCTCGGGTGAGGTAACGCACTATGTATCTATGTTCACCGACATTACTGATATTAAGGCTCATCAGCGCCAACTTGAACATACTGCCCACCATGATATGTTAACGGGTTTACCTAATAGGGCATTGCTGGCGATTAAATTAACAGAGGCACTTGAACAAACCCAACAAAGTGGCAAATCACTGGTACTGGCCTATCTTGATTTAGATGGCTTTAAAAAAATTAATGATATTCATGGCCACCGTATTGGCGATGAATTTTTGGTCGGTATTTCTAAACAATTGCAGCAGGCGTTACGTGAAGATGATTTTTTGGCACGTATTGGTGGTGACGAGTTTGTCGCAGTGATGACAGACCTTGATAATGCTGACGATTGTGAACAATTATTGAAGCGTATTTTAGCTGCAGCATCTAAAAAAATAATTTGTAATAATGAGACACTAAAAGTGTCTACCAGTATTGGCGTAACTTTTTATCCTCAAAATGGCACTGATCCCGACCTATTGTTGCGACAAGCGGATCAAGCGATGTACCTAGCGAAAGATGCAGGAAAAAGTTGTTATCGATTTTTTGATATAGGCTCTGCTGCAGCAAGACAAACTCAACGAGAAAGTCTTGAGAACATACGACGCGCGTTTGAGCATAATGAATTTTTGTTGTATTACCAGCCTAAAGTAAACATGAAAACGAATGAAGTTGTGGGTGTTGAAGCGCTTATTCGATGGCAACATCCTGAAAAAGGCATTTTACCTCCGATCACCTTTTTACCGATTATTGAAGAACATACCATTAGTGTCGATATCGGTGAATGGGTTATAAATACCGCGCTTAAGCAAATAAGTATTTGGCAGCAGCAAGGACTAAACATACCAGTAAGCGTTAATATAAGCGCCAAACAATTACAAAGTAGCAACTTTGTTAGCCGTTTAGCGACTTCATTAGCAGCCTATCCTGAAATTGCCCCTGAATTGCTTGAATTAGAAATATTGGAGACCAGTGCCCTAGAAGATATTGCTAAAGTAAGAGGCATCATGAATAAATGCTTACGGATGGGGATAAAGTTTGCCTTAGACGATTTTGGTACAGGTTATTCATCACTCACGTACCTCAAGCGGCTACCTTCTACAATCTTGAAAATTGACCAGACCTTTGTTCGGGATATGCTAACTGATACCTCCGACCTTGCTATTGTTAAAGCCGTTATAGGTTTAGCCGATATATTCGATTTAGGGGTTATCGCAGAAGGTGTGGAAACCAAGGCTCATGCGACAAAACTGCAATTGTTAAACTGCACTATCGCACAAGGTTATGGCATATCAAAACCTATGCCAGCAGATGAATTTCCGCCTTGGTTGAAGCGTTGGCAGTTAAATCCAACGTGGACTGCGTAATATATTATTAGTGACAGAATTTTTTTATTTCAACTTGATAAGACAGTGTTTTCAATTAACCGCTGCATTTATCTTGCACTTTTACTGAGGTTTGAGGGCGATAATCGAAAGCAACAGAGAAAACTATTGTAGGTCTCTTTTAAATCGTAGAGTTAATCCTAACATATTTATAATAATGCCAACTCAAAGTAATACCTCTACTTATCATAAACAGCGAAAATGCCGCCCATAAGCCGTGATTACCAAAGCTTTGTAACATAAACCATGCAGGAAAAAACACCAAAAAGGTCGAAATAATCATACTGTTACGCATGGTTTTCGCCTCCATTAAACCTATATAAATACCATCAAATAAATAACACCAACAGGCGATTAAAGGTAATAGAACAATCCAAAAAAGATATTGAGTGGCAAATTCAACAACAGCAGCAATGCTTGTCATAAGTAAAATTAATGATTCTCCGAAAATATAAAAAATTATACTATAAAACAGAGCGAAAATGGCTGTCCAAAAAAGTGCAATAGTTACTGTTCTATGCAAATATGATGTATTATTTTGTCCTTTTGCTTTTCCTACCATTGCTTCAGCAGCATTAGCAATACCGTCTAATCCAAAGGATATTAATAATAAAAAGTTAAGTAAAATAGCGTTTGCAGCAACAACGTTATCGCCAAGTTTTGCGCCTTGAAAGGTGATAAAAACAAAGCATAATTCTAAGCACAATGTGCGAATTAAAATATCGCGATTTAATTTAAAATAATGGCTGAGTTCAACCGTATTAAAAATTTTCTTTAGTAAGTGTTTACTTTTAATGAATAAATTAAACTTAATGGTGTGGTGGTTAGTGGTTGTTACAAATACACCAAGAAAAAAAGCAAAATATTCAGTACATAACGAAGCATAGGCAACCCCCGAAACTTGCCATTTAAATTCTAATACAAATAATAAATCTAAGGCTAAATTGAGCACATTGGTAATGATTAGCAACCACATGACTGTTTTTGCTTGATGATTACCAAGCAACCATCCCAAAAGGACTAAATTTGCTAATGCGGCAGGTAAGCCCCAAATACGAATTTCAGTATATTGACGAGCAAAATGTTGCACTTGCTCAGAGCCACCTGCCAGCGATAAACTGGTGTCAATGTAAAGGTGTTTAAAAAGGATAAAAACCAAACCAATACTAACGGCAACGATTAAGCCACGTAATAAAATCAGTAAATTCTGTTCACTATTACCACTACCATTAGCTTGTGCAGCTAAACCCGTTGTCGACATCCGCAAAAATCCACACAACCAAGTAATGGCGGTGATCATCATGGCACCAACCGCAGTAGCGCCTAAAAAATAAGCGTGCTCTAAATGACCAATAACGGCGGTATCTACTAACCCAAGTAGTGGCACTGTAATGTTCGATAAGATCATCGGTATGGCAAGCGAAAACAATCGCTTATGATCAGTAAAGCGGTTACTATTTATGATCTTATATTCTCTCTAAAGTTATTATTTATGATGACACCAAGGTTGAGTTTGCTTTTATTTTGCTTAAGCTTATTAAGCTATTCTTTTACAAGTAACGCTGCAGTAATTTTACAATATCATCATGTAAGTGATTCAACGGCAAAAAGTACCAGTATCTCTCCATCTCAATTTAAAAAACATCTCAACTATCTTAAAGAAAATGGCTTTAGTGTTGTGTCATTATCTACTGTTGTTGATGCAATAAAAAGCAAAAAAGCATTGCCTGATAAAACGGTAGTAATTACTTTTGATGATGCCTATTTAGATATCTTAATTGAGGCAAAACCTTTGCTTGATAGCTTTGAATATCCTTTTACTATTTTTATTAATCCTAGCCTCGTCAAGGAAAAATCAACATCTTACCTTACTTGGGAAGAATTAAAAAAAATGTCTGATGACGGAGTTATGATTGCAAACCATGGTTATGAACATCATTCATTAGTTCGGATCTCACAAGGAATGAGTGAAAAACAATGGTTAAATGAATATGGTGAATCATTAGAAAAATCAGAAGACCTTATTAAAGAGCATACAGGACAAAGTTGGCGATATTTTGCTTATCCCTATGGTGAATTTAGCCCAAAAGCTTTAACTTGGTTAAAAGAACTTGGCTTTGTCGGGTTTTCACAACAATCGGGAGCGGTTGGAAATACTTCAAATTTAAGTGCATTGTCTCGTTTTCCGGCATCGCAACCTTATGATGATTTGCAAACTTTGAAAGATAAATTAAATGCTTTACCTTTTAATTTACAGGCAAGTAAGGAAAATTCTCAATATATTTATCGTTATCAACAATTACATTCAATCAGTTTTAATGTCGTCGTGAATGATTTTAATAGATCACAATTAAATTGTTATGTTGCAGGAATTGGAAAACAGCAAATCGTCTGGCAAAACGAGAATAAATTTACAATTAACCTAGATAAATCGTTACCGAGTGGGCGAGTAAGATGTAATTGTACCGCGCCAAGTTTGACTAAACCAGGGCGGTTTTATTGGTATTCACATCCTTTGTTTATATTAAGTGAGAATGAAGAGTTATCGCCGATATAAAAATTAATAACTATGAATGTAAGAGAGCCGTTTACAAAAAAGCTATGTTTGATCAACCAAATCTTTTAAAATCCACGTTCACCAATTTTATTTTACTGTTTATATCAGGACTGTTGCTTTCATGATCTCAATTGCCGAGCAAATTGCTAACGAACTCAGTGTTAATACTTCGCAAATTAATACTGCTATTACGCTATTAGATGATGGTGCCACGGTGCCATTTATTGCGCGTTATCGTAAAGAGGTTACTCAAGGGTTGGACGATAATCATTTACGTCACCTTGCTCATCGCTTAACCTATTTACGTGATTTAGCCAGCCGTCGGCAATTAATATTAACTAATATTGAGCAGCAGGGTAAATTATCACCAGCACTTAAAGCGCAAATAGAACAAGCTGATAATAAAACCCGTTTAGAAGATTTATACCTGCCTTACAAACCTAAGCGTCATACTAAAGGGCAAATAGCGATTGCAGCAGGGCTTGAGCCGTTAGCTGATAAATTATTTAACAACTGGCAATTAAATCCTGAACAAGAAGCGCAAGCTTTTATTAATAGTCGCAATAATTCAAATGAAAAATCTGATTTTAGCGATGATAAAACGGTACTAGATGGCGTAAGTTATATTCTTATTGAACGATTTAGTGAAGATGCCGATTTATTAGCAAAACTACGTAAACATTTATTAAAACAAGCGCATTTAACCAGTAAGGTTGTTAAAACTAAAACACAAGAAGCGGCAAAATATCGCGATTATTTCGAGCACAGTGAATTATTAAATAAAGTGCCATCGCATCGTGCTTTAGCCATGTTTAGAGGACGCAACGAAAGTCTATTAAGATTGAACTTAGATGTTGATCCGCACCAAGAAAAATCAGTTCTTTGCAGTGCAGAGCAAATTATTCTAGATCATTATAATTTACGTTTATCACAACAAGCGGGGGCGGCATTTCTGGCTAAAGTCGTTCATTTAAGTTGGCAATCAAAATTAAGTGTATCGCTTGAAACTGAATTATTAGGGCAATTGCGTGAGCGTGCAGAAGCCGATTCAATTAATGTATTTGCTACTAATTTAAGTGATTTATTAATGGCGGCACCTGCCGGTGCCAAAGTGACTTTAGGGTTAGATCCTGGTCAGCGTACCGGCTGTAAATTAGCTGTTGTTGATGCTACAGGTAAGCTTTTACATACGGCGACAATTTTTCCGCATGCACCACAAAATAATTGGGAAAAATCTGCACGCACTATCACGAATTTATGCAAACAATATAAAGTTGAATTAATTGCCATTGGTAATGGCACCGCCTCACGCGAAAGTGACAAACTAGTTGGAGAGGCAATCGCTTCGATCGAAGTGAGTGATAACATTAATAAGCCTGTTAAAGTTATCGTTAGTGAAGCGGGTGCTTCGGTTTATTCTGCGTCAGAATTTGCCGCCAAAGAGTTTCCTGATTTAGACGTTTCTATTCGCGGTGCGGTGTCGATTGCCCGTCGGTTGCAAGACCCGCTTGCCGAGTTAGTAAAAATAGATCCAAAAGCCATTGGCGTTGGTCAATATCAACATGACGTTAGCCAATCACGATTAAGCCAAAGTCTTGATAATGTTATTGAAGATTGTGTAAATGCGGTGGGTGTAGATTTAAATAGTGCCTCAGCGCCATTACTAGCGCGTGTTTCTGGTTTAAATAAAACCATGGCGCAAAATATTGTTGCTTATCGTGACGAACAAGGTCGGTTTAATGATCGTAAAGAATTGAAAAAAGTGGTGCGTTTAGGGCCTAAAGCATTTGAACAAGCCGCGGGGTTTTTACGAATTATTGAAGGTAAAAATCCGCTCGATCAATCGGCTGTTCACCCAGAAAGCTACGGCGTAGTTGAAAGAATTATTGCTGATTTAAAAACCGATGCTGCCAGTATTATTGGTAATCAAGAACAACTTAAAGAGATTGATGTTAGTAAATATCTTACTGAAAATATCGGTGAAATTACCCTAAAAGATATTATTAGTGAATTAGAAAAGCCAGCACGTGATCCTCGACCCGAGTTCAAAACCGCGACATTTAAAGAAGGCATTAATTCCATTAACAATTTAGAAGTAGGCATGGTATTGGAAGGTGTTATTTCAAACGTCGCTAATTTTGGTGCGTTTGTTGATGTTGGTGTACATCAAGATGGCCTTGTACATATTTCATCATTAACCAATAAGTTTGTTAGCGATCCACGAGAAATTGTTAAAGCGGGAGATGTTGTTAAAGTTAAAGTGCTTGAGGTAGACGCAGCGCGAAAACGTATTAGCTTAACAATGCGTTTAGATGAGGCTGCACCAGTAAAAACTCAAACAAGTAATAGAGTCAATAATAAGCCAAATAGTAACAATGCCAATCAGCGAAACCAGGGCGAAAATAAATCGGTTCGTAAACCTAAAGAGCCCGCAAATGCGGTAATGGGAAATGCCTTTGCTGAGGCGTTAGCTAAGTTAAAAAAATAGCTTAGCCTATGATTAAATATTTTTCAGATAAAAAAAGGGGAAGTAAAACTTCCCCAAACAAAACCTCAAAATCAAAATGAAATGAGGTGTTACGCAAGCAAAACTATCTTATAGCGAAAATTTAGCGGAAACTTGAGCATAGTTAGAATCGGCATTTTTGTCAGCCATTTTAAAATTACCAATTTCAAAACCAAATGATAATTGTGGTGTAAAGCTTTTAAATATGTTCACGCCCCAATGGGTGCGATCTGCATCGGCAATATCGGTGGTGGTATTACCATAAAAAACATTACTGCGAATATCGTTAGTCCAAAAATGACGATAAGCAACAAGTACTGATGTGGTTTTTTCTACCTTTTCGCCGACTAAATCACGCGCAGCCACAACGCCGACATAACGACCTGTTTCACCGCCATGAAGTTGAAAACGAAAATCATCTTTACCGACTGTTTTAATGCGTCCAGCGATACCATAACCAAAAGCTGATTCACTATTGCCGCCAACAGTATTTAACTGACGAGCAAGCCCTGAAACTGAAACATTGCCCCAGTCACCTTTAAAAGTGTATTTGCCTATCATATCAGGAACTGAATCTTGACTTGGATCGCCTTTGTCTGAAAAAGGGTTTTCTAATGATAATTGCAAGCCGCCGTTGGTATAGCGAATTTGTCCTTGTCGAATAAACGCAGAGGCAGTTAAAGGACCACCAAAATCAACTCCTTCGGCTAGCGCACTAGTATTTACAAAAGTAGACCATGCTTGACCCACTAAAATATTTTTATACTTTACAAATGCTTGGCGAATTCGTGGATGAGATGAATTCGAAACAATTTCGTTACCGCCACCACCATAAAAATCCATACCAATATAACCAGTTACATCACCGTGAACATAGGTTGTTGTAAAACGCGTTTCATTTACTGAAAATTTAGTACGCGATATATCACCTTCATTACCTAAGCCAACCCAGTAATCCTCAGTTATACTGTTGGTATTGCCATCAACATAGCGAAAATCAGCTTTTAAATAACCACCAAAGGTAATGGTGTCGTTATCAGTGAGTTTTACTGTATATCCAGCTTGTGCGCTAGTTGCTAAAGCTAAAAGGCTAGCAGCTAAAAGTGTTTTTTTAGTATTTAACATTGTTTTCCCCATTTATTTGGCCTGCTATAACGAGGGGTTATTTTAGGCGTGTACTTGTTTTTATAATATTGATGCTTTTTGTATAAGCTTACGTTATGGAATTTTGTTGGAAGAAGGAATTAGACCTTAGTCTAAAAATTGCTCAAATATATAATTTTGATCAGTCATACTGCGTTTGTTTAAGTGTTTAAATCGAAAAATCTTAAATTAAAGTCTGAAGGGAAGATTTAATATAAACACCTGAGTTATCTTCATAGGTATGGTATTTTAAATTTTTATTTAATTATAAAAATACTGTTTAAGATCAAAAAAAATGTTTTCTTATGCGCTAATATAATCACAATATAAAGTGATGATTGTGCTGTAATTTAAGGAGTTAAGATGAATGACAATGACTTGTTAGAAACATTAACAAACAAGAAAAATGAATTGGTTAAACGTATAACTGCCATAGAGAAAGATTTTAAAAAAGGACGTTCACAAGATTTTGCAGAGCAAACATCTGAAACCGAAAATGATCAAGTGCTTGATGAAATCCATCATGAAGCGAAAGCAGAGTTACAACAAATTAATGATGCACTATTAAGAGTTGAAAATAATTCTTACGGTATATGCGTTGGATGTGAAGAGGCTATTGCACCTGCTAGGTTACAAGCTTTACCTTATGTGAATACGTGCATTAATTGTGCTAAATAAACTTTAAAAATAAAACTAAAAATTATATTTACTTTAAACAAGGACATACTATGACTATTGAAAAACATGACTTACATCACGAATTTCCAGAATATGGCGACGAAATACGTGAGTTAAAAATGAATGATGCACACTTTGCCAAATTATTTATAGCGTATCATGATTGTGATCAAGAAATTCACCGCATAGAACAAGAAATAGAAACACCTAGTGATGAATATACGGAAGAATTAAAGATAAAACGTTTGAATTTGAAAGATCAACTTTACAGTTACTTAAAAAAGCAAAGTGCATAAGATAGACCTTACTTCTCTGTGAAGTATTTGCTTGATGATTTATCGGGTAATTTATGCGCGATAAATCATCAACCTTTCAAATACCATATTCTACTTCTTCGATAGAGTGATTAATTAGTGGCAAAAGTAATGATAGCTTCATCAGCACAGTAAATTTCTCAACGTTAACTTTTCAACATTTTCATGATGATGTATTTGTGCCAACAATAATTCTGCGGTAGCGATAGCGTCATTAAGAGCGTTATGAGCAAAATGGTTAGGTAAGTGATATTTTTGACGTAAATTAGCTAAACGTAATTCCGAAGGGTCATAAGCAATATCACGTTTATCTAAACGTCGTTTGGCCACCACTAACGTATCGATGATCGGAAAAACTGGCGCTAAGCCATATACTTCTAAACACGCTTGTTGTAAAAATTGGCGTTCTATTCGTGCAAAATGTACCAACATTACTTTACCTGCTAGTGCTTGCAATAAACTTTCAATTACCGTTTCCAAAGGCTGCCCTTGGGCTTGTTGGTGATCGGTAATATGGTGAATTAGTACATTATCCGTTTTAAGTCTTTGTTGAGTATTAATTACTTGGTGATAACTTTGCCCAAGCTGTATTTGGTTATTTTGCATTCCAACATAACCGACACTTAACAACTTGTCATTTACGGCATGCAAGCCTGTGGTTTCAAAATCTACTGCTAAAAGTGGCACTTGAGAAAAAAGGGTTTTTGGTTCAGGAAATGGTACCGCTAAAAAGTCTTTTAAGGCACTGTTAGTTGGTGCCTTTTTATATAATCTTTTACGTTTAGCGTTATAGCCACAAAAGTACTGATAAATGCTCATGGTTAATACACCACTTGTCTTGCTTTTTGTAAGGTTTTAATTACCTTGAAAGCATCTTTTAAATGCTCTCGTTCAAGTCGAGAAATTTCTTTAGGGTGTAAATAATTGTCAGGTGGGTTACCAGCTTGTAATTGCTGAGCTTGGTGTGAAGAACGTAATAGGCCTAAAAATTCAAAAGCATCAATTAAATTAGCAGCCGATGACTTAGTGAGTGATGGTGTTCCGGCAGCTTGTTTAATTCGTTCAATGGTATTTACCACGGTAATGCCCTCGGCGAGTGCATATATTCGAGCTAAATCAACAATGGGTGCTATGCCATTATGTTTAAGATCTAAACTGGCTTCGTTGTTACCGTTTTGGGTTAACACAAAGTCGCGAAAAAAGCCTAGAGGTGGTTTTAATTGCAAAGCGTTTCTAGATAGATGTGCTAAAAATAAAGTATTATTTTTAGTGGTTGCCAACATGTTGGCGCGTACTTGTTGTAATAAACTACTGTCGCCATAAATAGTATTTAAGTCGAAAAATATGCTGGCGTGCATTAAAGCTTTAGGGTCGGGCACAGTTATCCATTGGCTAAAATAGTGGTTCCACACGCTTTGTTTTTGTCGCCATTTTTGATTGGTTGCCATGACATTACCGGGGCAATAAACAAATCCACAAGCGGCTAATCCATCACAAATAAAGTGGGAAAAATCGATAAACCATTGCTCATGTTCGGGTTTCATATCATTGCTAATAATTAAAGCGTTATCTTGATCTGAATGAGCAAATTGTTCTTGCCGTGCTTGCGAGCCTGCAGCTAACCACGCATAAGCTACGGGGGCTTGACCGAGTTTTTCTTCCGTCATTTTTATTAAGCGTATGGTAAAAGCCATAGTGATGGCACTAATAGTTTTACCAACGTGGTCGGCGGTAGAGCCTAGTTTTGCCATACGAATTTGCAGTTTTGGCAACATTTCACTAATTTTGGCAAGTTCGTCTACTGTTTTTGCTTTGCGAATAATACTGGCAAAATTAACGGCGTTTAAGCCTTCTTGATTCATTAAATCGGTCACCGTTACCATACCAATTAATTGGTCGTTTTTGGTTACGGGTAGGTGGTGAATATGTTGGCTAGTCATTTTTATTAACGCATCGTAAGCATTATGATGGTGATCAATAGTACTCATTTCAGCGGTCATAATTTTGCGTATTTCAGTGTTAAGCTCCAACCCTTGAGCAACGCAGCGTTGGCGAATATCTTTGTCGGTTACTATACCCACAGGCAGTTGATTTTCGGTAACGATTAAGCAGGAAAAACCTAAATTAGACATTTCAATAGCGGCATCTTGAATGCTGGCGTTAACTTCAATGGCGGCGACTGGACTTTTATAAAAGTGAGAGAGCTCGGTGTTCATTAACGAAGAGGATAACACTGCATCTTCATTTACTTGTGTCATTTTATTGTTTAAGCGTTTTGAACCACTGCGCAAAATAAAGTCGAGTGCTTGTGGATAGTGAGTGAAAATATCGTTCAGTTGTGTATTTGCAATTGAGTAAATTAAGCAATCTTCTTCGGCTATTATCTGTGCTGATGCACTTAAATTATTGGTAAGCGGATCACAAAATAAAGAGCAAATATCACCTTCGCCATATTTTTGTTGTAATTCGTTTTTCTCATTGAAATGCGCTAATGCGCCAGTACGAATAATATATAGCATTGCCTCACTTTGGTTTTGGTGAAGCAAAGTATCTTTACGCAAATAACCAATCGACATTGACTGGCTCAATTCATTTATTTTTTCACTAGGCAGATCATTAAATGGCGGGATTGCCCCCATAAAACTTTGAATGTCGGTTAATTCATTACTCATTTTTTAACTTATTTAAGACCAGATATAGCTTATGTTGTATAGCATTTGTGCAAATTGAGTCAACTAATAACGATCCACTCTAGACTAAAGTTGAATAGTTACAACTAAAAAAGCTTGCTAGTGTGTGATACCAAGTTGATTAAATGCGTCCCAACTCAGAGCTATGCTCGATGTTCACTAACAAGGCAAATTTGTTTAGATCTAGTTATTCTAAATCAAATAAATTTAACGAAGTTAGCGGGCATCGAGCAAGCTCCCGAAGGGCGAGTTTAAAAGGCTTATATGCAGCGTTATTGATTTAGACAAGGGAATAACCATTCTCTTCAACCAATGCCTTGCCTATAAACCTTTTAATTCTCGCTGAGTGGGAATGCACTTAATCAACTTGGTATTAATAAGATTGGTTAATTGCCATTCTTCGACAGGCATAAAATTAAAAAATAAAAGTTTGATAAAAACGAAATAGAAATTTTTAGGAGAACGTAATGGACAATGAGAAGACCTATTGGGGTGAAAATCTTCGCCTTATTTTCATCTGCCTTACCATTTGGTTTGTAGTGTCATATGGTTTTGGTTTGTTATTGGTAGAGCCACTGAATGCGATACGACTTGGTGGATATAAATTGGGATTTTGGTTTGCACAACAAGGTTCTATTTACACATTTGTTGGCTTAGTTTTTTGGTACAGCGCCAAAATGAATCAACTTGATAAAAAATATAACGTAGAGGAATAAGCATGGATGAGTTAAAGCTTTATACATACATTGCTGTGTTTGGCACCTTTGCCGTTTATTTTGGTATAGCGTGGTGGGCTCGTGCGGGTTCGACAAGTGATTTTTATGTAGCTGGTGGTGGTATTACACCAATACAAAATGGTATGGCCATTGGTGCCGATTGGATGAGCGCCGCGTCGTTTATTTCAATGGCGGGTTTAATTGCCTTTTTAGGTTACGGCGGTAGCGTATTTTTAATGGGTTGGACAGGTGGTTATGTACTGCTCGCGATGTTGCTTGCACCTTATTTACGTAAACACGGAAAATTTACCGTACCTGAATTTATTTTTGATCGTTATTACTCAAAAACGGCGCGTGTTGTGGCGGTGGTTTGTTTAATTATTGCGTCATTAACCTACATTATTGGACAAATGAAAGGTGTAGGGGTAGCTTTTTCTCGCTTCTTAGAAGTTGATTATGATCTAGGTTTATACATAGGTATGGGCGTTGTTTGGGTTTATGCTGTACTTGGTGGCATGAAAGGTATCACTTACACACAAATTGCTCAGTATTGTGTATTAATTTTTGCTTATACTATTCCTGCCGTATTTATTTCGTTGCAGCTTACGGGTAACCCCATCCCTCAACTTGGTTTAGGTTCAACCTTGGCTGATGGTAGTGGTATGTATTTGCTTGATAAATTAGACCTAGTAGTAACCGATTTAGGTTTTAAAGAATATACCACTGATAATATGGGCGGCACGTTAAATATGTTCGCTTATACGTTATCGTTAATGATTGGTACTGCGGGTTTACCTCACGTAATTATGCGTTTTTTCACTGTGCCTAGCGTAAAAGCTGCACGTGCATCTGCTGGCTATGCGTTAGTGTTTATTTCTTTACTTTATACAGTTGCTCCAGCTGTTGGTGCGATGGCTCGTTTTAATTTAATGAATACCATTGAACCTACTGCAGGCCAAAATCTTGAATATTCGGCTCGTCCGCAATGGTTTAAAGATTGGGAAAAAACTGGTCTATTAAAATTTGAAGATAAAAATGGCGATGGCAAAATTCAATATGTAGCAGACAAGAAAACCAATGAAATGGTTAAAGTTGACCGCGACATTATGGTATTAGCTAACCCTGCTATTGCGAATTTACCAAATTGGGTAATTGCGTTAGTGGCCGCGGGTGGTTTAGCTGCAGCACTTTCAACTGCGGCTGGTTTACTGTTAGCGATTTCGTCCGCGATATCTCACGATATAATGAAAGGGATAGTAATGCCTGATTTATCTGAAAAAAATGAGCTAAAAGCAGGACGAATAGTCATGACTTTAGCGATATTACTTTCAGGTTATCTAGGTTTAAATCCTCCCGGGTTTGCTGCAGGTACGGTAGCGTTGGCCTTTGGTTTAGCAGCTTCCTCCATTTTTCCTGCCTTAATGATGGGTATTTTCTCTAAGAAAATGAGTGGTAAAGCAGCCGTTGCGGGTATGTGTTCAGGTATTGGTATTACTATGCTGTACGTGTTCCAACATAAAGGTATTATGTTTATTCCTGGTACATCATTTTTAGGTGACATGAAACCTAACTGGTTCTTTGGTATTTCACCAAACGCCTTTGGTGCTGTTGGCGCATTAGTTAACTTTGCGGTAGCCTTTGTAGTACTTAAATTTGGTAATGAAGCACCTGCACATATTCAAGCTTTAGTTGAGAATATGCGTACACCAAAAGGTGCTGGTGCAGCACATGCGCATTAATATGCTGTTTTAATAAAGTATAAGATCTACCATTAAAAGGCTCCCTCGGGAGCCTTTTAATGGTATAAGATACTAAAAACATTATATTTCAATGCTTTGAATAAAATGCATAGCCAATAAAACAAAGAGAATAAAATGGGAAAAAACACCAAATTAGCTATTTTAATTGCGCCAATTTTAGCGGTGCTAGGTTATATCGCCGCCGATTATTATGCAGAATACCAAGCAAAAGAAACTAAAATATATCAGTTAGTTAATGAAGGTGTATGTGATATTTTAAATCATCAATGTGTTTTAAAATCAGGCGATTTCAAAGTGAATGTTTACGATGAAAAAGGGGTTACTATAGTCAATTCAACCTTCCCGTTAGATAATGCAACGTTGTTTTTAGTTAATAATGGTGTTGATCGTCAGGATAAAGGGCAGGTTTATCCATTAACGATGAAAGATAATTTTTATTATTGGCAAAGTAATACGCCTCTTCGAGAAATGTTAGAAACTTCAGGAAAAAAACAAAAGCTACGGTTAATTGCTAGCATTAAAGGTGGTAAATATCTGGCAGAGTTTTACACTAATTAACGGTAATATAAAAACACATGATAATGTCGATTATTTAGTGTTTATATAAAATAAATTCAGTTTTATAAAAAAAGTGATTTTTAACAAAACCATTAAAGAACCTATTAATAAGAAAAATAAGACAAAAATATGTTTCCAAATTGGCAATTAGTGGTATTAAGTTTTAGCTATATTGGCTTACTTTTTTTGATCGCCTTTTTAGGTGATAAATACCGCGCTAAAATTTTCAAAGGTTCGCAAACGCTTATTTATGCACTAACCCTCGGTGTTTACTGCACTTCTTGGAGCTTTATGGGCACGTCGGGTAAAGCCGATACTAATGTATTGGCGCATTTACCCATTTATTTGGGGCCTATTCTACTCTTTGTTTTTGCTTGGCCTTTTATTCAACGCGTTATTCGAGTGAGCTTAAAATTAAATTTAACCTCTATTGCTGATCTATTAGCAGCACGTTTTGGTAAATCTCATAACTTAGCCATTTTGGTGACAATGGTGGCGCTTATCGGCACAATGCCGTATATAGCGCTTCAGCTGAAAGCGATAGTGTATTCTTTTCAGCAGTTACAAATTCAGCAAGACTTTGTAACTTGGCAACTAGGCTTAGCGGTCAGTATAGTATTGGCAGGTTTTACTATTGTTTTTGGTATTCGTACCATTGATGTTACTGAGCGCCATCCTGGCGTGATGCTAGCTATTGCTTTTGAATCGTTAGTAAAACTCATTGCTTTTTTAGCCATAGGTATTTTTGCTACATTTGTGCTTTATGATTCTCCGCTTGATTTATGGCAACAAGCGGATCAAAAAATAGATTTTTCTAAGCAAGTCAATTGGCCTAATTTTACTTCACTGCTGAGTTTGTTGGTGATCACTATGACGGCTTTCTTGTCTTTGCCTCGTCAATTTCAAGTGATGGTGGTTGAACTTAAAAATACTAAGCACACTTGGCTTAGTCGGCGAATTTTCCCGCTCTATTTATTGATTTTCGCTCTAGGCACTATTCCTTTGGGTTTGGCGGGGCATTTGCAATTAGGCAATAGCGTTTCTCCCGATGCTTATGTGCTGTATTTGCCGTGGCAAGGGCAGCAGGTTTGGTTAACCTTGTTCACTTTTTTAGGTGCTATTTCTGCGGCAAGTTCCATGGTGATTATTTCGGCGATTGCGCTGAGTACTATGCTTAGCAATGAAATTGTCTTTCCGTTACTCTTTCGCTCTGTAAAACAAAAAGATAACTATGATAGCTTTCGTTTACAGCTATTAAATACCCGTAAAGTGTTAGTGCTATTGGTGATAATGCTTGGCTATAGTGTGTTTTTAATGGCCTCGCCCGATACTTTATCATCGCTTGGCGAAATTGCTTTTGGTGCTATTGCGCAATTAACACCCGCATTAATCGCGGCTTTTTATTGGCGACGTGCTAGCTTAAAAGGAGTGTTTAGCGGTATTTTTAGTGGTTTTATTTTATGGTTTTTGCTCAACTTCTTACCACAAATTGGTTTGTATCCGCAGCCGTTTATTACCGATTTTATGCCAGCTAATAGCGTAGCGACTTTACTGAGTTTAATGGTAAATATAGTGGTGATGTGGTCAATATCGCAATTAAGTCGCCATAGTGTGCAAGAACGCGTGCAAGCGTCGTTATTTTTAGAATGGCAAGCCCCGCAAAGAATTAATTCACCTAATGTGCGTCAAATTAAATTAAATGAATTACAGTTGTTGGTTTCACGTTTTGTTGGCGAAGAGAAGGCACAACTGAGTTTTGAAAAATTTATGCTTGCTTCTGAGAAAACCAAGCTTAGCGCGCAAGAATATAAGCATGATTTACTTGAACATACTGAAAATACTTTAGCCAAAGTCATGGGCTCTTCTTCGGCGCGATTAGTGTTAAGCTCAGCATTAGAAGGACGCGATATCGCATTGGATGAATTAGCCGTTCTTGTTGAAGAGGCGTCGACACAAAAACAAAAATTTGGTCAAAATTTACTGCAAAGCGCTATTGAAAATGCCAGTGAAGGCATCTCAATTATTAATGAACATTTAAAGCTGGTGGCATGGAATAAAAAATATCTCGATTTATTTGATTACCCACCAGAGTTGATTTTTGTAGGTTGTGATATTGAAAAACTGATCCGCTTTAATGTTCAGCGGGGTTTCTGTGGTGCTGGTGATGTTGAGGGGCAAGTCACTAAACGAATAGCCTATTTAAAACAAGGTAGTCCGCACAGTTCAGAGCGTCAGCACTACAGTGGACAGGTGATCCGTATTGAAGGAAATCCATTACCTGATGGCGGCTTTGTTATGATGTTTACCGACATTACGGCCTATAAAGAAGCCGAGTTGGTATTACAAGAAGCCAATCAAAGTTTAGAAACACGTGTGGCTGAACGCACGCAAAAACTCGCACAAGCGAATAAAGAGTTGGCTATAGCTCGAGAAAAATCTGAGCAAGCACATTTAAAGAAAAGCCAATATTTAAAAGCGTGTAGTCATGATCTTATGCAACCATTAGAGGCCGCACGTTTATTTACTTCGGCATTATCGAGTCAGAACGATTTAAACGACGTGCAAAAACGGCAAGTGGATAATATTAATAATTCGTTAAAAGTGGCGAACGAGCTATTGTCTAATTTAGGCGAAATTGCCCGCATTGAAGGGGGCAATATAAACGCTAATATTGAAGACTTTGCACTAAACGAGCTTTTTACCAGTTTGTCGCAAGAGTTTTCGGCTGCAGCTGATGCATTTAATGTTGATTTTAGAGTAATGCCTACCGAACAATGGGTAAGTAGCGACAAGCATTTGTTACGCAGAATTTTACAAAACTTACTCGGCAACGCTTTTCGTTATGCTAGCCCAGGTAAAGTGTTGTTAGGTGTTCGTAAAATAAATAAGCAATTACAAATTCAAGTATTAGATAATGGCCCAGGTATACCAAAAGATAAACAACAATTAGTTTTTGAGCAATTTACGCAATTAGAACATGTTAATAATCAAGGGGGTCAGGGACTTGGTTTAGGCCTAAATATTACTCAAAGTTTAGCAGCAATTTTAACACACCCATTGTCTCTAACTTCTATAGAGGATCAAGGCTGTAAATTCACCGTATTAATCCCTAAAGCACAAAGCCGGGCGTTAAATGTTCAACCTATACAACAAACTAAAGCCAGTTTACAAGGTGCAACCGTCTTATGTATAGATAATGATGCAGCGGTATTAAGCGGTATGTTAGAACTGCTTAGCGCATGGCAATGTAAGGTTTATGGCGCAGAATCGTTTGAACAAGCATTATTGGTATTTAATGAGCATCAAAATGAAATTGATATTTTGTTGGTTGATTACCAACTGAATAATAATCACGATGGTTTGAGTTTAATTGCTAAAATTCGTCATCAACTTAATAGTGTTATTCCCGCTATATTGATAACGGCAACTACCGAGAGCGATATTGAAGAAAAAACCAAACGCGCCAATGTTGGCTTTATGCGTAAATTAGTAAAACCTGCTGTATTGCGCGCCATGATGAGTGCAATGCTAGCAAAACGTTTACAAGACAATTATTTAGAATGATTTTAGATTGCATTGAGTGACTGATTGGATAGATTGTCATTTTTAAGTAGTCGTCATCCTGACGAAGGTCAGGATCTTATTAAGAGAGAAACAGCAACGAGATACTGAAACAAGTTCAGCATGACGTTGTAATAAGTGAAATTAGAATGTAGAGCTGTGACCTCATTATGAGCAATTTTATCATTATTTTTAGTTTTTTTAGTTTTGGCTTACTGGCTCAGCGATTATTAACGCTGCCCACTAAATTACCTCTAACGTTAAATCAATTGGTAATTAATATTGCTATTCCTGCGGTTATTTTACTGCGTATTCCACAATTAACATTAACAAGTGCTTTAATTTTTCCTATTGTCGCTGCTTGGTTAACCGTAGCCATAGCTGCTTTTTTTGTGCAATTTTTTGCGCGAAAATTTCAATGGCCAAGACCCGTTATCGGCGCGTTATTGATGACAGCAGTACTCGGTAATACGTCATATTTAGGTTTTCCTATGGTGAAAATGTTTTATGGGGAAGCGTTATTACCTTATGCGATTATTTTTGATCAACTCGGCAATTTTATTGCTTTAGCAATTTATGGAACACTGATCGTGTCACTTTTTAGCGACGGTGAAAAAGCACCTACAAGTAAACAAATTGCAATAAAAATACTGCGTTTCCCGCCATTTATTACCTTACTATTGGCATTAATGTTACCAGCAGACGTTTTTCCTGAAATAGTTAATACTTTGTTAGGCGTATGTGCATTAGCAATGGTGCCGTTAACGATGTTTATTGTTGGTTTACAATTTCAATTACAGCTTGACCCGCATTATCGAAAACCACTTATGTTCGGCTTAGGCATTAAAATGCTGATAACGCCGATACTTATTTTGGCGATTACGATTGTTTTTCCTATTAATAGTGATATTGCGAAAGTGTCGGTGTTTGAATCAGCCATGCCGCCTATGGTTACAGCAGGGGTTATGGCAATTCAAGCGAATTTAGCCCCCAAATTAGCAACGGCAATGGTTGGCTTTGGATTGTTTCTCTCGTTTATATTGTTACCACTTGTTTATTGGTTAAATGCATTATTATTGGTTTAAATAAGTGAGCTATTAACGCAACCAATATAAATAGTCATGAGTAAAATACCATGAGCTTTAACGACCATTGTTGATTAAGCAATCTGTTTTGCACGTCAATAAAATTCGTTAATATAGACATTGCAACAAGCGGCTGTGCATAATTTTTCACAAATTATTGTAAAAATATTCAGCTTGATAGCAGGGCTTTAATAGTAAAATGAATTTTATATGATATTGTATTATGCAATTTTACCGTACTTAATTTGAAAAAAAGAAGAATAAGCAATGAATAATTTCAAAAAAATAACGCAATTCGTTTTAGTCACGTTTTGTGTCACATTAAGTCAGTTGAGTGTTGCCCAAATATCGAATACTGAGCGCAATGCCAAAATCTCAACAGCTGTGCAAATGGCGATGGAAAAATTTCAAGTTCCAGGGATCGCCGTTGCTGTTGTTAAAGACAATAAAGTGGTAATGGCAAAAGGTTTTGGTGTCACTAAATATGGCACTAATCAAAAAGTAAATGCGGATACTTTGTTTGGTATTGCTTCAAACACAAAAGCGATGACCTCGGCTATTTTGGCGGGCTTAGTGGATGAAGGGAAGCTCCGCTGGGATACTAAGGTAATTGATATTATACCAGAATTTCAATTGTATGATGCTTGGGTTACTCGAGAATTTACCATTCTTGATCTACTTTCACATGATAGCGGTTTAGGGTTAGGTGCAGGTGATTTAATGATTTGGCCACAAACCACCTTAACCACCATGGATATTATTAAACGCATGAAACATTTACGCCCAGTTTCAAGTTTTCGTAGTGAGTTTGCTTACGATAACTTAATGTTTATTATTGCCGGTGAAATTATTCATAAGTTAACAGATAAACCATGGGATCAAGTTATTCAAGAGCGTATTTTTACGCCATTAAAAATGGATCACACTCGTGCTAAATTTTCATTAATCAGTAAAAATAATCATAACGTTGCGCGTGCACACGTTCCATTAGATGGCAAGCTTAATGTTGTTGGCGGTAATTTTTTAGAGAAATTTTCCTCAGCGGGAGCGGTAGCTTCAAGTGTTAACGATATGAGCCAATGGCTTAAATTACAGTTAAATCATGGGCTAATTTCGAACAATGGAGATAAAGCAGAAACACGATTATTTTCAGAAAAACAAAGTGATAGAATGTGGCGTCCTAAAACATTAATGGGTGTTTCAGCCAGTGCCACTAAAAATGATAAAACACATTTTAATGCCTATGGTTTAGGTTGGTTTTTAAGTGATTTTCATGGCTATAAAATGGCTCATCATAGCGGCGGTATTTTAGGGATGGTTTCTAAAGTGGTGCTCATACCTGAAGAAAACTTAGGTTTGGTGATTTTAACTAACCAACAATCAGGTTATGCCTTTAATGCTATTTACCGTGAAATTTTAATGAACTACTTAGATTTACCGCAACGTGATTGGGTTAGTTACTATGCTGATTTACATAAAGAACGTTTAGCAAAAGAAAAGTCACGTTTAGCGAAGCAGCAAGGCAGCATCGATAAAAATTCGAAACCATCACTTGTGCCTTCAAGTTATGCAGGTAGATACAAAGATGCTTGGTATGGCGATATTACGATCACCGAGAAAAAAGGTAAGTTAGTCATGCAGTTTAGTAATACTAAAGCTTTAGTTGGTGAACTTGAGCATTATCAATACAATACCTTTATTGTGCGTTGGTATGATCGAACACTTGAAGCCGATGCCTTTGTGAATTTTAATTTAACGGTTGATGGTAAAATTGACAATGCCACGATGAATGCTGTCTCAAAATTAACCGATTTTAGTTTTGATTTTCAAGATTTGTTATTAAAACCTGTTGTTGCAAAACCATAAAGGTTAACGCTTATTGCTAATTAATAACATTGGCTTGTGATACGCTAATATGAAATGAAGTTTAGAAAAGTGGGTATGTAACCTAATGCCGTTCACTTAAGGTGAACGGCCTTTTTATTTCTAGCATATCGTTGTGGCCTAGGTTTGACTTGTCGAGGAAATGTACGCTCTCGCCGCGCAGGTAAAATAAGACTTTCCGTCATACAATA
>Ga0316203_1001075_pt1 | contig 22318 bp, 30 predicted proteins | sample 6monrhotite_MG_FD_204940 | JGI IMG/M metagenome (GOLD analysis project Ga0316203, IMG submission 204940) | Microbial mat bacterial communities from mineral coupon in-situ incubated in ocean water Damariscotta River, Maine, United States -... | ecosystem: Environmental > Aquatic > Marine >... | reverse complement strand
TGAATACGTTGGGCTATCCGAAAGCAGCTTTGTTTGGTTTTTGTGTTGCGCTGGTTGCTTACAACATACTGGCCGTTATAAAAGCGGCGCTGCGATCTCAGTATGGCGAAGAGACGATAGAGAAGGACCTTTCCGGGTACTATTTAGCAGGGAATATCGCTCGAACGTATGATGGAATGATGATTGCGTTGCCTGATGAAGAATGGGTTATTTTTCAAACAATGAGCCTCGTCAAACTCATTGAGATACTTCTCCAGCTTGCAGTCAACGTGAATTTGTCAAAGCTCAGGAAGTCGAGTCGGGGCGCAAAAAAACCTATGGGTAAGCGCAATAAATATTCGAAACATCCGCATGTCTCTACAGCAAGGTTGCTTTGTGGGGAAAAACCTAATGAATAGTCACCTTGAAAGGGCTGGTCTTGCAACCCAACAATTACCCCCCCCCCCCATACGCTAGAAATGGCAAAACCGTTGAAAATAGAGTTGGCAGGTGATTTATATCATGTCACCTCACAAGGCGATCGCCGCGAAGGTATCTATCTTGATGACAAAGACAGACGGCAATGGCTTATCCTCCTGGATCCAAAGAAGGGCATGGTGCGTGCCTATTTAACAGGTGACTATACGATGAAGGAAATTGCAAATGCGTTTGATGTTCACTACGCTTCTGAACCCGGCTTCCTGCATCGCCGGGCGAATCAGTGAGATCAAGATCAATAATAATACGCTACTCAATAACTATTGGCGGGGATGGATGAACGCCACGCCTTGCGGGCATGCTATCAAGAAACTCTGTGAGCGCGCCTATGAGGTCTATGGTGAAACTGAATACAGCTGCGCTGGCCAGCATCTCCATCAGCCACCTCCGCTCCTGAATGTAAAAGCAGGGGCGGCCTTGTTTGGTATCTATGTTATACCCGTAGCGATTGAGATTTGGGTATTATTGACCACCCCTTCATTTCATCGCGGCGTTGAAATACCTCGCAATAGTCCGGCTATTACTCACCATTTTGCCTTGTCATGAAATGAATATGACACATACTAAAAGCCTGAATCTCAAACGCTAGGGGTATAGCAATAAGCGATTTTAGATGGAAACAAACAACACATTAAATAGTTTGGTGTTGTCATCAGGAGACTGACCTACGCAGCTTGCAATTTTTTTGCCTGTGCCGGCGGCATCAATGTCGACCATGCAGCTAAGGTTACCGCTGCCTGTATCGGTGATGGTACCGGTGATCCAACCTGTACTGGGCGTATCTGCGGTGCCACCTGAGAAATCCAGTGCCACTGAACCGGACAGTTCGGTGGTGAGGTCGGTGTCAAACTGTGTGGCGCTACAGGCCCCTGCATTATCGCACACCATCTTGACTGGGTTGATTTTGCTGCCAGAGGCGTTGTTGTCATCAAATAACATACCAGCGTAGCTGCCTTCGAGATTGGCAACTGTGGTGAGTGATTTCTGACCAAGGGCGAAGATGAAATTATCATCAGTTGCATCGGCTGGTGTGTTTGTGCCGGTGCGTACGATGGCCCCATTGGTGGCAAGGTACATGACGCCATCTGAAATATTCATGATGCCGTTAGTACAGGTGCCATTACCAATTGAATTAGCACCAAGATTACTGGTGGGGTTGGCAATACTGTATCGTGCTGGGAGGTTGCCAGTTTGTGTGCCGGTGTTATAGGTGAAAGTACCAAAGAAGTCTCGACTACCATTGCTAGCATCGGTGCCTGCATTGGTTTTTACGGTTACCCAATTACCATTGAGGTTGGCGGTAGGGCATCCGCCTGAGACAACCATTGGAATTAATTGGTCGTTGCCAGCATCCATTGGACGTAACATAAATGCATATCCAGGCACATCAAGCGCCCATGCAACATCACCATTGGCTGGTGATGAGAGTGCGCCACCTGAGCCATTAACGGCTGCACCAACGGTCAGTTTGACGATGCCGTTGGCTTGACGTGTGTATGAGCCAGTGACAGTCATATCAATCGGGTCACTGGCAGTGTCTCGATGAGTGACTGAGAAGGTGTTATTTGAAAACAGTGAGATGTCCCACTTTGAACCAGGCCCGGAATAGGCTGTTGAAGTAGTGCCACCACCGGATGAGCCACCGCATGCGGCAACACCAAGTAAAATAGTCAGCGCTGTGATGGGTAGGGCAATGGTGAAAAAATTGTTATTAAACATCGTATAACTTCCTCCGTAAAGTTGATATCTGCGCAAAAAATGCAGGCCCATTTGGGGGCTACTGCCGTGATAATTGCGCGTTTGGCGACTAGATATCGGCAAAAAAGGGATGCTACTTGAGTGGCTGTGTGCTGGGGCTCAAACTGATGTCTGATGTGTTCTACTGGGGGAGGCGGGTACCTTCTTCAGTAGCGTTTAATGCCCCCCTGGCCCCTGAATGCCAAGCGCTGCCGCAATACAGATGATGGTGATGAATAGCAGTGCATCGAGCGACAGTATGCGCTGAAAGCGTTGACCTGCAGCAGGCTTGCCTGTCATTGCCGGAATAATGATGAAACGGTTACTGGCACCGACTGCCATCATCATTGCGACAAAACCGAGTTTAATGATTAGTGTGATGCCGTAGTCTGTCTGCCACAGCTCGGCAATGGTTTCGAGGCGGTGCCATGCATTGAGTAGCCCCGTGCTGATGACGAGTGCAAGGGCGATGGTGGCGAGAGACGAGAGGCGGTCGGCGCTACTGCAGATGATGTGATGCATGGCATCGCCCTGTTGACGTAAGCTGGTGATGATGGCGAGGTAGGCGATGACCGCGCCACCCCACAGGCAGCCAGCGATGATATGGATGCTGTTGGTGAGATTGTCGAGCGTGAATAGTCCATCATCGCCTGCGTGGCTGGCAGCGCTAATATAGAAGGCGATAGCTGTGCTGGTTGCAATCAAACATATGCCGCCGAGGGGGAGGGGCCTTTTGCGGATGACGAGCCAGAGTGCAACCATGATGACAAGTGCGCTTGCACGCCCCGCCCATAAACTGCCGAAGTGACTTTTCTCGATCACTTTTCCCACAAATGGAAAGGCTGCTGGCAGTGACACATCAGCCATGGTGGCGGTACGCATCAGCAGTACTACTGTGGTAGTGATTAGCAGTGTGATGAGTGCGCCGTCGAGCATGATGCGCAGTTTGGGTTGTACTAAGGTGCGGGCGTTATGATCGTTGAGTAACCAGGCAAAGGCAGCACTTGCACCAATGATAGTCGCAAGTGCGAAGCGGTCAAGCGCGATCAGGATGGTATCAAGTAGAGAAAGCTCCATTGATAATGTTTATTGCAGGCTATTTAACACTGAAGTGGCTGTTGCCCTTAATGCGATGGCCATCATGCGCGACAATATTCCACTTAACTTTGTATATGCCAACAGGCAGTGGTTTCAGTGTGATCCGAAGTGTTTTCTGGTCATCGTTGATACGGTTAATCTCACCATCATCCATGCGTGCCCCATCAGTATTTCTGACTTCGATCTTGCTCCAGTCAGTTTCGACACCGCCGCTGAACCAGAGTTGCACGCTCTCAGGTGCGGGAGATACCGCTTCCCCTTTGGCTGGAATGCTTTTATCGAGATGGACATGCCCCCATGAAACAAGCGGAAACATGAGTAGCAGTAACAGGTTACTACAGAGGGATGCTCTTTTGATTGTATTCATCGCAATCTCCTTGCTGGTTGCTCTGTTCATCATATAGCGTCATGATTGAAAAAAACATGTTTACTATTCGCGTGGGAATGGAAATTCACTAGTTGCGTTTGTGGTTTAGATGAAGCTGCCCCTCTTCACGGAATTTTCCCTGCACCAGGGTGTAATCAAAGTGCTCGCCATCATCATTAAGGGTGCCTACACCATCTGTTTCAACAAAACCGTCCTGCAGTGTAAAGTAGAGTGTGTCACCACTCACCGTACCATGCATCTGCTTGCTGGCCATGCCAAAGCGATTGAAGCCGGTCGAGATGAATTTTTTACCTTTTTGTATTGCTTCAAATTTGGTGCCGCTATCATCGTACCAGGTGCCACTCATATTGATGGTGGGCGGCAGGATGGTTTCTGGCAGGGCGGTAGAGATTGTCTCAACCGCTTCTTTAGCCTCTGCTTTTGGCGTTGGTTCTGCTGGTGCGGCTACTACAGTGGGTTTTTCTGTTTCTGTTTCTGTTTCTGTTTCAGTAGCAGGGCTGTGGGGTGCCTCTTCAATGAAAAGCGATGCGGTGACCATCAGCATCATGACAATACCCGCTGCAATCATGCTATTTTTTAACGAACTGCTTTTCGCTGGTGCGGCGGGCTCATTAGTCGTTGTGTTATCTGAAGAAGGGGTGTTGCTGTCAGCCATTTGAAAACTCTCAGGTTGAAGTAGTCAGTTCTATATCCCTGGAATACATATATGCATTTTGTTAATTCCAGCATGTTTTGTGGTACGTTGTAGCGCGCCAAGAGTGCAGATGGTAAACGAATGAAAAACCGGGGGGAAGGGATGAGGCCAAAAGTAACGGCAATATGGGGTTTGTTGGGGATAATGGCGCTGTTGAGTGGCTGTGCGACGAATTCGATATTTAGTGCTTACCCCTCTCAGGTCGAAAGTATCAAACTTCAGGTCTCGATTGGCGACTTTGCGGGCGCGCAGGCGGCATTGGCTAAAAAAAGTATGGGCGCGGATAAAATGCTCTATTTGATGGAGCGTGGGCGTATCTCACAGATGGCGGGTGATACTGAAACGAGTATTCGGGATTTTCAGGTAGTTTTAGAAGCATTTGAGGCTAGGGAAGCGGCGGCAAAGATTTCTGCAAGTGGCGTAGCGAGTGGTGCTGGTGCGGTGATGTTAAATGAAAACGCCATTCCGTATCAGGGCGATACCTATGAGCGGATTTTTGTCCATAGTTTTCAGGCCTTGAATTTCCTTGGTGAGCGAAACCTTGAGGCGGCTGCGGTTGAGGTGCGGCGCGCTAATCTGGAGCAAAAGCTGGCGCTGTTGGACAATGAAAATGCGTTGATGGATGCGCAAGAAGAGGATGAAAAGGCCCAGATTCTGAATAGAAACAGCGGGTACGAGTCGAAATTTCCATCGTTAACCACGATGGCCTCGACGGTGAAGAACTCTTTTCAGAATGCCTATTCGTTTTATATTTCGGGCTTGATTTATGAGATCAATGGCGATCTGAATGACGCCTATATCGATTATAAAAAGGCGTTGGAGATATATCCGGATAATAGCTATTTGCGTGGCGATGTCGCGCGTTTGGCAAAGCGTCTCTCAATGGAAGCGGATTTTGAGCAGATAAAAAATTCGGTCTCTCCTGCAAAGATGGCCGCTCCAGAGGAAGGTGAAGGGAAGTTAGTGGTACTTTATGAACAGGGTTATGTGCCTGAAAAGCAGGAGATCAATGTGCTCTTCGACATCATGGGTGTGCTTAATAACATGGTGTTTCCAACCTACTACCATCGTGACTCTCCGCGACGACCTTTGGTGATTGGTTTGGGTGGTGAACGTCTTGGTGAGACTGAGACGGTTGTTCGTCTGTCGGCGATGGCGGCTAAAGCGCTCTCTGACCGTATACCCGGCATGATTATCAGGCAGGGGCTGCGCATCCTTGCGCGTGAGAAGTTGAAGGACAATCAGGTCAATAGTGTTTTTGGTGCGCTTGCGGGGCTGGGGCAGCTACTGCTGAATCGTGCCGATCTACGCAGTTGGTTAACATTGCCCGCCGAAGTTCAAATTATGCATACACCCGCTGGTGGCGGTGAACAGACATTAACACTCAATAATGGCGGAATGAGTGCAGATGTTGCGATCAATGTGCAGCCTGGCCGAACCACGGTTGTTCATGTGATTGAAGCGGGTGGGCAATTGCATTCGCGCGCGATAACAATATAGAATGAAGCTAATGTAATTTGTTGTAATTTGTCAGGTGTGGTGGGAGAGATATGAAAGTACGCGATTGTTTCAAAAGACTGGTTGGGGTGTCTGTTTTGGCGGGTCTGTTGGGCGCTTGCAGCACATCGGGAATTGAGGCGATTGGCACGCCAGATGATGACAAAGTCAAAAAGCATCTACTGATACATAACGATGCACTTGCAAAAAAAATCACTATTTCAGATATGCGTAGCCGTGAGGTGGGTGGCCTGCTTGAGGTTAGCCTGACGTTGCGTAACCTGACGAGTAGTGATAAAGCAGTGGCATATCGATTTAGCTGGTTTGATGCGGATGAATTTGAAGTGGAAGCGGGGAGTGATGGCTGGACACCGGTGAATTTACATGGTGCGCAAAGCACGGCTGTGCATGGTGTTGCACCAAATGGCACAGTGAAGAATTATCGATTAAACGTGAAGGGGCAATAGATGTTGATGAAAAGAAATTCACCCATAGTGGGATTGGCATTGGTAGCCGCTTCGCTGTTGATATTACAGGCTTGTTCAAACAAGGTGGCCTATCAGGAGGCGACTGAAGTAGAGACCACGACGATTGACTTTGGTTCTACTGATTTACAGCAAATAGCCGCAAAAATGGTCGACTCAGTATTGACCTTTCCACCGATTGTTCGGGTGACTGATGAGCGTCGTCCGGTGATGTTTGTGGATAAAATAAAAAATAAAACCACGGAACATATCGATACTGAATCGATTACCGATACGATCTCAAACCGTATTTTACGCTCAGGAAAATTTCGTTTTGTTGACATGACCAAGGTGAAAGAGGTGAGTGATCAACTGAATTTTCAGAATGAAAGTGGCATGGTTAATCGCAATACGGCAGCTCAGGTGGGACGTCAGATCGGTGCAGAGTTCATGATGTATGGAAATCTGAGTAGTATTGTGAAAAAGACTAAGGATGTGAAAGATGTTTATTATAAATTCACGCTTAAAGTGATGCACCTCGAGAGCGGTATTATTGAGTGGTCGGATGAAAAAGAGATTCGTAAGACACGTGAAAAATCGATGTTTGGGATGTAACGGGATGATTACCTTTAGGCTGGTTGTTATGGTTAGCGCCTTGCTAGCGCCATTGGCTGGTAATGCCGCCTCTGATATCAAGATTAGCCACACTCAGGCAGGGCAGGGAGCGACTCCCTATCTTGGTGTTGACTTTGGTAGCGCGGATTATGATCTGGGCAATGACAGTTCTCCTTCGTTTTCTATTTTTGGAGGCATGGCGTTGAATGAACTGCTATCGATTGAGCTGGGAATGATTGATTTTGGTGACGCGACTAATGCAGGGATAAAGAGTGAGGCAAGTGCCTTTTATGGCAGTGTGGTTGTTAATCGTGCGCTGTCGAACGAGGTCAGTGCTTTTGCCCAATTAGGTCTGGCAAGCTGGGATTATGATGTAGCAAGCGCGAGTGATTCCAGCGTTGATGTTTTTTTAGGGATTGGTTTGCATTATGAAATTGGCCATAAGCTGGCCGCGAGAGTGGCGATTCAGCAGTTCTCAATTGATGCCAGTTTGTCGGGGGCGTCAGCAGAAGAAGATATACTGAATATAAGCGTGGGACTAATGCACCGTTTTTAGCGGGATAGCGATGCTGTATGGTGTGCAATGCACCACTACAGCATCGCGGTGCAAAGAGAGTCTTGTGTGCTTTCTACTGACACGAGTTCTTTTGGCTGACATTGATACCACTCTTTAAAGTCGGCTTCAGCAGTTTCAACGTTGGGGTAAGTCCAGACTGCTGTGCCATTTTCCAGCATCAATGTGGCAGTTTGATTGGGCCATACTTGAATGTAGAAATTCATCTCTTTCTCCTGGCTGTTTAGTGAGACTGTGAGATTACCCGGAGAAAGTGACGGTCTTGTTAACAAGCAGTGATAGTTTGATGACATAGCATCCTCATTCTCCTGGTGGGGCTATTCGGAGTCAGAGAGGATGCGAGCGTCTTCTTTGGTGATGATATTGCAGCACGCTTCGTCATGATTGTAGGTAATCACCACATCGCTGCTTTTCAGTTGGCGCATTACCTGTTTGACCCTGGTTTCCAGTGAAACCTCAATATCACCGTAATCGGTACCATTGCGGGTCACAAAGTCTTCTATGAGGCCGCGCAGGGCATCCGGGCTGAGTTGTTCGAAAGGGATGAGCATGTGGCGGTATTATAGGGTAACTGGGCGCTGAAATGTCACTGATTGTGCCTTATCACCTCATATTATAGTGTATGCACGGGGTGCGACAATTTGCCACTTTCGGTGCTACAGGGTAATCATTAAGCTGCCCCAGTCAGTGAAATATGATTTTTACAGGTAAAATGTATGTAATGGGGCGGTGATGTTGAGAGAGAAAATTAAAGGTAAATATCGTTGGTTGGGCGTTCCGCTGGCGGCGGCACTACTGACTGCCTGTGGCGACGATGCTGCACAGCCTGATAACAATGCTGGCGGTGCGACGACCTTAAGTGGCTCTGTATTTGCTTCCTATGTAGATGGCGCGAGCTGTAATGTACTGGATATCAATGGCAATGTGATTGCAGGCCCTGTTACCACCTCAGCTAGTGGCGACTACAGTGTTACGCTGCCTGACTCTCATCTGGCCGAAAATCTGGTGGTTGAATGTAACAACGGTACCTTTGTTGATGAAGCAACTGGCTCGACTCAAACCGCTGGCGCAATGAGTGCCTATATTGCGGGTGGTACCGCAAGTGTTGGCACCTCTGTGCATGTGACCCTATCGACCTCGATTATTTCAGCGTTGGTTGAGGGTGGGATGAGTGCTGAGGCTGCTGTTAATGCCTTTACGGCGGCATTTGGTTTCACCCCCGATTATGCAGTTGCGCCGACTGATGCAACCGCGCCAGAAGCAGGTGCTGATAACGCACGTCTGCTGGCCGGCTTGAGAGCGGCGACTTTTAGTCAATTGGCATCGGATCTTAGTATTGAACAATTTGATTTGATTGTGGCGTTGGTAGCTGACCTGGCTGATGATGGTGAATTAAACGGTAATACAACATTACCTGCCGATATTCAAAACCGCTTCAATGAAGCGCTATTGAATTTTAGAAATGGGAATGATGAAACTGGACTCGCTAATAGTGAACTGGGTGTATTGCCGTTTGCTAAAACTGCGGTAACGACAAATTACAAGGTGACCTATGATGACGGCGGGCATGACGCCGTTAATGGTAAAACAGCCTTTACCATTAACGTAACCGACGACAGTGACGTGGCTGTTGGTGGCCTGGATGTTTCGATTGATCCGCTGATGAATATGGATGGTAGAGAGCATGCGACTCCATACACTGCGGATTGTGCTGAAATGGGTGGCGTAGGTGAATATCACTGCACGGTTTATTACGTGATGCCTTCTGTGATGGGTATGGGTGAGATGGCAATGTCAATGGGGTACTGGGCGTTAGATGTAACCGTTGAAGCGGATGAAGCGGTTACCTTTTATCCGAAGGTCACCATGGCGATGGGTGATACCGCCCAAGTCCGGCTTAAAGGCATTAGCGATACTATCATGGCGATGGGTGGTGATGGAGGCCAGGCGCGTACCTATTATCTGTTTAAGCAGGGGCTTAGTGCTGCAATGGGTATGGGTGGTGGTTATGAGTTAGATCTGTTTATCGCTGCCAACGAGTCCATGATGAGTTTTCCGGCGATTGTATCTGGTAATACATTGAATGACGGCTCTATGATGTATGCATTGCCACTTGATACGATTGTGGTTGAGGTCTCTATTGATGGTGTCAGTTGGTCTGTGCTTGACGAAGGAGTTGACGGTCGCTGGCGTACCGCTGTGGCAATGGCGTTGGTTGATGGTGAGCAGGCGGAAATTCTGGTCAAATTGACAATCAATGGTGAGCAGAAAACCACTGATGGTGCAATGTTAAATAACGAAGACCTTTTTGTAGATGGAGCCGTTAATCCGTTAAATAACCACTTCGCCGTATTCAAGCTGACCCCTGGTGGCGGTATGATGCACATGCCGATGTAACTGCTGGATGGTTTAATGAAATCTGTAGTACTAAAGGCGGCCCTCTTTGCGGGAGCTGCCACTTTGTTTTCTTCTCAGGCCCAGGCGGCCTCTTGTTGTGGTGGTGGCGCTTCAAGCGCGCTGGTACTGCCCAAATTCTCTACCGCGATGGTCGATGTTTCGTTTGATATTGAACAGTACGACGGCTTCTGGAATAACACCGGGCACCACAACTCTGACCCGCCGGGTTCTGATCTGAGTCAATATCGCCTGAATGCCGGGTATGCGCATCGTATCGCTTCACGCTGGCAGGCAAGTGTAATCATGCCCTATGTCTGGAATAACAATCAGCATAGCAGAGGCCTGTCAACCAATAGTGATGGCCTTGGTGATACCAGGATTAACCTCTGGTACGAGGCGTTTGATGGCGTCACCTGTGTGTGGAAGGTGAGAAAACCTGCTGACCTTAAGCCAGCGGCATACTTTGGTACCACCCTGACGGTGCCGACCGGGGTCTCGCTGTATGATGATGTTGCTTATGATACAGACATCACCGGACTCGGTTTTTATCGCCTTGATGCTACGATATTTTTGGAAAAGACCATCTACCCCTGGAATGCATCACTGCTGCTCTCATACGGCAAGTACCTTGAACGCGCGGTTAATCGTGAGCGTGGTCACTATGTCGAACCGTACGACAAAAACCTCGGTGATCGGCAGCTAGTGACAGTATCGGCTGGGTATACCGTCTTTCTTGATTCAATGAACACCGTGACCTATACCCTTGCATTATCTGATTTAAAAGAAGATGAGGCGACGATTGATGGTCGTATTAATGAAACCTCCGGTATGAAAAAACGTTCGGCGGCATTGATTGCGGCCTATTCGACGATGGATCGTGACTGGGTCTTTAAGGCGACCTGGAACCATGCATTAGATCGTGATGGCTGGGGTGAGAACTTCCCGACTACTAATGTCTTGACGCTGGGGGTGAGTCATGTCTTACGCTAGAAAATGGCTCGCGGCGGCTGGTTTGATTACGGTACTGGGGTTGAGCGGCTGCCAGGATCTGAGCGATGATCTTTCGCCCGATGGCGGTGATCAACGGCCCGAGGTAGCGGCTGGTTCTGCCGGTTCACAGGTGAGCCAGCTAGCACCTTTATTTACCGCAGTCGATTCGCTTGGTGTCACGCACACTCTTGCCGGTGAACTGGCAACGGTTGATGGCGTAGTGCTCTATTTCACCATGTGGTGTCCAACCTGCGATAGCCACATGAGTCACATCCGCTCCTCACTGATGGTGAATTTTCCCAATGTAACCTTTCTGATAGTAGACTATGTAACCGGCTCTATGGCGGTATCCCGTGCAGCCCAACTGGCGAATGGTTATGCCGGTTTTACGGTGCTGGTTGACACCGCTCTATCACTGCATAAGGACTTTGATGGCGGCATGGGGGTGACGGTGGTGATCGATAGCAGTGGCATCGTGCAGTTCAACGAAGACTATAAAGATGGTGTCAAGGTGCGCGCAACACTTGAGGCCCTACCATGAAAACGATCCCGGTTTTGATCTTGCTAACGCTCTTTGCAGCGCCATTGATGGCGGCAGAGGTAGAGAGTGATGCCGCACTGTTTGAGCTGCGTTGTGGTAGCGCTTGCCATCAATTACCAGAGCCGTCGATGTTAAAACCAAAGCAGTGGCAGCGGGTGATGATCACCATGGAAAAACGGATGGCGCAGGCGGGAATGAATGTGCTGACAGCTGATGAGCGTGAGCGCCTGTTGGCATACCTGGCAAAACACGCACGACAATAAGGCTGCTAATATGAAATCACTATTCTCAGTATTGACCCTGTGTGGTGCGCTGATTTGCGCGTCAGTCAGTCAGGCCAACCCCTATGCCGCGATGGGCATCGAGCCGTTGGCGGAAAAAATAGTCGCAGCTGATTTTACACTGGCCGCACTTGATGGCAGTGAATCGAACCTTTCAGACTATAGAGGCAAGGTGGTACTACTTAATTTCTGGGCGACATGGTGTACCCCCTGTCTGCGTGAAATGCCTGGCATGGAAAACCTGTCGCAGCATTTTCGTGACGATGAGTTTGTTGTCCTTGGCATATCAAATGATCAACCTAGCCATAAAAAGCGCGTCGCGACCTTTATTAAAAGGTTGAGCCTTACCTTCCCCGTATTGCTCGATTCAGATGGAAAGGTAAGTGAGTACTTTTCGGTAGCCGGTATTCCGGTGAGTTTTTTGATTGCCCGTGATGGCTCCATCCTTGCGCATATCGTGGGTGAGCGAGAGTGGGATAGTGCCGAGGCAATTGGGCTGGTTGAGTACCTGCTGCAACAGTCGTAGATTCGCGTAACCATCACTGTTCGTGATGGTTACGCCTTGTCTGATTTAACCTGGAAACCTCAGTTGGATCACGCATGCCATGTGGGGATAGCGACCGGGCGTGTGTCTGCACCAACCTGTATTTTCATCGCTCAAGCGCCACATTTTATCGGTATAAAAAAGGCCAGCCTGATGGCTGGCCTTTGGTGCAGCCTTTTGCTACGAGTGGTTTCTACTGAATGATATGCAGCTCAACCCGACGATTCTGAGCTCGTCCCGCTGCTGTATTGTTGTCGGCAATAGGTGACTCCGCTCCATATCCCTTAGCTTGCAGCTTATCTGACGAGACGCCCTGTGAGGTCAGGTAGTTGGCAACTGACGTGGCGCGTTGTCGGGAGAGCTGCTTGTTGAAGTTGGCGGCACCTCGATTGTCAGTATAACCAGCGACCTCTACCACCATGTCAGGATATCGTTTCAGGGTTTCAGCGATTTCGTCCAACACGGCAGATGAGCCATTTTTAAGTTGATCTGAACTGGTTTCAAAATTAACGCCCTTAAGTACAATCACTTCCTTGAGTTCACATCCCTGGCGATCGACTTTTTTACCACTGGCGGTACCGCTACATTTGTCGCGACTATCGACAATGCCATCATCGTCGCTATCGGTTTCGCAGCCGTTTGCATTGACTCGTGTTCCCGATGGCGTGGAAGGGCAGCGGTCCTGATGATCGACGACGCCATCGCTATCGCTGTCGCGCTCGCAGCCATTGGCATTAACCGCCGCGCCACGCGGTGTGGCTGGGCAACGGTCTTGGCTGTCGATCACGCCATCACCATCACTATCGGGTTCTGCACTCTTACAGCCGTTGGTATCGACCGTGTTTCCCGCAGGGGTGCCTGGGCAGCGATCGCGGCTATCGACGATACCATCACCGTCACTGTCGAGTTCACAGCCGCGGGCATCGACCTTGCCTCCAACTGGAGAGTCAGGGCAGGCGTCCTGATCGTCAGGTATGCCATCTTTATCGCTATCAGTAACAACGCCATTTTCACATTCAGCAATCGCATGTTCAGGCTGCCAGTAGCGGGTACGCCAGCACTGCCCAAAACCGTTACGCCAGATCTCTCCTGACTTGGTTGTCCAGTAGCCGGGTACGTCCGCCGATGCGGTGGGGGCGATGGTGGCAGAAAAGATTGCCATCGTGATGACGGCCCCCAATAGAGAAGCTGAAGTTTTAGTTGGCATGAAATTCTCCTGTCGATGCCGAGCATGATGTTATAAAGCTAATCTATAGAGTTTGGGTGGTATCGTCAATATTCAGAATGATGCCGGTACGGGCTGTATGTGAATAGCTGTTTTGATAATGGCAGTAGAGGTGAGGGCTGGCGAGTCGGTTGGTATTCATAGTGAACCTGATATCAATAGGGCGGGCTTCCTGGGGAGTGTTAGAAAATGGGTCACTACTGGGCATGTGTTGGCGTCTACCCATATTTCCATATTGATGAACTTCTGTTGAGCGAGGAACCATTATTATGTTTGTCTGGTTATGTTTTTCTGGCCAGGAATTTGTCGAGCTGATTGGCAAACGCCATGCGGTCACTCTGACTTAACGCGGGTGGGCCACCGGTATCGATGCCGCTGCTTCTCATGGTGTCTAAAAAATCCCGCATGTTGAGACGTGCCTTGATGTTGTCGCTGGTGTGCAGTTCACCTCGTGGGCTGAGTGCAAGAGCGCCTTTTTCAATTGCCTCGGCCGCGAGCGGAATGTCGCTGGTGATCACCAGATCGCCCGACTCAAGTTGTTTCACGATCTCATCGTCGGCCACATCAAACCCCTGTGGCACCTGGCGCATTTTAATATAGGGTGATGGTGGGATGCGGATTGGTTGATTGGCCACGAGTATGGTTTCTATTTTAGTGCGTGTCGCGGCGCGGAACAGGATCTCCTTGATCACCACCGGACAGGCGTCTGCATCTACCCATATTTTCATCTTGTTGAAGTCTACTGATTTTGTTTACTGAGTTTTTATGTTAGCAATGAAGCGGGGTTTGAGGGAACCTCAAAATTAATCAGAGGTTCCTTGGGGGCGTCGCTAACAGGGAGGGCGGATTGGAATACGTCATTGCTGGTATAGTGACACCATGCTGTTAGCAGTCGGGTGCGAGACGCTTATTTTTATCAATTTGGGCCTGAATATGAGTAAAACAGAAGTGGAACCACCTATGTTGATGCGTGATGGCATTAGTGAAGTGAGCGTGCATGCGTTGGCACTACGCCTGAAATCTAACTGGCAGCCGTTTAGCATTAGTAACTGATGTTACGCACCGGCTATTATGAATCAATGGGTTACAATTTTTTCAGTCCGCTACAGACCGCATTCTATCTGAGGTGTGCGTAACATCAGTTAGTAAATTTGAACAGTTGGTCTTTCCTGAACTGCCAGCCCTCGGCCTGGGGGAGCGTATTCAGCTCGTTCGGCGAGCATTAAAGGTGGTATTACCGGATGATTTTCGTAAGGCGGTGCCGATTATGGTCGATTCCCTCGGACCCGAGATTCCCGAAGGTAGTCTTGAAAGTGTTGATCTGGCCGGGCCTAACGGTTTTATTGTGATATCGCAGACGGCCTATGTGGCGCGTTATGGCTTGGGCCACTTTGAGCTTTCGATGAAGGCTTTTTATGAGATGACCAAGCGTTTCTCAGCTGAAGGCTCGATACGCTATTTTATTTTGCAGCATGAAAATCAAACATTAAAGCAACTTGATGAGTGGGCGATGGATGACAACTTCCATATTCGACGCCTGGTATCGGAATGTACCCGCCCGCGTCTGCCATGGATGATTCGCCTGCCTAAATATGTCGATAACCCTGCGCCGGTCTTAAAGCTGCTTAATAAACTTAGGCACGATCCTTCGCTTTATGTGCGAAGATCAGTGGCCAACAACCTCAATGACATTGCGAAAGACAATCCGGATCTCGTTACTGGCACCTTGCAGCGCTGGAATAAAAAATCACCCAGCAAAGAGATGGCGTGGTTAACACGCCATGCACTGCGCACGCTGGTGAAACAGGGGAACACGGCGGCGTTAACCCTGCTGGGTTATCCCCAGTCGATCAAGTTGAGTGTCGAGCAATTCAAGGCGGGGCCAAAGCGCTTGTCGTTGGGTGGTGAGTTGAGGCTTAAGATTAAACTGCTCAGCGCTGAAAAAAAGCCGGTGCCGTTGATGATCGACTTTGTGTTGCATCATATGAAAGCCAATGGCCAGCTGCGTCCCAAGGTTTTCAAGCTGACTAAAAAGACGATTGCCCCAGGTGAAGTGCTGGTGATCGAAAAGTCCCACCCGATCCGCCCCATCACCACGCGAAAATACTACAGCGGTCGCCATGAAGTTGAATTGCAGATCAACGGCCGGATTGTTGCGAGTGATCGTTTTCACCTTCAGGTGTGATCATCGAATCATCGTTGATGGTATTCTCTGCTTCATGAATAATGATGACTATCCTTCTGAGCGACCGATGCGTTGCTGATGATTGAAGCAGGGGATTATCTTCTTTGGCGAAAGTAAAATGAAGCATCGTTAGGTGGTATTAAACTCGACTGGAATAGTGGGTTTTAAGGCGGACTGACGGGTAAGTTATTGTTTTGGTTAATTGTGCTGCTGGTTGTTGAGATGGCTGACTTTTGCTTCTTTGGCCATATCGAACTGCTGTCACATATTGACGCGACGGGCTGGCGCTCAATGTTTGAAATGTCATTGCATCTTATGATGACTGATTAAATATCCGGAATAGTCGAGATTTAGGTTTGGCAAGGCAAGGAAGTGTAAAATTTTACAGTTATCAACAGCCATTATTTGTATATAAAGGCTGTACTGTTTTGACCTTTTTTGGTTAAATAGCCCCACTTGGTCGGGCATGGCTTGAGAATTGGTTGAGGGGGAACGATTTTCAAGCTGTGTTTGGCTTAGTTTTGAACTGCGTCAACTGTTACACCGCGCTGCATTGTCACTATCTTCAATGGTCGATGTTTCTCAATCAAAACCATGCTTAATTTTTATCGGCTCAACTCAGTTGTTGTACCTGCCGTCCGCTCAGCTTTTTTGCAAATCGTTTTTACCTACTGACACTATGCTGTCAGTATCCCTTTGTTACGCTGTTATCTCCAGAATGTGATTAAGTTTAAACAAGGAGATAGGCATGTTAGAGGCACAGAAAGAAGCTGGGCGTTTTTGTTGGGGTGAGTTATTGACCAGCGATGTGGCTGGCGCAAAGCAGTTTTACACTGAATTGTTTGGTTGGCAGATGGAGGACATTGTCTGCGGCGGGATGGACTACACTACCATCAAGGTTAACGGCGACGATATTGGCGGCATCATGAAGACGCCAGCGGAGGCGGGTGATGAGGTGCCACCGATGTGGGGCAATTATGTGGCTGTGGATGATGTGGACGTTAGTGCTGCCAAGGCTGAGCAGATGGGTGGTGCGGTCTGTGTGCCTGCACAAGACATCCCCGATACTGGCCGTTTTTGTGTGATTAAAGACCCGCAAGGCGCTATGCTGTCACTTTTTTCACATAGTAAATAAGAGCAGGGCATGGCGGACGCGTACTTCAACGAAGGCACTTTTGATTTTCTTGATCGACTCGCAGATAACAATCAGCGCGAGTGGTTCCACGAGCACAAGGCGTTTTATGAAGGGTGCGTACGTGAGCCTGCCCTGCGCTTGATCACAGATGTGGCAGAAGAGCTGCCACATCTGTCACCATATTTTGTCGCGATCCCTAAAAAGGTTGGAGGATCGCTGATGCGGGTGCACCGTGATACCCGTTTTGGCAAAGACAAAACACCGTACAAAACAAATATTGGAATTCAATTTCGCCATACCCTTGGCAAAGATGTGCATGCCCCTGGTTACTACCTGCACATCTCATCACAGGAGTGTTTTTTTGGCGCCGGTATCTGGCGGCCAGACGCACCATCATTGGCCAAAATTCGTGCGCGAATGATTGAAAAAGATGTCGACTGGATTAAAGCACGAGACCATAAACCGTTTCAAAAACAGTATCGCATCAGTGGCGAATCGTTAAAGACCTCACCGCGTGGTTTCACCAAAGATCACCCGATGATCGAAGACTTGCGGCGTAAAGACTTTATCGCGATTCATGAATTTGACCGGGAGTTAGTGTTTTCTAAAAAACTAAAGTCGACCATGATGAAGCGCTTTGCTGATGCGACGCCCTATATGCGATTTCTGTGTAATGCGTTGGAGCTGCAGTTTGATTGAAGTGATGCTCCCCGGCTCGCCATTGAGCCGTATTCCGGGGCCTCCACTTATTCCGTCACCGCACCTTGTCTCGTCATCCCGGTGCAGGATGGGATCCAGAAAGCCGGTGGCACAAGTTTCTAATCGAGATGCTAATGTTTAGGTGTTCTAAAGTCGAGGAAGCAGCTTCTCGACAGGCAGTGGTCGCCTGGGCCCCGGCCTGCGACGGGATGACGGACATAGCGGACGAGCGTAGTGGCTGCCATGAAGCTATAAACTAATGCGCCGCGCCGATCGCCTCTTTCAAATTATTCAACTACTGCGTAAAGACCGCGTGGTTACTGCGCGCGTGATTGCCGAAAAACTCGAAGTCTCCGAGCGCACCATCTATCGTGACATGCAGGATCTGTCGCTCTCCGGTGTGCCGATCTCAAGTGAAGCAGGTAGTGGCTATAAATTACTGCCAGGTTTTCACCTGCCACCATTGATGTTTAACGAAGAAGAGCTCTCTGCGTTGTTGATCGGCGCGCGCATGGTGCAGGCGTGGACAGACCAGGGACTAGCGAGTGCTGCAGCCCAGGCGATGATCAAGATCGAATCTGCTGTACCCGAGCATCTACGCGATGAGCTTGCGCGGGAAGATATTCTGGTGCCTGATTTTGGCATCGATCAGCGTGTCTCTAAGCGGATGCAGCTATTTCGTGTCGGGATTAAAGCGCTTCAGAAGGTTGAGTTCAGCTACAGGCGGGAAGATGACGAGCCATCGAGCCGTACTGTGCATCCGCTTGGACTGTTCTACTGGGGTAAGGTGTGGACATTGACTGCGTGGTGTGAACTGCGGGATGGGTTTCGAAATTTTCGGCTGGATCGGATGACGCATGTTAATTTGTTGGCAGAGGAGTTTGAGTCAGTGCCGGGACGGACGTTGCAGGACTATTTACGGACTGTTTGCGATGAGTAGGGGGGCAATAATGCCGCAAAATAGAAAATTGACCGAGTTAAAAAATATCGGAAACAAGATCGCCAGGCGCCTTAATGAAGTAGGGCTTTCATCAGAGGGTGATTTACGAAGAGTGGGTGCAGTGGCAGCGCATTGCATGATAAAGTCGAAATACCCCAATGAGACATTGCCTGTGTGTTATTACCTCTATTCGTTCGAAGGGGCGTTGTGCGATAAACACTGGAGTGAGATTGACGAAGTGAGAAAATCCTTGCTTAAGGCTGAAGTTGAACGAGAACATTAATAATGAGACTGTTTCACGACTGTTATTTTATTTTCTGGTGACGTTAAAACGTACTTAATCGGTTATTTAGAGCGATAAACTCCCTCATTCTGTGCGCTTTTGTCTTGCCGGAGAACAAATCATTGCTCGTGCAAAGGTCTCAAGAAGGATTATGATTGATGAAACGATGTGACTGGGCGAATTCAAACCCACTAGAGATCAAGTATCACGATGAAGAATGGGGTGTGCCGGTTCATGATGATCGCCTGCTGTTTGAGTTGTTGATTCTCGAAGGGGCGCAGGCAGGGTTGAGCTGGGCGACCATTCTGCAAAAACGGTTGGGCTATTTAAAGGCGTTCGATAATTTTGATGCGCGAAAGGTGGCACGCTATTCTGATGCAAAAAAAGAGAAACTATTGCAGGACTCTGGCATCGTAAGAAACAAGTTGAAAGTAAATGCAGCTGTGGTGAATGCCAAATGCTTCCTGGCAGTACAAAAGGAGTATGGTAGTTTTGATGCTTACATCTGGTCCTTTGTGAATGGCAAGCCAGTCCACAACAGATGGAAGAAGATGTCTGATGTACCGACGAGTACGCCAGAAGCCGAGGCGATGAGCAAGGATCTCAAGAAAAAAGGGTTCAAGTTTGTCGGTGCCACCACCTGCTATGCTTACATGCAGGCGGTCGGAATGGTGAATGACCATTTTGTTTCATGCTTTCGGCATGTCGAGGTAAAGGCATAGTTTAGTGATTTTGATTCAACGTATTGTCGTCACTAATGTGATTTGGAATATTAGTTCCGTATTAAGGAGAGGAAAATGTCAGAAACAAGTGAGGGTAAAGGTCACTGTCTTTGTGGAAAGGTTAAAGTAACGGCCTCAAAGATGGGCCACAATGTTGGCTCATGCCATTGCGATATGTGCAGACGATGGGCCGGTGGCCCCTTATTGGCAGTAGACTGTGGAAGTGATGTGTCATTTGAGGGAAAAGAAAATATTGGTGTGTATGACTCATCCGACTGGGCCGAGCGTGGTTTTTGTCAGCACTGTGGAACCCATCTGTTTTACAGATTGAAAGAGAGTGATCAACATTTTATACCGGTGGGCCTGTTTGACGGCGATGAAAACTTTGTTTTTGATCACCAGGTATTCATCGATGAAAAACCGGTGTATTACTGTTTCTCTAATGAGACCCATAATATGACTGGCGCGGAAGTCTTTGCCAAATATGCGCCTTGATCTTGACTGGAGATTGAATGGTGGAAACGTGGTTAGTGTGAGGTGACATTATATGCGTCAGGTTACTATTCTTTGTGTGATCGCTTAAGTCATGAAAAACTATTTATCAGCTTCCAGGTACATTGATTGGGAAAGTGCCAGTATCAAATCGCTAGCCGAGTCATTATCATCAAATGACGGTTCTGATGAAATAATCGCAAAAAACTGCTTCGAATGGGTACGCGATAACATCAAACACAGCTCTGATTACAAAATGAACCCGGTGACCTGCAAGGCATCCGATGTGCTGATGCATAAAACCGGTTACTGCTATGCCAAGAGCCATTTGCTGGCAGCGTTGTTGCGAGCCAACGGTTTGCCCGCAGGTTTATGTTATCAGCGGCTGAGTGTCGGTGATGAAGGTGCGCCTTATTGCCTGCATGGACTTAATGCGGTCTACCTTAAAAACTACGGCTGGTACCGCATCGATGCGCGTGGCAATAAGGCGGGCGTCGATGCGCAATTCACCCCGCCGCAAGAGCAACTCGCATTTGCGCTAAATGATAGCTGTGAGGCAGACCTACCAGAGATATGGGCCGAGCCACTACCAGTGATAGTTGAAGTGCTGGAAAAGTATCAAAATTACGATGAGGTTTACAATCATCTTCCCGATGTAGAATTGATCAAGTAGGGTGGGCACATGTGCCCACCCTACGGGTTACATTTTTTATGAGAACCATCGAACTCGAAATCTATAACGACCGTTGGCCGAGTGAGTTTCAGCGCGAGGTTGCTCTGCTTGAGGCGGCGCTTTGTAGCAATCTTAGTCGTGCTTATCACATTGGTAGCACGGCGATTAAGGATTGTTGTGCAAAACCTGTGATCGATGTTGTGCTGGAAGTGGTCTCGTTAAATGAAATCGATCGTCAAAGTATTCAACTCGAAGCGCTGGGGTATGAGGCCAAAGGCGCGTTTGGGATAACGGGGCGTCGATTTTTTCAGAAGGGCGGTGATAGCAGAACGCATCACCTGCACGCTTTTGAAATGGGTAATCCTGATATTGACCGCCATCGTCTGTTTGTTGAATACATGAATGCACACCCTGATAAGGTGGCTGAATACTCAGCATTAAAAACCGAGCTAGCAAAGAGTTACCGTGACAACCCGGAGCAGTATTCGGCGGGAAAGGCATCGTTTATTGATATGATTGAAAATGCGGCGATGAAGTGGAAACGATGAACAATAAAATCAAAACGGAGTGAGTGCTTGAGAGTCCATTATTTACAACATGTTTCTTTTGAAGGGCTGGGCAGTATTGAACCAGTGCTTAACGATAAGGGGCATCCGCTGTCATCGACACAGCTTTATAAAAATGAACCGTTACCCTCGGTGAATGATTTCGACTGGCTGATTGTGATGGGTGGCCCGATGGGAATCTATGATGATGATCAGTACCCATGGCTGTCGGATGAGAAACGGTTTATCAAAGCGGCAATTGATGAGGGCAAAATTGTATTGGGTATCTGTCTGGGCGCGCAGTTGATTGCGGATGTGATGGGGGCTGCGGTGATTCAAAACCCACATCGAGAAATAGGCTGGTTTAACATCAATCCGTTACCGGATGTGAATGCCACAATACTGGGTCCCGTATTCTCAGCGCCTGTAGAAGTGTTCCACTGGCACGGCGATGCCTTTGATATCCCCGTGGGTGCTGTTTCGCTGGCGGAGAGCGAAGCGTGTTCGCGACAGGGATTCATCTTTGATAACCGCGTAGTCGGTTTTCAGTTTCACCTTGAAATAACGCTTAGCTCAGCGTCAGCGCTGATTGAAAATTGCCGCAATGATCTAGATGGTTCAGCGTATGTTCAAAGCGAAGCAGTGATGCTAGCAGAGACAGAGCGGTTTGATAAAATAAATAAGCTGATGTCATCGGTACTGAATGCGCTTGAAATACAGGCGTTAAAGCGGATTGGAGGCGAGCAATAGTCTATGGTGATGCGGCGATGAAATCCAAACTTCAGTTGGCATCTGGAATATTAGCAATCATCCTGGTCGTTATTTCTACTATTACGATGGTGGTTGATGGTGTAGCGATTATTTTCACCTATGTTTCATTGCTATTCGCTTTATTATCAATAGCAGTGAAAAACAGACAAATTTTACAAATCTATGGCGTTCTCTTTGTGTTAGCCCATGTTGTATTAATGTGGCGTATTGATGGTGATATTACTACTGGTTCTTCGTAGATTAGTGTGAAATATCCGTTAAAATTGAGATTTTCAGTAGCCAACCTAACCTTGGATTAATAATCATGGAACTAGAAGAGCACTACGGCCAGCTGCTGGGTGTAAAGTCCCC
>Ga0316203_1001060_pt1 | contig 22538 bp, 20 predicted proteins | sample 6monrhotite_MG_FD_204940 | JGI IMG/M metagenome (GOLD analysis project Ga0316203, IMG submission 204940) | Microbial mat bacterial communities from mineral coupon in-situ incubated in ocean water Damariscotta River, Maine, United States -... | ecosystem: Environmental > Aquatic > Marine >... | reverse complement strand
CCACGTCGCCTATATAGAGAACCTTCATGAAACTTTGATCGCCTGTTGTTCGGTGATAATCCAATCGACGGGCTGGTCATAGTCGTTCACAGGGACTTCGTCAATTTCTTGCGCCCCATACGCCACCCCAACAGCGGTGATAGAACCGGATTTGCGCAACAGTTCTAATGTTCGATCATAATAGCCACCGCCCCACCCCAACCGATAGCCGCGCCGATCAAAGGCTAGCATGGGCACTAACAAAATATCGGGGGACACAATGGGTTCGCTGATCAACGGATGAAACGTGCCGTGGTCACCTTCGATTAACGGATCATGCGGAATCCACGACCGAAACTGCAACGGGCTGTCCTTTGCGATCACTTCGGGCAGACATTGACTGACGCCGAGGCAGTCTAACGCGACCATCGCGGGGCGCACATCAAGCTCGTCGCCCATCGGATAATACCCCGCCAAAATCGCGTCCATATCCTGATCGGCATCACTGATATCCGCCCAAGCTTTCAGGACCGTTTCTAAAAAACTGCGCGGCCCCTCTTCGCCCAAATCCTGAGCGGCCTTGGCGCGCAATTTTCTGGCTCGTTTGCGAAGGTAAGATTTTGTGCGGTGTTGGGACATCAATATTAAAGTCTCAAATAAAATGGACGGCGCCACAATGACCGTGGGCTGTTGCAATCCTCTGTGGCCTGCTTGTGCAGGTGGGCGCCATATACCGAACCCACGAGTTCGACAGGGACAGCTCCCGAGAGTGACTTATAGCCCCAGGGAATGTCGATGCCTGCACGTATCTCGCAGCCACCGTCCTATATATAGATTAGGCCTCTTCGACGCGTTGTGCAATGGTTTCTATATGCGCGGCAAGGGCTTCTAAACGAGCCGCCAATTGATCTTCATCAACATACGATGTGGGGACGGCCACTGCCTGCTCAGCTGAAGCGGCAGCCTCTTGGCGCAATTGTTCAACGTCACGGGTCACTTCGCCCAGGTCGTCAGCCATCAGCAATCCGGCCATAGCCAACAGTCGGGATTCCCCGGCTTGACCGATGGCACCTACTAATTCTTCGACCTTGGCATCCAACACCGCCGCTAATTTCTTAATGTGATCTTCTTCGCCATCCGCACAGGCGATGTCATAGGAATTGGCATTAATTGTAATGGAAACGCGCGCCATGACTAATTCTGCCCTTCGGTTTGTGACACCATTTGATCTTTTAGTTTTCCGATGGTGGCCTCTAAACGCAGTGAAGATTGCCCGATCAGACCTTTTAAGTCGCCGTTTTCCATTTGCAAACGGTGGAGCTCAGCGGATACATCCGGTGTTGTGTCCACGCCAGATGTGGCACGGTTTTCCAACGCCGTCTCAAGCCGTACGATGGCCTCGGCCAAGCGCAGCTCGGCGGCCTCGAGACGTTTTTCTGTATTGCGATCCTGCCCAACCATCTTTATTGAGGCTCCCCATAGATATTCACGAACCGTGACAATAAGACCCCGATGGGGCAACCGTCAACCACTACAAGCACTTAACCTATAAAACTTCATAAAAGACATTTAAGAACGATCCCTCTTGCTCCCCATTTGGGTCAAATCATTTTTTATACTCGCGCATGAGACAAAGCACGATGTCGCCAGCCTTTTCAAAGCGTTACCGAACAAGTGCAAACTAAAACCACACAAAAGGGTTGGAACGGTGCAACCCGCCTGGGTGTTAGTGATTTTGAGGGCTTCGTGGTAAAAAATCACCAACTTTGCTACTCAATCTATATAAAAATAAGCATTTTTGGGAGGAACGACACAATGACGGTTCGTATTGGTATTAACGGTTTTGGTCGCATTGGCCGCATGGTTTTCCGGGCAATTGCACAAGACTTCAAAGACTTAGAAGTGGTTGCAGTCAACGATTTGTTGGAAGCTGACTATCTTGCTTACATGTTGAAGTATGATTCAGTTCACGGCCGTTTTGACGGTGACGTTTCACATAAAAACGGCAACTTGGTTGTTGATGGCAAAACCATCCGCCTGACCGCTGAACGTGATCCTGCTAACTTGAAGTGGAACGAAGTCGATGTTGACATCGTGATTGAATCCACCGGCTTCTTCCTCACCGAAGAAAGCTGCCAGGCTCACATCAACGCTGGCGCTAAGAAAGTTGTTCAAAGTGCTCCTTCGAAAGATGCCACACCAATGTTCGTGTATGGCGTCAACCACAGCACCTATGCAGGTCAAGCCATCGTTTCTGCAGCCTCTTGCACCACCAACTGCTTGGCTCCGATTGCCAAAGTGATCAACGACAACTGGGGCTTGAAGCGTGGTTTGATGACCACCGTTCACGCCGCTACAGCAACGCAAAAAACCGTTGATGGCCCATCTGCTAAAGATTGGCGCGGCGGTCGTGGCATCTTGGAAAACATCATCCCGTCTTCCACTGGTGCGGCTAAGGCTGTTGGCGTTGTTCTTCCAGAACTCAATGGCAAGCTTACGGGCATGGCATTCCGCGTCCCAACATCTGATGTTTCTGTGGTTGATCTGACCGTTGAATTGGACAAAGAAGCTTCTTACGCTGACATTTGTGCAGCCATGAAAAAGGCTTCCGAAGGCGAGATGAAGGGCACCTTGGCTTATACCGATGAAGCCGTTGTTTCCACCGACTTCCGCGATTGCTCAGCTTCATCAATCTTTGATTCAGCTGCTGGTATCGCTTTGGACGGCACGTTCGTTAAATTGGTATCTTGGTACGATAACGAATATGGCTATACCTGCAACATGATGCGCTTTGTGCAACACGTTGCTGCCAACTAAGGCAAGCCTACGCACGTAGATTAAGAAAGCGGGGCCTTAGGGCTCCGCTTTTTTTTGCTTCAAGTTGAAAATATCTACGGACCGTATCAGCCGCAGGAATTTTCATCGAAGCTAACCACCACAGCATCACCATCTTGAGAGACGGTGTAGCCTTCTCCTGGTTCAATATCAGCGTTGTTAACAGTCACGCTGACTCCGGACTCACCGCCAAAGGTGATGGTCGAGGTGTTATCGTCGTTGTTCTGAATATCTAGGTCTTCGGCGCTGAATTCTGGGCCTTCAAAACGCAATTCGTCCTGTTCGCTTAAATCCATGATGAAATCATGACCATCGCCAGCGCGGAAGACGAACGAGTCCTCGCCGCCACCTCCGATAAGCGTGTCATCGCCAGTGCCGCCAATCAAAGTGTCATCACCGGAACCGCCGTCAAGGGTATCGTCACCCGCGTCGCCATAAAGTTGGTCGTCGTCCTTACCGCCATCAATGACATCGTCACCCGCGCCGCCATGAATTTCATCATCCCCTTTGCCGCCATAGATTTCGTCACCCGCACCTTCGGCGGTGCCTTGGAAGACGATATCAATGGAATTCTCGGTAGTGGCGGTTTCACCGGTGGCTGTCTCGACCGCAATGGCTTTGACATTGAGCGCAAAATCATCGGCCACTGTACCTTGGGGCAAGGTCATTGAAAAACCATCCAGATTATCCAAATCGTTGCCCGCAATCAACCATGTACCGTCACCATTGTCGGTGCCGAGCGATAAGGTCACGCCGTCGGGAACGCCACCAATTTCGACGCTTAGGGCTTCGGATCCATCCACATCGACGAGCGCAGCATTGACGTCTAAGGCCACCACATAGTCTTCGGGGATGGGTTGACCTTCGCCACCGCCGCCGCCTTGGGGATCGCCATAAATCACATCGTCACTCTTGCCGCCAAACAGAACGTCCGCGCCAACGGTACCGACAAGCTCATCATCGTCTTTTCCGTCACCGTGGTGGTCATGTTTACCGTCTTGATCCCCATCACCTGGTATGGTGCCCAGATCAACGAATACGACATTAGACACCGTAAGGATCGGATGATCGACCACCGGGGCCACGGTGGCGGAAAGTGTTTGCGTCGAAGTACCGCCATCGCTGGAAACCGCCGTCACCGTCAAGCCAAGAGTACCGCTGTAATGCAGAGGTGGGGTTAGGGTGAGGCCGCTCAGATCTTCTGCCGCAACGGACCAACTGCCATCGCCGTTATCGGACCCCGCCGACAGGGAAGCGCCCGCAGGCAGGCCGGACAAGGTCACGGACTCAAGCGTTTCGTTGGTGTTGCCGGGCATGGTTGCCGCAATGACCAAGGCCAAAGCCGCATCTTCGCCACCACCAACATTGGACACCGTAAGGATGGGTGTATCCATCACGGGCGCAACCTCAACGCTGAAGCTGGCCTGTACCGTACCTCCGTCTTCAGAGGTTACGCCCACGCCCAAGGCAATTGTACCGCTGAAATCAAGCGGCGGCGTCAACGTTAAGCCGTCCAATTGATCGCCGGACAGGGTCCAGGTGCCGTCACCATTGTCGGTGCCTGCCGACAAGGTGGCCCCTTCGGGCACACCGTTGATGGTGACGCTATCGGCCAAGGTTGCCGAGAGATTAAAGGCGATGGCGGTGTCTTCAAGACCGCTAACGTCTTCAGCCACAATAACGGGGGGTGCGCTTGGGACATCAACCACGATGCTATCGCTGATGCTCACTTGGTCGCCATCGGCTTCGGTTGCGGTCGCCGTAACGATCAACGAGAAATCATCCACCACGCCGCCGGGGACGGTAAGGGTCAGGCCAGACAGAGCATCAGGGCTAAGCGTCCAGGTGCCGTCGCCGTTATTGGTCCCCGCAGACAACACAGCGTCTGCGGGCAACCCAGCCAACAGCAACGACAGGGTTTCAGAGCCATCAACGTCCGCTAGGGCGGCTGTGATGTTCAATTCGTATTCTATCGCGGCTCCACCTTGGCTCCATTCAACGTTTAAATTCACATCGTTGAAGTCATTGTCGCCACCGCCCAGCAGGTCTTCCCAGTTCATGTTGCCTGGGGCGGCGCTATCGACCTCGTAGTCCCGGCCAAAGGTATTGAAGGCTTCGTGGGTGAAGAACAAACCACCGCGATGATCGGCTTCTAAGCGATCACCATTGCCATCATAAGCTTGCCAATTGCCATGACGGTCTTGACCGAAGGTTAAGTTCTGACCATTGACCAAGTCGTCATTTTCACGATCACCATCAGACAATAGGAACATGCCAAAACTGCCTTGGTCGATGCCGTCTAGGGTGAAGGTATCGCCCACATGTTCTTTGACGTTGGCCCAGATGATCTGGCCAACACTTGGTTCGCCATTTTCATCCAAGGTATAATAGCCGATGGTGTTGTTGAACCCGGCGCTGCCGCCAAGGTTTTCAATGGTCAAGGCGTTCATGGACCCTGTGGAAACGCCGGCACCGATTTCCACATTCAAAGTCGGCACATCGGCGACGCCACCGACAGCGATGCTAAAGGCATCGGTATCTTCGGAACCATCAGGGGCTGTCGCAACCACACTGAGGTTGATCGCGCCACTGTAATCGGCTGGCGGGGTTAAGCTCAAGGCGTCCAGTTGATCCGAGCTCAAGGTCCAACTGCCGTCGCCGTTGTTGGTCCCGGCACTTAATGTCGCCCCATCCGGAACACCTAACAGGGTCACACTTTCAGCACCCGCCGCAGCAATGTCGAGCACGATGGCGGTGTCTTCAAGGCCGTTCACATCCTCAACCACAACGTCGGGAGGATTCGGCACATCAACGAACACGTTCTCGCTGACCGTGGCCGCACCGCCACCGCTTTCCGTAGAGGTTGCCATCACCGACAGCGAGAAGTCGGTGGTCACGGTACCTGGGACTTGCAGGGCCAAACCGCTCAATTGATCTGGGCTTAAGGTCCACGTTCCATCGCCATTATCCGTACCGGACGACAAGGTCGCCCCGTCTGGTATACCCGCCACCGTCAACGAGAGCGTTTCGGAACCGTCGGCATCAACCAGACCCGCCGTAATATAGAGATTAAACGTATTGTCGACGCCTTCGCCGAGGGTCACACTTAAGGTCGGCGCATCGGCGACGGGTCCCACCGTCACGGTGGCCCCACTGATCGCCATGCCGCCGTCGGTCGAAACGGCACGGACACCCAACTGGATCGTGCCACTGAAATTTTCAGGCGGGGTTAGGGTCAAACCGTCAAGTTGGTCAACCGTCAGGCTCCAAGTGCCGTTACCATTGTCCGTACCTGCCGATAAGCTGGCCCCGGTGGGCACGCCGCTAACGGTGATGCTGTCAATGGTTTCGCTGGTGCCATCAGCCATATTCGCCGCGATGTCTAAAGCAATGACGGCATCTTCCGCACCGCTGACATCGGAAACCGCAATCTGTGGCGCATCGGAAACGGCCGCGACACCAACGGTAAAGGTGCTGGTGGCGGTCCCGCCATCGGTGGAAACCGCGTTCACAGTCAAGCCAATGGCGCCGCTGTAATCGTTTGGTGGGGTCAGGGTCAGGCCGCTCAGTTGATCGGGATTGAGGCTCCAACTACCATCGCCGTTATCGGTGCCCGCACTCAACATTGCACCGTCCGGGACGCCGGAAAGGATTACACTGGCGAGGGTTTCGCTGGTATCTGAAGGCATGGCGGCGGCAATGGTCAGGGCAATCGCCGTATCTTCTGCCCCCGCAACATCCGTCACGGCGAGAACAGGAACATCGGCGACCGCACCGACATGAACCGACAGGCTATCGGTGGCCACGCCGCCATCGCTAGAGGTCACGCTCACACCTAAATTAAACGCTCCGTTGTAATCTTGCGCTGGCGTTAGGGTCAGGCTCTGTAAATCGTCGGGTGTCAAGCTCCAGGTGCCATTGCCAGTGTCGGTCCCAGCACTTAACACGGCCCCTTCGGGGACCCCGGATACAATCACGCTGGTGATCGTTTCGCTGGTATCGTCCAACATGGTTGCCGCGACCGTAAGCGAGATCGCCGAGTCTTCAGCCCCACTGGCATCGTTTAAGCTTAGAACAGGAACGTCTGCGACCGGAGTTACGTTGACGGCGAGGCTATCGGTGGCCACGCTGCCATCGGTCGAAACCGCCGTGATGCTCAGATCAAACGATCCTTTGAAATCTTGGGGCGGGACGAGGCTCAGGCCGCTCAACTGGTTCGCCAACAACGTCCAGGTCCCATCCCCATTGTCGGTGCCCACCGACAGACTTGCGCCGACGGGCACGCCGCCAATGGTGACGGTGTCCACCGTTTCTGTAGTTTCTGGGGACATCCCCACGGCTAAGGTGAGGACAATCGTGGAGTCCTCGGCCCCGGCCGCATGGCTAACCGCGATCTGTGGCGTATCGGGTACTGGGTTGACCGTTACGCCCAGGGTATTGGTTGCCATTCCGCCATCGCTTGAGGTGGCGGTCATGGTGAGGCTAAAGTCGCCGTGATAGTCAGCTGGGGGCATCAAGGAGAGGCCGCTGAGCTGATCAGGGCTTAAGGTCCAAGTGCCGCCGCCAGTATCGGTGCCAGCCGACAGGGTTGCGCCTTCGGGCACGCCACTGACTGTAATGTTTTTGAGCGTTTCGGCTGTCCCCACAGGCATATTGGCCGCCAACACCAGCGAAATGGCACCGTCTTCAGTACCCATGGCATCATGGACGGCGACCACCGGCACATCAGGAACGGCACCGACTTCCACTTCAAAGGTCCCCGTTGTTACGCCGCCATCGGACGACGTCACGCTGACGCCCATATCAAAGGTGCCGTTGTAATCTTGGGGCGGCGTCAAAATCAAGCCGCCCAAGTCGCCTGAATGAAGCGTCCACGATCCATTTCCGTTATCAGCACCTGCTGACAACGTTGCCCCTTCGGGCACGCCAGTCAGGATCAGGGTTTCAACCGTTTCCCCCGTTTGGGGAAGCATAGCCGCAGAAATATTTAACATGATTGAGCTGTCTTCCGCACCGCTGACATCACCCAACGTCAACAGTGGCACGTCGGCGACCGGGGCGATGGTCGCGCTAAAGCTATTGCTCACCGTGCCGCCATCGGTCGAGGTTGCGGCAACTGTCAAATTAAGAGCGCCGTTATAGTCTGGCGGCGGTGTCATTTTCAAACCGCTCAACTGATCCGCACTGAGGCTCCAGTTCCCGTTGCCGTTATCCGTCCCGGCACTCAAGGTCGCCCCTTGGGGAATACCTGAAAGCGTCACAGAGCGAATGGTTTCGCTGGTCCCGGCGGGCATGTTGGCGGCAATCGATAGACTCACCGCCGCGTCTTCATAACCGATCACGTTGGCCGAAGCGATTTGTGGAACGTCGGCAACGGGCGTTACGGTGACGGTCATGGTCGCCGTAGCACTGGCCCCGGCGGCGTCTGTAACCAAATAGCTAAAGGTATCAGTGCCCCCAAAGTCTTGCGTTGGCGTGTAGGTAAAGGTCCCATCCGCATTGATGGTTACGGTGCCATGAGCAGCCTCACCCTCTGGAGCCATCGCAAAGGTAAGGGCTTCGCCATCCGCATCAGCCGCCGCCAATTGACCAGAAAAGCTATTGTCTTCGGCGGTCATCACCGTGCCTGCCTCTGCCGTGGGCGGCGTGTTCGGGGCGGGCTCTTCGACAATGGGCAAGACCACCGTTTCGACCACTGGCTCTTGCACAACTTCGGGCGGTGGTGGCGGTGGCGGTGCTGCTACATCGAGCGTGTCCGTTGTCCCCGCTTCGGTAATGTCAACCGTATCCAAAGCCGCGACTTCTTCACCGAACACTATGCCTTCGGCAGGGGCTTCGCCATCAGCCTCGCCTGCGGCAGTGACAAAATCGTTCTCCGCAGGACCGGCTTCGGTGACGAATTCAGACTCGTCGCCAACGGCATCAAAATCAGCCAAACCATCGGCCGTGACTGCCGTTGCATCTTGTTGACCGTAATCGTTGGCATTGCTGGTTTCTGTTGGCAAATGTTCAAGCGAGCCACCAAAAGTGTTGGTCAAATCATTGCGGCTATAGTTTGTTGCAGCAACAGGAGAAGCGTTATAGCCTTGCACCGTCAAGGCCCCATAGGCTTGGTTGATGGTCATCACCCCCATGGCGTTGCTGACAATCACTTCACCGACAAAACCATCGGCTTCTTCCATCAACACCACGGTCATGCCGTCTTCCCCGGTCAGATCAATACCCACCTGGGTGCCGCGAATACCGATGGTCCCCACCGGGGTTGTTACCACCATGGCATCGGGATCTACCTTTGCCACTTCACCTGAAACGATGGTGAATACGCCTTCTAATACAGACAGTGAAATGTTGCCTTCTTGGGTGCTTGGATCGTAAACCATTTCATCCAAAACCATGCGTCCATCGTCGGCCATGGACAACGATGTGCCATCGGCCAACACAATGCCAACGCCAGATTCCGCACCTGTTTCCAAGACGTCACCGGAATACATCGAATCGCCCGTCTGAAGCGTGACGCGGGTGCCATCCACGCGGACCGCCGTGACTTGACCAGACAGAGTTGAAACATGACCAATGGCTTCTGAATACACCGCCTCACCGGCCACTTGACCGGGGGCCACGGGGCCAGCGAGCTGTGTCGCCAGCTCGCCAGAAATACGCGAACCATCTTCACCCAAAATGACCGGGGGGGATTCGCTCGTAAAATAATCTGTAACAACGATCTCGGTGCCGTCGGCATCCGACATGATAAGGTCGGGACCCGCCCGCACATAGTCCGCAGCAGCGGGGTCAAAGCCTTCTGGGAGTTGAACCACACCTGCTTGGGCACTTAGGGCAATTTCACCCGTTCCGCCAGTGGCCATGGACGCCGTTTCATCGGGTGCACGAAAAATGAGAGGAGACATAGCCATCACTCCCTAAACGTTTTGAATTTTATGAGATGAAGCCACATATAACCTTGCACAAATGGCTCCACCGCCTTTTGTGTATGATAGTATTATAGCATTTTTTGTGAGTTTTTTGGGAAAAAGCTTCGAATTTATGACGAGTATTAAGGCCTCTAAAATTTTCGCTGGAGGCCAGGCTGCTTGTGGCTTGTAATATGGCTAGAGCCCCAATTTTATATGGCCTCCTTTACCCAAAAAGGGTAAAGTTTTAGACGGTACCATTATCTATAGTTAAATTGGAATTCCTGTGACTGAAGAAAAGCCTCAGAACCCCGTCTCGATGATCAAGACTGATTCGGACCCGGTTCCGACCGTTTCAAAGCTTGCTCATGAAATTAAGAATCATTTAAACGCGATCATTGGTTTCACCCAGATCATGTCAGATCCAAAGCGCACAACTGATTCAGTCAAACAATTGAAGAGGTGGTCTGAGATTGTCCATGTGGAGGCTATTAACCTCGCCAAAACATGCGAGAGAATCCTTGATGAGGAACGTTCGAAAGTTACCATTGTTGAGAAAGAATTCATTGACTTTAATGTCTTTGGCCAAAAAATTGTCACTCTCTTTCAAGAACAAGCAAAAAAACAGGGCGTGACTCTATCCCTGCAAATTTGCAAAAACTTTCCAATCCTTCACACCGACCCTGTATTGCTGACGGAAATGCTGAACAACTTGCTCAACAACGCCATAAAGTTCACCCCCAAGGGTGGCAAAGTATTTCTCAAAGGAGAGATTGATATGGCATCAAAGGCCTTGATTTTGGTGGTTCAAGATACAGGCAAGGGCATATCTTCTGATATCCTCATGGCCATCCAGCGAGGCGAACAAGTCACAACATCTCATGATAAAACAAAATTTAAAGGATGGGGGCTCGGTATGCAGATCATCGCCGAAAACGCCCGAAAAGTTGGCTGTAATTTTGAACTGTATTGTCCCAAAGACAAGGGGACCGTTGCGTGCTTAAAGTTCCCGCCATCCTGAATTCATCGACCAAGTGTTGGCTTCACAAAAACTTCACTGTTATTTGATACAATGATTTCGACGCCACCTCAGAAGAGTTGGTTATGTCCTTGTTCGTAAGACAGAACTTTTTGCGGAGGATTTCCCAATGCGAGACGGCTTAGACACTTTTCCCCGAAGCGAATTGGTGATGGAAAAGCACCCATCAAAGGTGCTTTTGATCGTTCAGGTTTTTCTTCTTTTATGTCAGGTGCCATGGCGGTTACGCCATTAAGTAAGGTGTGGCGGGTACGCCTCTAAAACCGCGCCCTAGATTTTCCCTGAATTAAGCCAGCATCTGCAAGGTGTTGAGATCAAAATGCATATTCAACAAGCCCGATACGTCATTTGATTTCGGACGTGGTGTTCCAACCATGTCGAGGATAAAGTCTTGGGGATTGGTGTCAAAGTTCGGGGCTTGCGAGCCTAAGTATTGACTATCCTTCATCGAAGCGGACATACGATCGGTCATGCGTTGTTTGACGTAATCCTTGATCAAATCCTGAGTTGATGTTTCGGCGGTGTCTGTTGCCCCACCCTCTTGAAGGTCTGTGGTTTTTTTACCAAAAGTCTTCATCAAGTCCGAGAACTGGGTCAAATCCTTTTCGCTAAGGCCATACCGCTTGGCATTCAGAATTTTGGTCTCGGCCAACGGCACGTCTAATGTTTTGATATAAGTCGGCATTGGCATTTCCTTTTGCGGTCAAAATACGGGGGCGCACGAAAAACCATGCAACACCTATGCCGTTTTTTGCAGCATGGAAAAAGACGCTATTGCAGCCTTTGGGCGGGCAATTTCTCTCCCGACACGTTCATGCTGTCGGCAAAGAACGCCCAACCTGGAAAAGATTGCCTATTGGACCAACGCCAAAGGGACCGCCAATTGGCAGCCCCTTTGTTTAAGTATCGTACAGAAAGGATGGATCAAGCCGCTGTGTTGCGGCAATGCTTTGATTTTTCAAAGTGACGTTTGGCGCTTGCAACCCTTTCGTCCAACTCTGCCGCCGTTTTGCAACGGGCACCAAAATAATAATACTTGATGTCACCTTTTAATTTGATAACCGCAGGCCCCGTCGCGTTATGCAACAGACCGGCGCGGTACCACTTGCGGGTTCCACTGCCCTCAACGACGGCCGGACCGTGGGGATTGTCGATCCGCTTAGAAACAGGATCAACAACCTCAATCAAACGACCGCTTTGGGTGTTGTCAGAACTACCCAGTTCCTTGACATGATCGCCTTCGGGGAAAGGGGCCATTTGATTGAGAATTTCGTCGGCCAAATATTTATCCTTATCTGCCATAGCTTCTGCCATCGCCTTAAGGTGGTCAGCGTTTTGGCGTTCCCATTCAACTGCAGTGGTCATGATGTATCTCCGTTGTAAAACAAATATCATTTGGGCTCTTAATAATGGATATACTGCGACGACATTTACCGCGAAGTGATGGACGTCACAGCAACACTTTAAAGTCCTTAACTGAATTGCAACTGAACAAAAACTTCATGGCATCTTCAGATAACTTGTGGCAAGTTCCGCACATATTTAAGAATGAATGGGTGTTTTGCGCAGACCTGTCGCCTTAACCCTGAAATGAACTGGCCGCGCATTGGAGCGCTATCATATGTCCAAGAAAACCACCAAAATCAACTATACAAAAGCGTTGGCCCTGTTGGCCCTTGCCGCTGTGGTTGCTTTCTCAACCTCGAGAATTCTGTCTTTGAAGCAACTCAATAATTCTGGTGGTCTGTTCAGTGCTGAAGGTGGTGGCATCGGCTCATTCGCGCCTAGAGATAGCATCACAGCCAAAGAATGCAGTGACTGCCACCAAGCCTATGACGCAGGTTTGATGCCACAAGGAGCGTGGAGCCAACTTATGGGGGACTTGTCGAACCACTTTGGCGAAGATGCCAGCCTTGATGCGCAAACCCAAGACCACATCACACAGTATATGGTGAAGAATGCTGCGAGCGGTACGGGCCCTCTTCGCATCACCGAACAACGCTGGTTTAAGAGTGAACACCGTGGTGGCAAAGAAATGTTCAAATGTGATTCTTGTCACGGCTAATCCATCGCGTCACGGGCGAAACATTCAGCACCCGTTCAGGATTCTGGATGTAATGTTGGCCTTAAATTACAATCAACACTGACAACTTCAAACTGGGGACTTTACCGTCATGATTAAGCTTGTACGTTCCGTTACCGCCCTTGGCGCCGTATTGATCACTGTCATGGGTTTTGACGCCCTGGCCGCCACCAAAACTTTGGAATACACCGTTTTGCGCGATGGCTCCCCAATCGGCACACATGCCTACACCATTGAAACCAACGGCACGGACACCAATGTTGCCGTGACCACGGACATCAAAGTGAAGGCGTTATTCATTACGGTTTATAAATTCATCCACGAATCCAAAGAAAAATGGCAAAATGGTCAGTTGGTATCCTTAAAATCCACGACCGACGATGACGGTACACCGAAATCGCTTCAAGCCAGTGCTGAAAATGGCAAGATTACCTTGGACGCGACCATCAACAAACAAGAACGGCGCCAATTCGCCCCTTCAGCATCCATCCCTGCCAGCCTGTGGAACCCAGCCCTTGTTACGCAAGGAACCGTCCTCAAGACCGCGAAAGGCGCCGCGATCAAGACTCTTGAAAGCCAGATCGTCAACACCTTGGATGGGCAGTTGATGAAAGTCAAAATTGCCGACCTGGGCAACGAAGAAGTTGAAGCTCAGGGCACCAAAGTTTCGGCAAATCACTATCAAATCACCGGTGAATTGACCCGTGACTTATGGTACAATTCCGATGGAGATTTGGTCCGTGTCAGCTTTCCTGACAAAACCGAAACATCAATTGTCTACAGCTTGAATTAAATCCGCGCGTCAGACGTTATTGTTACAATAACGTATTTTGTTAAAGGGTTTAAAGACATGACATCGGCAATCGCTACGCCCATTCTGATCAACCGATCTCATCCTGCCCGCGAAGAAGCGGAAGCCTTGATTGCAGGGGTTTATGCCCGTGAATACGGCGCCCAGATCGTGTCCTTTTCAGACCTAATCATTGCCCTTCCCGATACCAATGGCGTTCTTCGGGCGGCGGCTGGTTTGCGGATTGGCGGAAATTTCTTTTCTGAGGTTTATTTGGACCGCCCCATTGAAGATGTCTTATCCGATCATTGGGTGCCTCCTGCGACGCGCACGGAAATCGCCGAAGTCACGACCTTGGCGGCAATCCACCCCAATGCCTCCTACGCTTTATTTTCTGGCATTGTCGGCTATCTGAATGCCCACAACGTCCGGTTTGCCTTTTTCACCGTCACCGAACGCCTGCACCGGTTGCTCATCCGCGCCGGTATCCCCGCCGAAAAGTTGGCCGATGCCAAGGCAGGGGCTCTCCACAATGCCGAAGAATGGGGTCTTTATTACGCCACCAACCCCACAGTCGTCGCCATTCATGATGCGTTTGTGTCGATGCAGCCGACCCCTGTTGCTGAGGCAACAGGGGCTGCTATTGAGAATAAGGCTACCGACGTTGCGTGAGATTCTACACTCCCTAGGCCAACTGGCACTTGATCGACCGACAGCCCTGGCCCTGACAGATGGCCCCAATTCTCTGACGTTTGAACAGCTGGCAGGTCGGGTTGCGCATTTGGCCGAAAGCCTTGCCACAGCCCCCAAAACCATCGCTATTTTTGCACCCAATTGTATCGACTGGGTGATTGCGGATTTAGCCTTGGCGCTGTTGGGTAAAACCATGGTGCCTTTGCCAACATTCTTTGCACCTGAGCAGTTGGCCCATATCATCAAGGATGCTGGGGTCGAACTTATATTGACCATTGCGGCTGTTGAACCCCTTACGCCCGCCCTCAACCGCCCGTGCAAAGTTTTGGGGACGGACGAGACGACACGACCCTTCCCCACAGATTTAAGTCAGGCCGATGCCGCACAGCGGATCATTTACACCTCTGGCACCACGGGTGCACCCAAAGGCGTGCGCATCGGTGCGCGGCAAATCGCAGCCAGTGCGCGGGGTTTGGTCGCGGCCAGCGGGGCGACGGCGAAGGATCGCTACCTGTCGGTTTTGCCGTTTTCGCTTTTGTTAGAACAAATCGCGGCCATTTGCGTGCCGCTGCTTGCAGGTGCGCCTATTTTCATCGCGCCCACGGCTGCTGGGGCTGCCCAGCAAGGCGATTTAAAACCCTTGATCCAAGCCTTCGAACTGCACCAGCCCACGGCCTCTGTTTTGGTGCCGAGTCTGTTAGGGGCGTGGGTACAAGGCCTGCTTGCCATGCGCCTTGATGCTCCAAAAAGCTTGCGTTTTATTGCCGTTGGCGGCGCGCCCGTGTCTCCCGCGATGGCTGAGACGGCGTGGGCGCTTGGCATTCCCGTTCACGAAGGCTACGGCTTATCGGAATGCTGTTCCGTGGTCAGCGTCAATCGCCCCGGCGCCCGCCAAGCAGGAACCGTTGGCACGCCCATTGAGGGCACACAAATCACCCTTGTAGATGGCGAGATCGTGATCACGGGGCCGACGGTTATGGATGGCTACCTTGGGCGCGAAGACGTGCCTGGGCAAACTTGGCACACCGGAGATATGGGTGAAATATCAGATCAAGGCGTCCTGCATATTTTGGGCCGTAAAGACAACTTGATCATCACCCCAAATGGTCGCAACATTAACCCCGAATGGATCGAAACTTTGGCCCAAGACGCACCTGGCGTTCTGGTCGCAAAGCTCGATCTTAACTTAGAGCGCGAACTGGTGCTTAACGTGACGCAGAACCCTGGATTTGAAGCCCAGGATTTGATCGACACGGTCCGAGCCGCCTTATCAAGCGCCCCCGATTATGCCCAACCCACCCATATTTTGGTGACGGCGGCAACTGATACAAGGACCGGAACATGACGTTTTATCAAAAACTGTTAGACGACACTCAAACTGAGCGCCAAGACTTCCAGTCCATTCGCTTGATCCAGCACACGGTGCAACAGGGCGTTACGCCGGAACTGTATGCGGCTTACTTAGAACAAGCCTATCACCATGTTCGTTTTACGGTGCCTTTGTTAGAACTGGCCCGCGACACATGCTTGGCCCAAGGCGACGAATCCTACATTGACGCGCTCAACGAATACATCGACGAAGAAAGCGGTCATGATGAATGGATTTTAGAAGACATCAAGGCATTGGGTGTCGACAGTGAAGCCGTGCGCCACGGTCAAGGTGGTTTTGCCTGCCGCGTCATGATTGGCTATGCCCATTATGCCATTCAACATATCAGTCCCTATGCACTGTTGGGTATGGTTCATGTGTTGGAAGGCATGTCGGTTGTGTTGGCCGATAAAGCCGCCGGGTCCATTGCAAAAAGTTTTGGCGACAATCCCCCCAATGCTTTTTCTTACCTCACCAGCCACGGTGCCTTGGACATTGAACACATTCAGTTCTTTGAAAACTTGGCCAACGGTCTCAACAACCCAGAAATCGAAGACATCATCATCGCGGCGGCCAAAGACTTCTATGTTTTGTTCGGCAATATGTTCCGTGAATTGGAACAGCATCTTCCCAGCTAACCCCCTAAAGCATGTAGGCATTTCATGAAAATCAGCAACAATACCATCGTCGTTACGGGTGCCGGATCGGGCATTGGCCGCGCTCTGGCTCGGGAACTTTCCACGCGGGGGGCAAACCTTGTCTTGGCGGACATGAATGCAGACGGCTTGATTGAAACCGTCGACTCCTTGGCCCATGCCGACAAAGCCACCACCGTTGTCGGTGACATCACCAAAGCCGAAACCCGTGAGGCTATTCGAGACGCGGCCGTCAAAACCTTTGGCGGCCTAGATGCGTTGGTGAATAATGCCGGTGTCGTCGCCGTTGGTCCATTGGCCGAAGCCACTGACAAGGCTCTGCAGTTGATGGTCAATGTAAACTTGCTAGCCCCCATGCAACTGACCCGCGACCTGCTGCCAACGCTTGAAAAGTCCTCCAGCCCAACCATCATCAATATGGGGTCAATGTTTGGAGACATTGCGTTTCCGCTGTTTGCAGGCTATTCCGCAACTAAATTTGGCGTCCGTGGTTTTTCCGATGCCATGCGCCGGGAACTGGCTCCTAAAGGCATCCATGTAACCTACATCGCACCGCGTGCCGCAAAAACCGGGGCCACACAGGCATTTGAACACCTTATTGAACCCATGAAAATGAAATTAGATGAGCCAGAAGTGGTCGCTAATTCCATCGCCAATGCCATTGCATCGGGCGCACGGTCAAGCTATCCGCGAGGTCCGGAACGATTCTTTGTTTTTATTCAGCGGCTGTTTCCAAAGCTGGTGGATAATTCCATCATCGCACAGCTGAAAAGCATGAAAAGCTAATCGTGTTTTTTGTCTGATTTGTGATCTGATTTTTGATCGGAATCGGAATTTTTATCTGCTTCGTCTTTGTGCTCAGAGTCCCGTTCGTCATACCAGTCGAAAAAATTACAGCCCAAGGCTTCGACGTTATCGCAAGCTCTGGCGATGGCGATGGCAAACACAACAACAAGGACCCACATCAAAGGATGCAGACCTAAGAACTTCACCATGGGCGGAAGAGACTTGATCTGGTCTTCCGTTGCACCCGGATACTTGTCGTTATTTTTCATAATGTTGCAAAAACACCGCCTAAGCTCGGCGGACTCATGTAGTCATGCCAACGTCAACCGGTCATGCCTACTTTGTTTCAATTTTAGATTTTATATCTGCCAAAACAGCTTTATTTAAATCTCGTGAAACGGACAACAACTTCACCATCGCAGCGTTGGCCCCCTCGGCATCACGGTTTTGAATGGCTTGAAGAACATTGCTGTGGACCCCCGCCATATCCATATCAAGTTTAAGTGTCGATCCGGCAAAGCTAAACGTCAGTGCCGTTTCAATCAAAGCCCCCAAAGATGACAACAATTCATTGCGACACGCCGTCAACAACAACCGATGAAACCGCAAATCAGGCTCCATAAAGGCTTGGAAATCATCCTTGGCATCAATCATGCCTGCCACGGCTTGTTCCATTTCTAAAATTTCATCATCGGTTGCACGCACGGCGGCCAACGATGCGACCATAGGCTCAACCGACATGCGAAAATCGTATAAATCTTGTGCGAAATCTTCATCATGGTGTGTTTCCAGACGCCATGCCAAAACATCAGGGTCCAGCATGTTCCAGTCACCCCGAGGCCGAACGCGCGTCCCCGTCCGCGTGCGGCTGACCAAAAGGCCTTTGGCGGTTAGAACCTTAATGCCTTCGCGCAACGCCGTACGGCTAACGTCAAATTCAGCCCCTAAGTCCGTTTCAATTGGCAAAATCGCGCCTTCTGGAATAGACCCAGAAACAATGCGTCGTCCCAATTCATGAACAACTTGCCCATGCAGGCTGCGCGACGAATAGACTCGTTGACCAACCTCACTGTTTTGGGACTGTCCCAGGGACGGCGTTAATGATTTTTTCTTCATACTATTCACTCGAAATTCCCCCGTGGCCAGTGCATAAAAATACATTGGCACACGTCCCTTATGTCATACAATTTTGCAAAGTAGTACAAACAACGTAACCATACCAGCCCTATCTGACTAGAAAATGTTACAATTTTTAGCCCCCAACGGGTATTTTTCTCACAGGGGTCCACAGATGAAGGTCAAACTGCATCAGGTCTTGATTTCTAACGCGTGATGCTTGATACCAAGAGCCAACATATTTCCATAACTGAACGGTAATTTTCATGTCACAAAAACCCCAAGGCAAGCCTCAGAAAACCGCCCTTCGTTTCCTCCGCGAAGCCAATTTCCCAAAGTGGTACCAAGAGGTCATCAGCGAAGCTGACATGGCGGAAAATTCGGGGGTCCGTGGCTGTATGGTGATCAAGCCCTGGGGCTATGGCATTTGGGAAAATTTAAAAGCCCGGCTTGACCAACGGATCAAAGCAACAGGCCATGAAAACTGTTATTTTCCGCTGTTTATACCCTTGGAACTGATTGAAAAAGAAGCCGCTCACGTCGAAGGTTTTGCCAAGGAAATGGCGGTTGTCACCCATCACCGTTTGGTGGCCAAAGACGGCAAATTGGTACCTGCTGGTGAACTGGAAAGCCCATTGGTGATTCGTCCGACCTCTGAAACCATGATCGGCGAAAGCTTTGCCAAATGGATTCAAAGTTATCGTGACCTGCCCGTAAAAATCAACCAATGGGCCAACGTGGTGCGTTGGGAAATGCGCCCACGGATGTTTTTGCGCACCTCTGAATTTTTGTGGCAAGAAGGCCATACCGCCCACGCCGACGAGTCCGAGGCCCGCGAAGAAACGCAAACCATGTTAGAAGAATACCGCGCCTTGGCCGAAGACTGGTTGGCAATCCCGGTCATTCCCGGTGAAAAATCAGCCGCCGAACGCTTCCCCGGTGCCGTCGAAACCCACACCATCGAAGCCATGATGCAAGACGGCAAAGCGTTGCAAGCCGGCACCTCGCATTATCTAGGGCAGAATTTCTCGCGCGCTGCCGAAATCAAATTTCAAGACAAAGACGGCGGCGAAAGCTACGCCGAAACCACATCGTGGGGCGTTTCGACCCGCCTGATTGGCGCTATCATTATGACCCATGGCGACGACAACGGTTTGCGCGTACCGCCCACCGTGGCCCCGCGCCAAGTGGTGATCTTGCCCATTGCCAGGGACGATGAGGCCGCTGCCCGCGTGCTGCCCGCAGCCCAAGACTTAGCCGCTCGCCTCAACGCCCAAGCTGCCTTTGGCAATCCGGTTCGGGCCTTCGTTGACACCCGTGACATCAACGCCGGGGAAAAACGCTGGGGCTGGATCAAAAAAGGCGCCCCGTTGATCGTTGAACTTGGGCCTCGGGATTTAGACCAAGGCACCGTCATGGTCACCGAGCGCACTGATATTTATGGCAAAACCTCGCACAGTACAGATGCCTTCGTGGCAGGCCTCGCCGACCATTTGCAAAGCCTCCAAGACACCTTGTTCGCTGAAGCAAAAACGTACCGCGATGCTCGGGTACGTACCGACATTACCGATTTGGCTGGCTTTACGGATTACTTCAAAAAAGACAAGTACGCCACATCCGGTTTCGTGCGCGGCTATTGGGATGAAAGCGCTGAATCAGAGGAAAACATCAAGCCATTGGGCGTCTCAGTCCGGTGCCTGCCCTACGACCAACCCTCTGAGCCCGGCACCTGCATCCTGACCGGTAACCCAGCCACCAAGCAGGCGATCTTTGCCAAGGCTTATTAGGTTACTCGACGCCAATGACCACCGGAACCGGACGGTAGAACCTTTGCGCACAGGCCGTGTGAGCAGGAACATCTCGGACATCACTTGGTAGGGTATTTAGCACCGGAGCTCCCCCGCCAATCTCGGAAAGGACAAGTTGCGCGGACCCGCCGCCGTCAAGATTTAAGACATCATGGGCGCCTAACGCCTCAAGGGCCGTATAAAAAGATCCCTGCGCCGTTAAGTCTTCACCATGAGTACTTCGCCCCACATTAATAGACAAAAAGATAAGTTGGTTTCCATCTCGGCTTATCCCGACTGCGGTCCGTGGCCGTGCTAGACCTGGACTAATTGCGGGCGGTTGGACAACAAAGCGATTGTTATGCATAAACGAATAGCCCGAAATAGCCCCACGAATGTATTGCCGATTGGCCGCAAAATCGTAATGCGGGTTTACAATCTCGGCATACTTATGAAACCGCAAAATACCTTGAAGATTGAAAAGGATGAGGGTGTGGGTCGTTACCCCATGCACATCTCTGTCGACGACATTAGCACCTGAAATCCAGCTACCATCTTTTAACGTAACACCGAGGCCGTTGCCACAGGCTGCGTTATAACCAAATCCAAGCTGAAAGAAATTGGCATTGGTCAAAAACCTGTAGTCCGTAAAGGGCTGTCCTGCATCACGCCACGACCCATAATTGGTGACATTACAATCGCCTGGTATGGCAGGATGAGGATTCGGAACAACCGACATTTGTGGGTTAGGCTCGCCCAAAACCTGACACGCTGCCGACAAACTTGGGACAGAGATTTTATCCCAAGCCGCATACAAATTGACTTTTACATACTTCATTTCCTCACCCTGCACGGTACCGGGTAAAGATCCGTACTCGAAGTAATCCATTTCCGTCGCCGATACATCACAGGCACTCGTTGCCCATATACCTGCAACCAGAATCAATCCCAGTCCCATTTTGTATTTTAAGAACATCACACGTCTCTCCCCATATCTTGCGAACACGCACGGGCATCCACTTTTCTATAAAGACGCGGAATGGAGAAATATGTGACTTATTTACTATAAAATTTATGGAGAGGAGGAAGTGCCTACTTAACCACGTACAATGAATTGGGGCCGCTTTCCATCGCCTTAAACAAGGCCGCTTCTCCGGCATCAACCAGCGAAGGCTCGGTTGGCGTTAGTTCAGCCGAATAACCGACCACGCCGATGGTCGCCGTCACCGAGACTGTGGTGCCATCGCCGATATCAAACGCATGGGACTCAATTTCGGCCTGGAAACTGCGGGCAAATTTTCCAGCAATAGAAGCTTTCATTTCGGGAAAGACGATGGCAATTTCTTTGCTGCGGTAGCGACAGATGATATCAGTAGGACGCACCGCACGGGTGATAATTTCAGCCAATTTGCGCAACACATAATCGCCCGGCTCGTATCCGTGTTCGGCGTTAATATCGCACAAATTATCGATATCAAGCATCAACAAGGACACCGGACGCCCCAGTTCTTCGGCCCGCTTGATTTCTTTTTTCAAGGTTTGATGAAACACCCGCCGGTTCCACATCCCCGTCAGGGCATCGTGGGTGGCCAAATCTTCCAATGCTTTTTCGTCATTTTGAATTTTGCGAATCACAATATTGATTTGCCAGCCGAAAAACAGGCTAAGAATGACGCCTAAAAACATCCCCGCAACGGTCATAGACGTCGGGCTTTTGGTGTAATAAACCGCCGCCAACGCTGCCCCGGTCCACATCAACAAAGCAAAGCCGAACACAAACTTCATCACCTTGTAGTTGATCGGCGTGCCTTCTTTTTGTTTGCGGCTATACTGGGCTTTGGCCATGACGATACCGGCAATCGTGGCGCACACCGCATAGCCAATAAAATACAAACTGTGCATATCCATAACGTCAGACCCTTAACCACATAAAATCGGCTCATTATCGATATTCAACCAATAAAACATAGTTTAGCGTCCTATACCCGAGGCGCAAGCCCCTGCTTAGAGATATATGACTTTGAGGCATTGAATCTGGGGAACGCAAACAACAAGGCTTAACCCCATCAAGATGCACTGAACCTGTTCAATGCATCTCATAGCGGCCTGCCATCCGTCGACGATGCGCTGAAACCAGTCCTGCAGATCAATTTATTTTTGGAATTCACCAAAGGCGGCGGCACACTGGCAAAACGAGCACACTTCACGCGCCAAGCCTTGACCGTCCTCACAGATCGCGGCCACAGAAACCTGCGCTATGGATTGAATGAATTTGGTGTTTTGGGAAGTGGAGCTCTTTTGGATAGCGGTGTGAAAAAGCTTAGGGAAATGTCGAGCACGAGCCATATAACGCCGAATGCTTAATCAACGGGTGCTAAAATTTGCTGATTTTATAAAATCAGACTTGCCCAAAAGTGCATGCGTATCTTTTTAGATTTACGGATTCAATGGAACCCTTATAGTATAATTTAACCTTTAATTGCGCAGAGCATTGAAA